>ENA-ORMR01001373-ORMR01001373.1-human-gut-metagenome-genome-assembly--contig:-NODE-1373-length-18984-cov-3.450737_pt1 | contig 18984 bp, 19 predicted proteins | sample MGYA00242107_ERZ509003 | MGnify/ENA primary metagenome ERZ509003 (study PRJEB26280, sample SAMEA2338699) | human gut metagenome | biome: human gut; feature: human-associated habitat; material: faeces... | reverse complement strand
TAAATATAAAAAATTATCTTTAATTTTTATTACGACTGCCTGTTTTGAGTTAATTATACTAGGAGCAATAATATTCTATGTGTCACAATAATATAAAACTTAGTATTTATTAGCAAGGAATTATTAAATTGTTTTGAATAATCTGTTGTGTTCCGATATTTATTATACAGCTGAGCATATTTTTGACTAATGCATAAGTCAGAGACTTTATGCATAATCTTAAAACGGGTGAAATATGCTGAAACTTTTAATCTTATTATTCTTACTTAAATTTTTTGGAATAACTAGTCTGTAAGCGAGTCATAGACTCGTTTTATTTCTTGAATATCCTGCCACATGAGCCATTTGGGGCTTCCTTTTTCTCTGGAATCATTGCGAAGAAGGTACGACGGGTGAAAAATAGGCATCATCTTTGCTCCGTAGGGTCCGTCAAACCACTGTCCTCTAACTTTTGTAATACCTTTAGCACCCTCCATAAAAGACTGGACTGCAATATTACCGCATAACAAAATAATTTTCGGTTTCAGAACACCGACTTGAATATCCAGATACTCACGGCATGCTTCTTTCTCTTCAGGCAGAGGATTTCTGTTCTCAGGGGGTCTGCATTTTAAAGTGTTACAAATGTAAACATCTTTTTGCCTTGAAAGCCCGACAGAAGCAAAAATTCTATCCAAAAGCTGACCGGCTTTGCCTACAAAAGGTTCTCCTTTTTGATCCTCCCAGTATCCCGGTGCCTCTCCAATAAGCATCAATTTATTGTTCGGCATACCGGCTGAGAAGACCGTCCTTGTGCGCAGCTTGCCAAGTGGACATTTAAAACAGTTTTTACATTTTTCCTCGGTTTTTAACAACAATTCTGACACGGATTCAGCATTAAAAGTTTGCGTCATAATTACCCCTTCCTTAGATAGAGTAATTGTACTATAATTTTTTAATGATTTAAATAAAAAATGAATCTGATTTTACAAAATAGCGGATAGTGAAAAATGTACAGAAAAAAGTATAAAAGCAACCTGCTTGTAAGAGAGTTAAAAAACGAAGATGCACAAAAACTTTCTAAAGCAAAAGTGATAATCGCAGGTACAGGTGTTCTTGGTTCAATAGTTCTGGCTAATCTAATTTCTTTGAAAACAGGAAAAATTTGTATTGTTGATACAAATGAAAAACAATCCAAAAACACAAGTAAATTGACAGCCCGAAAATACTCCGGTAAAAATATTTTTGTATGCAGCAGCAATATTGAAAACATTGAAAATCTTATACCAATTATGGATTACGATATTATAATTGACTGTTTGGAGTCTTATGATTCAAAATTCGTGTTGAACAAAATCGCTGTAAAAAATAAAATTAAGTCGATAAATAAAAAGTTATCCACAACTTATCCACATTATGTGGATTAATTTATGTTAAGCGATAAAGTTCCCAAAGTAGGCCATGAGTCTGCTTGCAGAAACTCATGGCCTACCTTGGGAACCAACGGTAAAGCCTGAATTTATGATTTGCTTGCAAATCATATAAAATTCTGGCTTTACCGTTGATGAATTGTGAGAGCTGCAAAGCAGCGGAGCAATTCATGGATCGCTTAACATATCTACAATCTACTACATCTAGATTGATTATACCTATATGTAGGAAATGATTTTTTAAAATCAAAATATCTTTAAAAATCCCCCTTTTTTACTTGACTCCCGGCATTTATTCCTATATAATCGACTTGTTATTTTCCTAAGAGGATATTTGTTTACCTTATATATAAATAAGGTTCATAGTAAAGGAGGTGTTCCAACATGAAAATGACTTTCCAGCCTAAGAACAGACAGAGATCTAAGGTTCATGGTTTCAGAGCCAGAATGAGTACTCCTGGTGGAAGAAAGGTTTTAGCTGCCAGAAGAGCTAAAGGAAGAAAAGTATTGTCAGCATAGGCCGCGTAATGTGGCCTTTTTTTCTACAATCGAATCGACAGATTTGAGAGATGTTGGGTTAATTTTATGATGAAATTTTCAGATTCATTAAAAAGAAATATTGATTTCCAGAATGTGTATCAAAACGGCAAATCTTATGCCAACAAATATCTTGTTATGTATGTTTTGGAAAATAATACAGATCAGAACAGATTGGGAATCAGTGCCAGCAAAAAAGTAGGAAATAGTGTCGTCAGACATAGAATGGCAAGATTAGTCAGAGAAAGTTACCGGCTGCATGAAAGTATATTTAATAGTGGTTTAGATATCGTAGTCGTAGTAAGAAACAGTGCTTCCAATATTTCTTATCATGAAATGGAAAGCGCATTATTACATCTTGCAAAGCTTCATCATATAAGAAATGATATGGAATCATAGCTTATATATATAGAAGAAATTTGAATCCAATATGAAAAATGTATTGATTTTATTAATTAAATTCTATAGAAAATTTATTTCTCCAATGAAAACAACAAAGTGTCCTTATTATCCCTCCTGTTCAGAATATGGACTTGAGGCAGTACAGAAATATGGTGCTTTGAAGGGCGGAGCATTAGCATGTTGGAGAATAATAAGGTGCAATCCTTTTTCTAAAGGAGGATATGATCCGGTACCTTAATCATTTATGGAATGAAATTAGGAGGAAATGATTTGACAGGTATTATTTTAACCCAGTATAACGGTAAGATTATAGGACCTATTGCAAAGCTCTTAGGATACCTGATGAATGCGATTTTTGAGTTTTTAAATATGATAAAAATTCCTAATATCGGATTGAGTATCATTATCTTTACAATTGTCATTTATCTGTTATTAATGCCGCTTACCATTAAACAGCAGAAGTTTTCAAAGCTTTCTGCCAAAATGAATCCTGAGCTTCAGGCAATTCAGAAAAGATATAAAGATAAAAAAGATAATGATTCCATGATGGCCATGAATGCAGAAACAAAAGCTGTTTATGCAAAATATGGTGTATCACCGAGTGGAAGCTGCCTGCAGTTATTGATTCAGATGCCGATTCTGTTTGCATTGTATCGTGTTATTTATAATATGCCTGCTTATGTAACCAGAATCAGAGATGCATTTGGTGTCATAGCAGATTCCATTATTGCTTCCGGTAAGGTTTCTGAAATCCAGAATCTTAAGGTTGCAGCTGCTTATGCAAGAAATTTTGCAATAGATGAAAGAAATGCAGTTATTGATGTTCTTTATGTGATGAATAATAAGGATCTTGCTGCTTATGCAACCGGTCATGAGGATGTTTTGGAGCAGATCAGTCACTTTAATAATTTCCTTGGAATTAATATTGCAAACTCTCCTTCTTTCATGATCAGTGATGCATGGAATGCAGAAGGTGGTCCGCAGATTTTATTAATTATTGCAGCTTTATTAATTCCCCTGCTTTCGGCATTTACCCAGTGGCTTAATGTAAAGCTGATGCCCCAGCAGGCACAGCAGGATGATAAGAATGTATCTGATCAGCAGGCTTCCATGCAGCAGTCCATGAAGATGATGAACAACTTCATGCCGATTATGTCTGCAGTATTCTGTTTTACACTTCCTTCCGGTATGGGACTTTACTGGATCGTAGGTGCCGTTGTAAGATCCATTCAACAGGTTCTCATTAATAAGCACATCGACAAGATGGATATTGATGAAGTTATTAAAAAGAACGAAGAAAAGCAGAAGAAGAAGCTTATAAAAGCGGGTATTGATCCGAACACCGTAAATAAAAATGCAACCATGAATACCAGGAATGTTGCAGCTCCTTCACAGAAAACATCCATGGCTTCCAGGGCAAATGCCAATACCAGTCATTTATCCCAGGAAGAAAAGGATGAAGCAGTTAAGAAGTCTACTGAGTATTATAACAAGAATAATGCAAAACCGGGAAGTCTTGCATCCAAGGCTAATATGGTGAAGCAGTATAACGAGAAGAATAATTCATAGGAGGTAAAGAGCATGGATTTTATTGAAGTTTCAGCAAAGAACGTAGACGATGCAGTGATTGAGGCATGTCAGAAGCTTGTAGTTACCAGAGATAAATTAGAGTATGAAGTCATTGAAGAAGGCTCCAACGGTTTTTTAGGAATAGGTTCTAAGCCGGCAGTCATCAAAGCCAGAGTAAAGGCTACCGTAGACGGTAAGGCTGTTGATTTCTTAAAAGAAGTATTTGCTGCAATGAATATGGCTGTAGTAATTGATGCCAAATTTGATGAAACAGATCATAATCTCGATATTGATTTAAGTGGAGATGATATGGGAGTTCTGATTGGTAAGAGAGGACAGACTCTTGATTCTTTACAGTATCTGGTTTCTTTGGTAGTAAATAAAGATACAGAGGATTATATCCGGGTAAAGGTAGATACCGAAGATTACCGCCGCAGAAGAAAAGAAACTCTTGAAAATCTTGCAAAGAACATTGCTTACAAGGTTAAGAGAACCAAGAGACCTGTTTCCTTGGAGCCGATGAATCCTTATGAAAGAAGAGTGATTCATTCTGCATTACAGAATGATAAGTATGTTACAACCCACAGTGAAGGAGATGAACCCTTCCGCCGTGTTGTAGTTACTTTAAAGAAATATGAAAAGTAAACCTTTGAGTTGAATAATAAACTTTTGAGTTGAATAAAAATGTGATAGAATGATGGAGGACATATGTCCTCCATTTTCTATATATTAAGGAAATAATTATGACAACAGATACCATTGCAGCAGTAGCAACTGCGCTCAGTAATTCCGGAATTGGAATTATCAGAGTGAGTGGAAATGATGCAGTTCCTATTGTGAATACCTTATTTAAAAATAAAAAAAGACAGCCTCTTCTTGAAAAGATGAACAGCCATACGATCCAATATGGTTTTATTGTGAATGATCAGGATGAAATCGTAGATGAAGTCATGGTTTCGCTGATGAAAGCTCCAAGAAGCTTCACCACAGAAGATACGGTGGAAATCAACTGTCATGGTGGTGTGCTGATGATTAATAAAATTCTGGGGCTTCTGCTTTCACATGGTGCAAGACTTGCAGAGCCCGGAGAATTCAGCAAACGTGCTTTCTTAAATGGAAGAATTGATTTATCGGAAGCAGAAGCGGTGATGGATGTCATTGCATCTGAAAATGATATGGCTTTAAAAAATTCCATGAGGCAGCTGCAGGGCAGTGTATCTGATAAAATTAAGGATTTGCGTGCTAAAATTCTTTATGAAATTGCTTTTATTGAGTCAGCTCTGGATGATCCGGAGCATATCAGTCTGGACGGCTATCCGGAAGAACTGGAAGAAAAAGTGGATCAGTTAATTAAAGAAATTGCAGCACTTATTGAAACCTCTGAAAACGGAAAAATTATTCGTGATGGAATCCGTACTGTAATTGTAGGAAAACCGAATGCAGGAAAGTCTTCTTTATTAAATCTTCTTGCCGGTGAAGAAAAGGCAATTGTTACGGAAATTGCAGGAACTACAAGAGATATCCTGGAAGAAAATATCAGGTTATCCGGGATTAATCTCCATGTGATTGATACGGCCGGTATCCGTTCTACTGAAGATGTTGTTGAAAAGATCGGTGTAACAAAAGCAAAGAAATATGCAATGGATGCCGACCTGATTGTTTATGTGGTTGATTCCTCTGTTCCACTTGATGAAAACGATCTGGATATTTTAGAATTAATCAGGGATAAGAAAAGTATTATTTTATATAATAAATCCGATCTGGATTCAAAGGTGTCTTTAGAAGAATTATCTTCAAGGATCAATTCTGATACAAAGATCATTAAAACCTCTACAAAAGAAAATACCGGCTTTGATGAATTTTCGAAAGCAGTAGAGGATTTGTTCTTTCAAGGAAAAATTGGAAACGATCAGGAAGTTATGATTACCAATATGCGTCATAAACAGGCATTGTCGGAGAGTCTGTTAAGCTTACAGGAGGTAAAGAACAGTCTTATCAACCAGATGCCGGAGGATTTTTATTCAATTGATCTGATGAATGCCTATGCTTCTTTGGGAAGAATTATTGGAGAAGAGATTGATGATGATCTGGTTACAGAAATCTTTTCCAAGTTCTGTATGGGGAAATAATAAAAATTTATAAAATAGACAGAAATGGGAGGTCTCAGATGAAAATATCTGTATTTTATGATCATATCCGGGAAGCTGCAGAGCAAAGTGGACAATCCATGGATGAAGTTTTTCAGAAGGTAGAATCTTTTGGAATCAAAGGAATTGAAATTGAAGATAAAGTATTAATGGAAGAAGAAGAGAAGATTTTTAAGCTGCTTCAGGATCATGATATGGAAGTCAGCTGCATTTATGGATTTTTTGATTATTCTCATGGAAATGATCTGCAGAGAGGATTTGATCTGATTGATTTTGCAGATGATCATTCCATTAAAAAAATTATGATCATTCCCGGATTCTTAACAGATAGGGAATGGAAGATTGCTTTTTTAAGAAACCGCTGCGTAAAAAAGATGATCACCAGTCTGAATATTTTGTCAAAGTATGCAAAGGACAATGGAATCCAGATGGTTTTAGAGGATTTTGATGATGTGCCGGCATATTATAAGGATGCTGCAGGGTTAAAATTTTTCCTTGCCCATGTGAATGGACTCAAATGTGCATTTGACACCGGAAATTTTTTATATAGTGAAGAGGATTCTTTTGAAGTATTGCCGGAGTTTTTAGGAAAGATCGGACATGTACATTGTAAAGACCGGACCTTTGAAGTGAAAAAGGGTGAAACACCCAAAGCTACTGTTAAAGGAAGAGAGATGTATTCCTCTCCGGTAGGAAGCGGATGTATTCAGATGAAAGAAATAGTTGAAAAAATCTTAGCTTCCGGATACGACGATTATTTTGCAATCGAGCATTTCGGGTCCTGTCAGCAGCTACAGGATATTGAAACATCTGCTGCATGGTTGAATCAGTTTAAAACAGGAGGCTGCATTGATGATTAAAGTAACAGTATGGAACGAGTATCTGGAAGAACTTCAATATGAGCATGTTGCAAAGGTTTATCCGAATGGAATTCATGAATGTATTCGTGAGTTTCTGGAAAAGGATCCGGAGATTCAGGTTCGTTGTGTAACCTTACGGATGGAGGATCAGGGATTGTCAGAAGAAATTCTGAATGATACGGACGTATTGATTTGGTGGGGACATCAGGCACATGATGAAGTAACCGAAGAAAATGTCCAGAGAGTAAAACAGCATGTTTTAGATGGAATGGGATTGATTGCATTACATTCTGCTCATTATTCCAATCCGATGAAAGAACTGCTTGGAACGAGTATGTGTGTGAGATGGAAGCATGGGGAAAGAGAAAAGCTTGTCTGCGTAGCTCCCTCCCATCCGATCGCAGAGGGTATTACCGAACCGGTTATTTTGGAAAAAGAAGAAATGTATGGAGAATATTTTGATATTCCGAAGCCGGATGATGTGGTATTCTTAGGATGGTTTTCAAATGAAGAGGTATTTCGGAGCGGATGTACCTTTACCCGTGGATGGGGTAAGATCTTCTATTTCCAGCCGGGACATGAAGAATATCCGGTTTATTATCATCCACAGATTCAGAGAATTATTACCAATGCAGTAAAATGGGCGAAGCCTGTCAATAAAAGAAGTGAGCATTATGATAATGTTGAGGTGAAATAAATTTCATGATTACCAATAAGAATACCATTCGCGAAAAAGTAGATGTTTGTGTTGTCGGTGCGGGACATGCCGGATGCGAAGCTGCACTGGCCTGTGCAAGACTGGGACTTGAGACTGTGATTTTTACAGTGAGTGTGGACAGTATTGCATTGATGCCCTGTAACCCGAATGTAGGAGGATCTTCTAAAGGTCATCTGGTAAGGGAACTGGATGCTCTGGGTGGAGAAATGGGTAAAAATATTGATAAGACCTTTATCCAGTCCAAGATGCTGAATGTATCCAAAGGCCCTGCTGTTCATTCACTCCGTGCACAGGCAGATAAGGCAGAATATTCACGTGCGATGCGTAAGGTACTTGAAAATCAGGAGCATCTGACTATCAGGCAGGCAGAGGTTTGTAACCTGTTATGGGAAGAAGTACCGAATGCAGATCCGAATGGTTATTCCAAAAAGATCATTGGTGTTCAGACCTTTACCGGTGCTGTTTACGAATGCAGAGCAGTTGTATTGTGTACCGGTACTTATCTGAAAGCAAGATGCTTATGTGGAGAAGCAATTACTTATACCGGACCGAATGGCTTGCAGGCAGCCAACTATCTTACGGATTCTTTAAAAGAAATGGGTATTGAGATGCGTCGTTTCAAAACAGGAACTCCGGCGAGAATGGATAAGCGTTCTCTGGATTTCAGTAAGATGGATGAGCAGTTCGGTGATGAAAGAGTTGTTCCGTTTTCTTTTTCCACGAATCCGGAGGATGTACAGATTGATCAGGTTTCCTGCTTCCTTACTTATACAAATGAAAAAACCCATGAAATTATACGTGCTAACCTGGATCGTTCTCCGATTTATGCCGGAATTATTGAAGGCACGGGACCGAGATATTGTCCTTCCATTGAAGATAAAGTGGTTAAGTTTGCAGATAAGGAACGACATCAGGTATTTATTGAGCCGGAAGGACTCCATACGAATGAAATGTATGTTGGTGGGATGTCTTCTTCCCTTCCGGAGGATGTGCAGCTTGCCATGTACCGGACAGTTCCGGGATTGGAGCATTGCAGGATGGTAAGGAATGCATATGCCATTGAATATGACTGCATCAATCCGAACCAGCTCTATCCTTCTCTTGGATTTAAAGCAGTGGAAGGTTTATACAGTGGTGGACAGTTTAACGGAAGCAGTGGTTATGAAGAAGCAGCAGTGCAGGGATTTGTAGCCGGTGTGAATGCAGCACGATATATTTTAAAAAAGGATCCTTTGATTTTGGATCGTTCGGAAGCTTATATCGGAGTTTTAATTGATGATCTGGTAACAAAGGAAAACAGGGAGCCTTATCGTATGATGACCTCCCGTGCAGAATACCGCCTGTTGTTAAGACAGGATAATGCTGATCTCCGTTTACGGGAAAAGGGTTATGAAATCGGACTAATTACAGAAGAACAATACCGGGCACTTTTAATGAAGAAATCCCTGATTGAACAGGAAATTAACCGTTTGAAAAATGTATTGATTGGTGCTTCCAAAAAGAACCAGGAGTTTTTTGAAAGTCATAACAGTGCAACCTTAAAGACCGGTGTATCTCTTGCAGAATTGATGTGCCGTCCGGAATTAAGTTATGAAATTCTTGCAGAGATTGATCCGGAACGAAAAGAGCTTCCTGCAGATGTAATTGAGCAGGTGGAAATTGAAATTAAGTATGAGGGATATATTGAACGACAGCTTCGCCAGGTAGAGCAGTTTAAAAAGATGGAAAAGAAGAAAATTCCATCAGAAATTAATTATGATGATATTGAAAGTCTTCGTCTTGAAGCAAGACAGAAGCTGAAAGCCTTAAAACCTGTTTCGGTAGGACAGGCATCCCGGATTTCTGGTGTCTCCCCTGCAGATATTTCAGTTTTAGTTGTTTATCTGGAACAGTGGAAATATCATCATCCGGATAATTTGTAACTATTCAGAGCCATGCAAATTATGACAATATGGACGTCGAATGATAGCAATTTCAAAAGAAAAAGTAAAGTTTGTTTATGGATATAGCCGGAAAATGGCAGATAGGATAATTTATGGACAACTGGGATTTATTGACGGATTCTTTAAAAGAATTTCATATTACTTTAACAAATGAACAGTTTCATCAATTCCAAAACTATTATGAATTGATGATTGAGTGGAATTCTTTTATGAATCTGACGGCAATTACGGAAATGGATGAAGTGATTATGAAACATTTTGTAGACAGTGTTTCATTGATTCAGGCTGTTCCGGATCTTGCAAAAAAGGATTATTCCTTAATTGATATAGGAACCGGTGCCGGTTTTCCCGGTATCCCTTTAAAAATTGTTTTTCCTGATTTGAAAATTACTTTACTTGATTCTTTAAATAAAAGAATTAAGTTTTTGAATCAGGTGATTCTTGATTTATCTTTAAATAATATTTCAGCACTTCATGGTAGAGCTGAAGATCTGGCACAGCAAAAGGAATACAGGGAACATTATGATTTTTGTGTATCACGTGCGGTTGCAAATCTCGCTACTTTGTCGGAGTATTGTCTTCCTTTTGTAAAGAAGAAGGGTTATTTTATTTCTTATAAATCCGAAAAAATAACAGAAGAGTATGAACAGGCTAAAAAGGCAATTAAGATCCTGGGTGGTAATTATAAAAATCAGGTAGAATTCTATCTTCCACAATCAGATATTTACAGAAATTTGTTTATCATTGAAAAGATAGATGTTACACCGAAAAAATATCCGAGGAAAGCGGGAATGCCATCCAAGGAGCCTATTATTTAGTTTATTATTACTGTTCCTATGTTATTGTTTACTTGTACTTCGTTCCACTATTAAATCTGCCACTGGCATTATCATTAATAATTTAATCATGTAAGTTTTTTTACTTTCCTAAAAACGGTTTTTAGTATATGATATATATAACTATAATTTGTAACTGTTCACAGGTCGAAGCATTTTTAAATCATTCTTGCATCGTCATTATTCAGAATAGTTACAATAAAGTCATAGATATACCAGGTTTACATCTTTGTTTAAGCAAAAATTGATGGGAGAATATGATGGATACAAATGAGAATTCTGTTATCGATGATATATATTATGCTTTTTTAAAGAAACGGAATGAATTAAATCGTCTTGTGAAAAAGAATCAGGAAGAAATTCAGGAAACAGAAGCACTTTTAAAGTCATTGATGGAAACAGATGTGGATATGAAATATTTTTCTCCGCGTAATACGGAGGATATTTATAAAAATGAAATTTCATCTGCAAAAGATAAGATCGAACATTTAATTCAGGAAAATGAGATGAGCATAAGCCAGATGGAAGAGCTGTCAAAGAAAATCGGGGAATTAAAGATTTTTAAAGATCAGGAAGCTCATCAAATTGAATTGTCTAATGCGTTACTTGATGTTCAGGAAATGGATCGCCAACGAATTGCAAGAGAACTTCATGATACTACAGTTCAAAACCTGGCTCATTTGATTCATGAAATTGAATTGAGTTCTTTATATATTGATAAAGATCCAATTCAGGCAAAGCTTGAACTTGAAAGCTGTTCAAAAAATTTAAGAGGAATTATTGATGAAATGAGGATGGTGATTTTTAATCTTCGTCCCATGTCATTTAATGATTTAGGATTTGACAGGTGTCTGGATGATTATATTCAAAATATGAAGGAATCTAATGTGGATATTTTATTTGTAACGGATATTGATGAAGTTTCTACGAAGATTTCTGAATACAGACTTTTGATCTTATTCCGGATGATTCAGGAGGCTGTACAAAATTCAATTATTCATTCTAAATCGGATCGCATTGAACTTTCTGTAAAGAATAAGGGAAATCAGTTGCTTGTTAAGATTCGGGATTATGGAATTGGTTTTGAAGATGGTAATAAAAAGGAAAATCATTTTGGTTTATCCATGATGCAGGAAAGAGCAAAAATTATTCATGCAGTATTTCAGATTCATTCAGTTTTAAATGAAGGAACGGAAATAACCATTCAGGTTGCTGCAGATGAATAAGATGGGAGAGGAAAATTTCATGAGCACAAAAGTAATGTTGGTTGATGACCACGCTTTAATAAGAGAAGGAATTAAACAATTATTGGAATTTGATGGTTCAATTGATGTGATTGAACAGGCCAGTGATGGTGCTGAATGTCTTGAAAAATTACAGCATGTACAGCCTGACATTTTATTACTTGATATTAATATGCCCAACGTAAATGGAATTGAGGTTTTGGAAGAAATCAAGAAGAAAAATATTCCGGTGAAGGTTTTAATGTTGACTGTACATAGTGAGGCGGAGTATCTTGTTCAGGCTGTTGATATTGGAGCGAATGGTTATATTTTGAAGGATTCCGGATCAGAAGAATTAAAGAAAGCGATCCAGTCTGTAATGGATGGAGATTCTTATATCCAGCCGAGTCTGATTCCTTCTTTGAATTCCCGGTTGGTGAACCGGGATATTGATAAGGAGAAAATTGCTGCCTTAACTAAACGTGAAATGGAAATTCTGACACAGATTGCCGGTGGTATGTTTAATAAAGAGATTGCCATGAATCTGAATATCAGTGAGCGCACGGTTAAAAATCATATTTCCAATATCTTTAAAAAGATTGATGTTTCTGACCGTACTCAGGCAGCTGTCTTTGCAATCCGGAATAATATTGTGAAGCTGTTTTAATTTTAAGTGATGGTTTGAGTTATTGTGTTAAATTGAATAAGTGATATAAAAGACGATATATTATAATTTATATATCGTCTTTTTATACTTTTTATTCATTTATTAACAGAAATTTGAATTATACATTTTTCGATAAAGAACATAATTTCAAAACAGGTTAATATTAATATTTTATTTATTATTATACTTTATTTACTAGCCATTTAACTTGAAAATCTATTATTTCTATTATATATAACTTATTTGTATTTGTAACCTTTTCTATTAGCAGCGTTCAGCCGTCCATGGCTGAACGAGACACAATCGAACCCGGATGGTTCGTTGGGTCGTCTGCGTCTATAATTAATATTTTATGCGGTTACTCTTAGAATATCTTGTTTCTGGATAACGAGTATGGATGGTTTATGTTTGATATTTGAAGCAGTTTATTCTTTCAAAATATTTATTACATCATTACTTTTGCATTGAAATATAAGTAATATGTTTCACGTGAAACATGAAACGTTATCGTAAAATATATATCACAAGATAATGTTTCACGTGAAACATACAACCCCTAAATCTTGTAGATGATTCGTGAAACATTGGAAATGTAGAAAGTGTGAAACATTGTTTTTAAAAGAAATACTTAATAACTAGGTACTAGATGTTGTAGTAGCAGGAAAATAAGACTACAAGTTTATTTTTGTAAATAAAAATCCTAGAATATCACTTTCAGAAGTGATATAATCAATAATGCACTGTGATAAGAAAGAAAAAGGGGTAACAGTCGATAACTTATGAATTGATGAACTGTTACAGAAATGGAAGTGAAAATGGGAAAAACGATTGCAATAGCTAATCAGAAAGGTGGAGTAGGAAAGACAACTACCTCCATTAATTTATCTGCATCATTAGCAGCAAAGGGAAAGAAAGTTTTAGTAATTGATACAGATCCTCAGGGAAATACAACCAGTGGATTTGGTGTAGAGAAGAATGATTTGGATAACACAGTTTATGAATTAATGCTGAGTGAATGTTCCATCAAGGAATGTATTCTGAATGATGTAATAGATGGTGTGTCCATTATTCCTTCTAATGTAAATCTGGCTGCCGCAGAGATTGAACTGATTGGTGTAGATCGAAAGGAATACATTTTAAAGAGAGAGGTGGAGTGGATCAAGGATGGTTTTGATTACATTATCATTGATTGTCCTCCATCCTTAAGTATGTTGACAATTAACGCAATGACAACCGCAGATACGGTTTTAGTTCCAATCCAGTGTGAGTATTATGCTTTGGAAGGTTTAAGTCAGTTAATACATACCATTAATCTGGTAAAAGAAAGATTAAATCCGGATTTGGATATTGAAGGTGTTGTATTTACCATGTATGATTCAAGAACCAATCTTTCCATGCAGGTTGTTGAAAATGTTAAGAGCAATTTAAGTCAGAAAGTATTTCAGACATTAATACCGAGAAATATCCGATTGGCGGAAGCTCCAAGTTACGGAATGCCAATTAATGCTTACGATCCAAAATCTGCAGGAGCAGAGGCATATATGCAATTAGCGGAAGAAGTTATTAATGGAGGAAAGTAATTATGGCAGTAAAACGTGGATTGGGAAAAGGGTTAGATAGTTTGATTCCAAATAAAATGGAAGATGAAACAAAGAAAGCGGCAGTAACAGCTGGATCAAAAGAAGTATCCCAGGAGGACGGTCCGGTTACGATTGTTAATATTACAAAGGTAGAACCGAATCGTGATCAGCCTCGTAAAAATTTTGATGAGGATGCTTTGGAGGAACTGGCAGAATCTATTAAGCAGTATGGATTATTACAGCCGATTCTTGTTCAGGACCGCAAGACCTATTATGAAATTATTGCCGGTGAACGTAGATGGCGTGCTTCCAAAAAAGCAGGTTTAAAAGAGGTTCCGGTTATTATCCGAAATTATTCAGAGCAGGAAATTGTAGAAATTTCTTTGATTGAAAATATCCAGAGAGAAGACTTAAATCCGATCGAAGAAGCGTTGGCTTATAAGCGTCTGTTGACAGAGTTTAATCTGAAACAGGATGAAGTTGCAGAAAGAGTATCGAAAAGCAGAACAGCGGTAACCAATTCCATGCGTCTGTTGAAGCTTTGTGATGATGTGCAGCAAATGATTATCGATGATTTAATCAGTACGGGACATGCCAGGGCATTAATCAGTATTGAAGATCCGGAACAGCAGTATGCAATTGCACAGCAGATTTTTGATGAAAAGCTGAGTGTACGTGATGTTGAAAAGCTGGTAAAGAACCTGAACAAACCTGCAAAGGTTAAGAAAACAAATCCTGTTGATAAGAGTCTGGAAGCAGTATATCAGGATATTGAAGAAAATCTCAAGCAGAAATTATCTACGAAGGTTGCCATTACTTCAAAAGGAAATGGTGCCGGAAAGATTGAAATTGAATTTTACAGCCATGATGATCTGGAGAAAATCATGGATTTACTTTCAAGATAAGAAAAACATGCATCCAGAGAAGCTGCCGGTGGCAGGTTCTCTGGTGGAACGAGGTACGAGCGAACAGTAACAGGAAAGGTACTTAAGATATGAACGCGTTTTTTGCAACGATTGGTATGGGCAATGCTGGACTTGGAATAATTATCCTGGTTCTGGCGGTCATTTTGTTAATATCACTGGTTCTTAATATTATTAATATGTGTACCATTCGTAAACTCAATAAAAAGTATCAGAAGTTTATGAATGGAAAAGAAGCAAAAAGTCTGGAAGATGAAATTGTTGGACTGTTCGAGGATAATAAATTTCTCAAAGCATCCATTGATAAGAATAAGAAAGATATCCGGACATTATATAAGAAACTGGAATCCACGATTCAGAAGGTTGGTATTGTAAAATATGATGCATTTCAGCAGATGGGAGGTAAGTTAAGTTTTTGCCTATGTATGCTGGATGAAGAGAATAGTGGTTTCATGTTAAACTCTGTTCATAGTACAGAGGGATGTTACACGTATACAAAAGAGATCATTAATGGTAAGGCTATGATTGATCTTGGCAAAGAAGAAGAAGCTGCTTTAAAAATGGCAGTAGGGGATGATGACTAATTGAAGATTGTTAAAGTCGATAATTTGAAGGGTGGAGAAGTATTAGCCAAACCTATTTTAACAAAAGAATATAAGATCCTGTTATCAGAAGAACTGGTCCTTCGTCCGGAATATATTGATAAAATTCGAGATCTTGGTATCACAGAGGTTTTTATTAAAGATGAAGATCTGGTTAAAACCCAGGAAGTGGTTCTTCTGAAATCGGATATTGAGGAATCTTTTAAAAGACAGGTCAGAAATATTCTGGAGAAGCATACCTACAATAATAACCGGGAGCTGGTTGAATTGTCAGGAACTGCAGACGGCATTATCAGTAAAATTCTGGAAGAAGATGATGTCATTGAAAGGATTTATGATATTAAAGAACGAAGCTCGGATATCTATGAGCATTCCATTAGTTTGTGTTCATTGGCTACATTGACTGCATTGAAATTGAATCTTTCAAAGGAACGGGTTCATGACATTGCTGTCGGTTCTTTGCTGCATGATCTGGGTCTTCGCTATATGACGATATCCTACCAGAATCAGAATATAGATTCTTTATCTCATGTAGAACAGTCTGAGTACATGAAGCATCCGGTTTACGGTTATTCCGCAGTCAAAACGGAAAACTGGATTTCCAGTACCGGAAAGAGTATTATTCTGTTTCATCATGAGAGAATTGATGGAAGTGGATATCCTTTAAAGGCAAAAGAAATCCCATATGAAGCAGCGATTGTTGGTGTATGTGATGCTTTTGATGAAATGATCTGTGGGATTGGATGTAAGAGAATTAAGGTATATGAAGCAATTGAATATATGAAGATTTATAAGGGAAGCCGTTTTCCGAAAGAGATTGTAGATGCATTGCTTCAGTTTACAGCAGTTTATCCGGCGGGAAGTACGGTGCTTCTTACCAATGGGCAAACCGGAAAAGTGGTTCGCCAGAATAAAGATTTTTCCGATCGTCCCGTGATTGAATTGAAAAATCATGATATTATTGATTTAGTTAAGATCAATAACGTATTTATTGAAAAAGTTTTGGAATAATTATTAGGAGGAAATAGAAATGATCGACATCAAATTTTTAAGGGAGAATCCTGAAGTAGTGAAGGAAAATATCAGGAAGAAATTTCAGGATTCCAAGCTGCCTTTAGTAGACGAAGTAATTGAACTGGATGCAGAAAGCCGTAAGACACAGCAGGAAGCAGATGATCTTCGTGCAAACCGTAACAAGATTTCCAAGGAAATCGGTGCATTAATGGCAAAGGGTCTGAAGGAAGAAGCAGAGCAGAAGAAGGCAGAGGTTGCAGCAGGTGCCAAGAGACTTGTTGAACTGGAAGAAAAAGAAAAGGAACTGGAAGAGAAGATCACTAAGATCATGATGGTTATTCCGAACATCATTGATCCAAGTGTTCCAATTGGAAAAGATGATTCTGAAAATGTTGAAATCACCAGATATGGTGAACCGGTGGTTCCGGATTTTGAAGTTCCTTATCATACCGATATTATGGAAAGACTGAATGGTATTGACTTAGACAGTGCCCGTAAGGTTGCAGGTAATGGATTCTACTATCTGATGGGAGATATCGCAAGACTTCATTCTGCAGTACTTGCTTATGCAAGAGACTTTATGATTAACAGAGGCTTCACATACTGTGTACCTCCTTTTATGATTCGAAGCAATGTTGTTACCGGTGTTATGAGCTTCGCAGAAATGGATGCCATGATGTATAAGATTGAAGGAGAGGATTTATATCTGATCGGTACATCCGAACATTCCATGATTGGTAAATTCATTGATACGATTGTACCGGAAGCAGAGCTTCCGAAGACTTTAACCAGCTATTCCCCTTGTTTCCGTAAGGAAAAAGGAGCTCACGGCTTAGAGGAACGTGGTGTTTATCGTATCCATCAGTTTGAGAAGCAGGAAATGATTGTTGTATGTAAGCCGGAAGATTCTGCAATGTGGTTTGACAAATTGTGGCAGAATACGGTAGACTTATTCCGGTCTATGGATATTCCGGTAAGAACGATTGAGTGCTGCTCCGGCGATCTGGCTGATCTGAAGGTGAAGTCTTATGATGTAGAAGCATGGTCTCCGAGACAGAAGAAGTATTTCGAGGTCGGAAGCTGCTCTAACCTTGGTGATGCACAGGCAAGAAGATTAAAGATCCGTGTTAATGGAGAAAAGGGTAAGTATTTTGCACATACCTTAAATAATACCGTAGTTGCTCCTCCGAGAATGTTAATTGCATTCTTGGAGAATAATCTTCAGGCAGACGGTTCTATCCGTATTCCTGAGGTGCTGCGTCCTTATATGGGTGGCATGACAGAAATCCGGTAAATAAATATGCAACTGGTTGTGAAGTAAAAAGACGGATGTCTTTCAAGATTTCCTGACGGTAGATAACAATCAGCTCCTTTCGGTGAATTGATTATGACAACTTAATTATACCATTTGGAGCTGGTTGTAGATGTTACTATAAATTTGGAGTGATAAAAGAGGGTGCCATGCCTCGCAAACCTGCATAAATACTGAGTATGTGGAGTTTTACTCATGGCTATATTAAAACAGATGAGGAGGTGAATTCTTTGCATAAATATATGAGAGCAATTGGTTTTAGTGAAGTCTGGAGCCGTAAGGAGCTGCAGAAGCTTTTGACAGATGTAGTTGTAGAAGGAAAAGAAAGAGCATATACTTCAAATGGCGATGAAACACTGCTTGCATCATTTAGCAAAGAATTCGCTCCTAATATCGGTGTTACGGTGTGTGGTGAATTTGACGAAGATGATAAATTTGTTTACGAATATTATTTTCCATTTTTGCGTGGAACTAATATTACCACACAGGAAGATGTTTCCATTGAACGTCATGCTGCTTTGGAATCCTATGCCGGAGTCTGTGATGATGTCCGTATCGGAGTTTCACTGATTTTTTATCTTCAGAACATGATTCCATATGTAAAGGCCAAGAATTCCAATAATCTGCCGATTCGTGGAACAACATTGACTCTATCAGCGCTTTCTTTATCCGGTACAATTATGATGCCATTGAAGAAAACAGAGAAGGATCTGATCCGTAACCAGCAGACGCTTCGTGACCGCAGCCAGCTATTGAATGCAGCGCGGAACGGAGATGAGGAAGCCATAGAGAATCTGACTTTAGATGATATGGATACTTATTCTGCTATTTCCAAACGGATTCATAAGGAAGATGTTTTTACGTTGGTAGATACTTATTTTATGCCATATGGAGTAGAATGTGATCAGTATTCTGTTCTTGGAGAAATCGTAGATTTTAATTTTGTAAAAAATATCGTTACAGATGAAGAAATTTGTGTTATGATATTGAGTTGTAATGATTTACAATTTGATATTTGTATTAACAGAGCGGATTTGTATGGTGAGCCTGCTGTTGGACGTCGTTTCAAAGGCACGATCTGGATGCAGGGGTACATTAATTTTCCGTAGGTTTTTGTTCTCTTAGTTAAATGGATATAACGGGGTCCTCCTTAGGTTCAATCATGGTTGAGACTTATGGAAGTTGAGAAGTGATAAGTCAGAGTTCGATTCCAACAGGGATTGATCTGAATGTCAAAATAAG
>ENA-ORMR01001364-ORMR01001364.1-human-gut-metagenome-genome-assembly--contig:-NODE-1364-length-19046-cov-4.935390_pt1 | contig 19046 bp, 32 predicted proteins | sample MGYA00242107_ERZ509003 | MGnify/ENA primary metagenome ERZ509003 (study PRJEB26280, sample SAMEA2338699) | human gut metagenome | biome: human gut; feature: human-associated habitat; material: faeces... | reverse complement strand
TATAATACCAGAACACAGGAGCAGCGCGCAAGGCTGCAAATATCGCACGTAACATAATTATACCTACCTATCACCTTTTTTAATTATACGAACTATCCAGTTCAGCAGGAAAAGCAGAAAAGCAAAGTCCATGAACCCGCTAGTAAAGAAGAACAGAGAACGAAGGTTGACCAGGGGAAAAAGAGAATCCATCAGCGTTTATCTCCTTTCACAAAATCAAGAATGATCGAAAATATCACGTTGAACACGAATATAACGACCGTCCAGGCAGCACCGCCGTACATGATCCAAGTAACAACGTCCTGATAATCATTGAAGAACCAGTTATGAAAGAACTTTACGAAGTCCATCAATAAACCCTCCTCTTGAACAGCTTGCCGATTAAGGAGACTCCGGCGAAGATCGCGACGATAAGCAGCAGAGCTTCAGTAACTGAGTAGTTTTTGAACGGCTTGTCCAGGGCTGCATTATCCTTGAGCCAGAGAGAATAAGCCTTATCATAGTCCTCCTCGTTCAGATCGCCGTTAGGATCGTACACGCTAACAGTTCCCTCGGCAGATACTATTATAAAGCTCTTATCTCCGGACTGCTGCTTTGTGGTTTCAATGATCTGATTAAATTCGTCGCTGCCAACAGGATAGAAAGGACCTGAAGGGGACGAATCGGGAATTCCGTCATGATTTTCGTCAAGTACCCTGCCCCAGTCATTACGACCGTCAAGATCGTAATCTACCGGAATAGGTAAATACACATCATCATCAACTATGTAATAATCATCAGTCGCCGTAATAGTCCCATCATTATGATTGGAGATCCTTGAAGCGAATTCAGCAGCGTCAATTATTTCATACTCCGGATATCCCAAGCCGATCTCATCGCCGTTATTGACAAGAGAATAACCGTTATAGCTCTGAGGCACAGAAGCATCGAACGAGAAAACAAGTTCCTCGTGCTCTGCAACCCCGTCACCGTCGTTGTCTATAAGAGCATAGAACTCAGACACAAATTTTCCGGCATTGTTCAGCTTACGCTTGATCTCCCACTTTGCATATTGTGTGATTGCCTGAGTGAGAAGCTCAGACAGGAGAGCTAAAATAGCACCTTCCACTTAAACACCCCCTATTGAAATATCCTGCCGAGGAAATCCACGACAAGCATTACAACCGCTCCGCCGATAAGCAGCAGCCAACCGTTAATAGTTAAATCACCAAACGTAACAGTAAAAGAATCAAAAACAGCCTTGCCCCAACCGAATATATTGCCGGCTATAACTGCTAAATCCATAAAAATCATCACCTTCCCAGAAACCGCGCCAGAATCACAAGCGCGAAGCCTGCACAAAGCATAATAACGATCGGATCAGGGAGCCAGGAAAAGAAATTTTTCATGAATCCGCTGAAGCCCGTGGTTTGTTCCTGCATCCAACCGTAATAGTTATTCAAAGAAACGTCCTGATCAAATTCGACACCCTCAGGACTGGAAGAAACGTCACCTGAGCCGGACGAGCCAGAGCCACCGCCGTTAACATTGATATTTATGTCTATGGGTTTTGTGTCGATCTCGATCTTGCCGGATACGTCCACCTTACCGCCTACCGTAACATTTCCGCTGACCGTTCCGGATCCGGAGTCATCTTTTGTATCGTCCTTGCTGCCGTTCTCGGGCAGCGTGTAGTTATTTGTTATGTAGTAATTGACCGTCCCATGATCCCCAGTATCGGGGTTCGTGATGTCATAATCATATATAGTATCACCATTTATTGTTATGGTGTAATTGTCTGGAATCTTGTCATAATCAATTTGAGCCTGATTAGCAAAAAGCTGAAAAGGCTCGTTTGACATAATGTAGCCCCAATCATCGTTTTTGTTAGTGTCTGGTGTGAAAGTAGTACTTTGTAACAAAGAATCAATAAGTTTATATTTAACATATTTACCACCATAAAAATAACCATAATCAGTGGTTATATCAGGACGCAAATATTTTTTATTAGAACCTGACATATAGTCTAGATATGTTGGATAAAGTATGACACGATAAAAACGTAAATTTAAAAGTTCCCACGAAACATACGGACATTTAACTATATCCCAAGGAGCAGAAAAGGAAGATATTAGCTTATTATCACTAAGATTATATATATCCAAACAAATATTTAAATTTCCCTCTTTAGAAGTACCTAAAGTATGAAAATAGGCATATCTATCCGGATATAAAGTCCCCTCGGACAAATCATCGTCCTGATAAAACGGAAGAACATAAACTCCGCCTGTCCAGTACTGCTTCTTACCCCAGTCGTTATTAACATACACCGGAGGAGTAGGATTGAAGAAATAGAGATTGTTTTTTCCTACATCGCTTTCATTGCTCTGATAGCTGTAGATATACTGACTTGAATTAGGGTGCGGTTTGTAATATTCGCTCCAGTAATCAACGACATCTCTTTTATATGCAGAACCCGAAACAACGGGATTATTTTTTTCATCAACTGAGTAATCAGAACTATTAGAAAAAATTGATTCACACAATGAATCAAGAGAAAGACCAGAAGCAACAGTTTCAATAAGCATTGAATAAGTATCAGTAAAGCCGGGATATTGAGATTCCATCGAAGTATCGTCGCCGTTAGTAACAACGAAAGTCCAATACTCACGGAATTTTGATTCCGTTAACTGACCTTTTGAAACAATCTCTTTCCAATAACATCTGTAATATTCCTGCTGCTCAGCAATAGCAGAAGCATTAGAAGATTTTATTTTATTGATAATAGGTTCAACAATCTCCCAAACCCATTGACAATTTTCACAGAATTCCTTAATGGATCCAATTACACCGAGAACAGCAAGGATAGATCCAGCCCCTGCAGCAACAGAACCTGCAACCGCTAATACAGGATACGAATAAGCAATAGTCGTAAATGCAATAACAGCAGCGCAGAACAAAGATACAAAACGATGCCAACACTTTTTAAACCAAACTTTCACAAAAAACACCCCTCACATATATAGAAAAAGCGGAGACAGGAACTAAATTCAAGCCTCCGCTATTCAACGTCTCCCGACGTAAGCAACGATCAGCGACCGCGCCCGAACGCATTAGTAACACGGCGCATATACCGGATACCAATGCCGATAAAACCAATACCGAGGAAAATCAGGGTAAGCGGATTAGTTGTAGCGAAGTTGATCACCGGAGTAAGCACGCTAGTGAAAAAGTTCGTTACAGTTGTAGAAATAGCTGTCCACATAGCTTCCATAGTCTTTAACACCCCACTTTCTTCAAGAGTAATCTGACTTCCCGCAGCCTCTACAGTAGAGAGCAGCATAACAGAGAACACAAAATCACCTCTTTCTATATCAACGGTTACGACCGCTGAAAACTGTAATGATCTTTCGAAGGAAAAAAGAAGCAACCAGGACGAGGAAAAGCCCTTCAACAAGCAGAGCAACCGGATTTTCTGAAGCAAACTGGATTGAATCCTCAAAATACTGAGGAACGTAACCGATACCAGAAGCTATATCCTCCCACATCTGATTATAAGCCTGCTGCATTTCTTCCGGACTATTGAACCCGGCTTCGGCAGTCATCAGCTCACCTCTTTCGACCTACGATTACAGAAACGATCACTATTCCCAGGCAAAGAACGCCGAGGATTGCAACAATGATTTGCAATACATTCATGACGTTATTCCTCTGCCATAGAAATGCCGACTACCTTGCCCTTAAGATTAGTCTCAAGCTCAACGTTATGCTGTACGTAAGGAGTAAGAGAAGCAACCGTAAAACCGACAGCGTTGCAAATTTCTCGGCTGATAAACTTTGAATCAGCTCTTAAACCAATAACATTGCGGTCAGGATAATTGCACTGAAGAGCAATACCATCAATCACGCCTTTGCCGTCCCTGGTAGGAAAGTTCATGTCCTGGATACCTACAAGAAATACTTTTGCCATTGTAAACCTACTTTCTGCCCCGTTCCGGGCGCTTATGTAATCGGCATTATTGCCGTGGAAGTCGTTTTTTTGTACTTTCTGCTAAAAAATAACGACTAGAAAACAGCAGCCAACATCAAAAATAACCGGCAATTTCAAGCTCTGGCTTTAGTTTCTTTTTCCTGTAGGAGAAACTTAGTTGGAAAAGGGATATAGCGCCCACTACGCTTCCGGATGGCAGTGGTTTTATTTTCACTCGCAACCACTAAACGAGCTCACACAGGTTCATCTATAGACTTTAAAAAGGGTATGGATCATTCGGATCAGGATCAGGTTTATAAAGATTAGATAAAACAGCATCAAGATACAAGCATAAATCAAACAGCCTATCAACCTTATAATCCAGGGCAGCGAGTTCCTCAGAAGGTACAAAATCAGAATGCTGACTAAAACGCCAAAGTTTTGTATAAGCGTCTAAAGCTTTATGATAATCTTGCTGCAGAGTATTAGACAAATATACCAAATCATCCTCATTCAGAATAAGGGTAGCAGTATTCTTCATTTTTGCTCACATCTCAACAATCTGATCTGCAGCATGATAACAAGATTATCAATTAACTGTAAATCATGCTTAAGTAAAGAAAGATGCTTTTCAAGATGTTCACGAAGCTCTGCAGAAAACTTACTGCTATCGGCGCTTGAAAATTTTATATAACTTTCAGTAACCCTATACCTGTGAGCAGCAAGCAATCCTACAAGCAATCCACTTTCCTCGGGAGTGATTTCAATTTTCATGTTTATTTTCCTTTCTTAATTACCCTGTTCTGGGTGAAGTGTTTAAATAGTACCTGTGTGGTACCACTATTATATTATCACAAAACATGGTAAAAAGCAATACCACAATAGTACCAAAGTGAAGCTAGAATATTTATGCAACTTATAGTAAGATTAAATAAAGGAGATGGAGCCAAATGAGTACCGTATTTTTTAACCTTCGGATAGATGAGGAACTGAACGAAGAATTAATTAAAATAGCAGAAAACGAAGGAAGAAGCAAGAATAAGCAAATAGAGCAAATACTAAAAGAATATGTCCGGAAATATCAGAAAGATAATACTAGCATAAATATTAACCAGCATAACAATGAAAAAGCAATAGTTAACATAGATAAGAGAGGTAAAATATGAAACCGGAAGAAATACTAGGCGTATTAGGATTATGCTTTCAAATAGTAACAATAGTTTGCTTATTTAGAAGTTTCAAAAGAATAAAGGATCTGGAGGAACAAAGCAAGAAAGATCACTATACACTAGAGCACCTAAGTATAAAGCAGGATAAGGCGAATAAAGAAATAATCGAAGCACTTAAAAAAATTGATAGCACATCGAAAAACAGTAAGGAATCCTAAAATTTAAGAGTTGTAATGGAAAGCCCGTATTACCAACGCGGGCTTTCGGAAATCCTCCAGGAATCCGAAAAAAGCCCCCTCCGCGCGCTGAAGCGCTGGCGGAGGGGGCAATTTTATTAAACACGAATAGCCCGGCTTTATGTCGGGCTTTTTTTATGCAGGATCTGCCCGATGGCGCGGGAGATCGGTATTATTTTGACACACGCGTAACACGCGTGTGTTTGCTGCTATTAGAAGGAAGTTTCACTAGATGAGCGGAAAGCGGGGCTGATCTGGGCATGATCAAGATACCGCTGCCGTGCCTCCTCGCGCTGCTCTGGCGTGGGAGCCTGTTTATACTCGGTGAACAGCTTGCGCGCAATCAGTTTATCGACCTTATCGGAGAGCGCTGCGTTTATGCTCTCCTGCAGGTGAACGTCTGAGCAGTCGTCCCCGAAGAACCGAAGCAGATCAAGGAACAGATCTTCGTCTATCTGGACTTGAGGTTTTTTATTCACAAAATCACCTCCTGCCAGATTTAGGGAGTGGATTGAATTCAGTTTCTCTTTTACGCAATAGGCTATATTTTTATGTAACTCTTCCCTCGTTACATTATATCACACATCTGACTGAGTTTCAAGACGTCTGGTACAATAGTAACAATATGCACATTGAAAAGAATATTCGCAAGCTTCACAATCTCCATCACATTCAATATCTGCATTGCAATCAAATTCATATCTACAGTCTGAACAGTCGTGATAATAATCCATCATTTAAATCACCTCCATTAATCCCGTTTACCTCCGTGAGTGTTCCGCCTGATGTACTGTTGAACCGTCTCCAGGTTCTCACCGTGCCGGATCTCCCGGACGAGCCGCCGGAACATGTTCGGCAGCCACTTAACCACAAGATCGCAGCACTCTATATAATGCGCGCACACCTCGCAGCCGTCGAACTTCGGACAGCCTGCACAAGGCGGACGAGGATAAACCGGGCTTTTCGCCGGGCAGTTCTCCCGGTATCTGCATTCCCAATAATCACACGTCAAGACGATACCCCCTATATTTTACGCTATCAGGACGAGCCCACCAGCGCCGAACACGTTCATACATGCTATGAGTATACACAAACTTCCCATCTCTGGCCGCCTGCGTAAACGTTCCATGAGTGGCGTTATCCTTATAGACCACATAGAGGAAAGCTAATGCAAATTCCTCCTCGGTCTGGACTACAAATTTATACGGAAAATCAGCACCTTTTGACCCGACGAATACAACACCTTCGGCCGTTCTATGTATCCACATACTATGGAAAAGCTCGGCACTGAAAGAGGGCTTGAAGACCGGCGCCGATTTCTTCGGAGTTCCGGAGCTTCCGCCGATCTCATACAAAAACAGCTTACTTTTATTCATTCAGAAGATCCTCCATCTCTGTAGCAAGCATAGCACATTCATCTAGAGCAGATTCAAGGTTATTCGGACAACCGTTGCAGGGCGGGTATTTCCTATCCGGATACTTCCTCTTACACTCCGCGAACAACGAACACTTTGGAACGTCCACAAGATACATGAAATTGCTTTCATACTTGAATTGAAGATTATCGTTGAAGGGCAGAGGCTGGAACACCTCCGCATTTACGGCACTGAAATCTGTATCAGTAAGAATAACATGCGGCTCACGCTGTATATTCTTCGAACTCCAGAAGTATTTACCGAATATTTTATCACTGCCTTTTGTGATGTACTTTGTAACGTAATTCGCGACCCTTATTTTCTGATCGTCCAGAGGAATAGCCGTAGTAAAGCCGTAACGCCACTCAGGGCAATTATATATGACCTTCCCGGACTTTGTACGCTTGCCACTGTCCACGAGCTTGAACACGTCATTTATAAGCGCGTGAGCGTGAATACGTCCGCTTTTGTGAAGCTCCGGAATGAGAACATATTGAAGCCCCTTCCGAACTGTCTGATTATGCAACCATTTACTAAGCTTTTTACGAACTGTAACAACGTCGAAGCTGTCTATTTCCTCCGGATTAAAAGTAATCGTCAAAAAATGCGTGAAGTCGTTCATAATTACGATATCCCGAACACGGTCACGATGAATACGGATCATTTCAGAAGTCCTATCCCTCGCAGGCTTTTCGCGCTCGTTCTGCTCTTCCCTTTTCAAGGTTAATTCGTCTGTTTCCTGTCTCTGTGCTTTTACTTCGGCTTTAACGTCCTCCCGGACGTTCTCGCGGATCTCTGTGCCGCTGTCCTTAAAAATCGCCTGCCTGCAGTATGTAATATTTGTGCTTCCATCTGGATATACCTTGATTTTCGTATTATGAAAAACCTGATTTTCTGACAAGGATAGATTATTTATAGGCATTTAATCATTTTCCTTATCTATTTATTTTTTATTTGCGCTGTCGCGCAATTCTTAATGAGCACATTTCATGGCTAATATCAAGTATAAGGAAGCGACCGTTTTTTTCGGTGCCCTCGTCGCGCTGGCGCGCTCCGAGGAGCGCCGAAAAAAAGCGGGTCACTTCCTATTTTTCTTTTGATTATCAGTCACAACTATTGGTGAGGGGTCATTATCTGATGTATATTGCTCAGATCTGGGCTTGAAACCCTTCATTGAAAGACGTTTGATCTTAGCGAATGTATCGAAGCAGTCGCGCAGTTCATCATCATGAACGAAGAAGTATGTTTTAATGCCTCTCAGCTTGATTATTTCGCCAGTATCAGTAATTCGGGGCTTGTATACCCTGCATATAGTCAAACACCCTGCAAGCGTTATCGGCTTTATTATATAGCCTGTCTGCTGCCGGATCGCTTTACTTATTCTATCAAACCTCTGAGCAGTTCCAATTATTAAGCTGAATTGCTTCCGCTGCTGAGACACCTCAGACAGCATTTCAGGGGGGAAGTACTGACTTTCGGAACTGTTAAACCAGGAATGTATTTCATCGAGGAACTTTATACAGCCCAATGTACCATTGTTGCAGAATATAATATCGTCAGGGCTTGTAATTTCGCCGTCTGCGAACGATAGAGGAGTATTAGAGAGTATCTTCACATGAGGATATTTATCCTTCATACAGCGTAGAAGGTGAGCCGCACAGGTCGTTTTTCCCGCGCCCTGCTCGCCTACTATCATCACTATACCGGAATGCGGAAAGCTGTCCGGATCCTTATGGAGCATATCCAGAACTACACGTTTTGGGAAGTCCTTGAACAGCCTCACAAAAATGTTACGCCGTCTTACAGTCGGGGTATATTTGCGCTGCTTAAAGCGCAATCCCTTATGTCTGTAATATATCAAGTGAATAAGGCCGCTTATCACGAAAGGCAATGCTACAGCACTGCCGATAATAAGAACCCATTTGAGAAGGCCTACAATGAAATGCAGCGCCACCATAAACAAATTACTAAGCATATTTATTAGCCTCCAATAAACGGAATGAAAGATTTAATACGCAGAATAATAGCCAGGATCAGCCGGAACGCCCATAAAGAGAGCGTAGCCCAGAGAAGCGGGAACAGGGAGCCAAACGGAATAAGACAGCCGAGGCCGGTAAAGATATTAACCAGGACAGATTTTATATACTGCCACTGCTCCATAAAGGAAGTATCCACATTCGGAAGCAGGTTCAAGAAAAATTCCGCAGACTTGATTATATTTCCGTAAAGTGCCTCTAAAATCATTTAATCACCGCCCTTCTCCTTCTTCGGAGGATTAACAGTAGAATATACTCCAGTACCCATATCAATAACGCCGCCGATCAGAGTAGGAAGATATTTCATAAGGTTGACGAAGTACACCGCATATATAAACACGCAGACTATAAGACGGACGTATGAAAGAGGCTCCGCATACATACTGAAGTCAAGTATAGTCAACTCCATTTCCTTCCCGAAAAAAGAAAGATCTATAGTCCACTTTGGATATATTATTGACTCCTCGCGAACAGAGCCGGAGGAACCGGAAGCTTCGGCGGTTCCCCCTGAATCAGGTTCAGAGCCAGGAGACGAATACGAAGGCTTTATATCACCTGCATACACAAAATTATTATCAACGATATCTACAAACAAGCTCTTGAATATATCGCCGAAATCATTCACGAAAGGAAGTTTTTTATTGAAAGTGTCCTGAAGCTCGGAGTTATAATTGTTTATAACATCAACATCAGCAACAAACACGTTTGTTATAGCCGTCTCAATAGACGTGGTTATATTCGTGATGAAGTCAGGGAAATCAATATTCCAGACGTTATTTGTAGTATCTCCGCCAGAGCCTCCGCCGGAATCGTCACCACCAATAATATAGTTATTTGTTATGTAGTTATTGATAGTGGTAGATTTACCTGTTGAAGGATCCGTAATAGGATAATCATATATAGTATCGCCGTCTATAGTTATTACATAATCATCGGGAATGCGTTCATATTCAATTGAGGTCTGATTACCGTAAAGCGTAAAAGGTGACGAACTAATTATAAAGCCGTAATCATCTTTTTTATTTGTATTCGGAGTAAATGAAGAGCGCCGAACATAATCCGTAATATAAGCGGAAGAGGTGGAATAATCAGAAGCTACAAAATACCATGTGTAACCGCCTCGAGGAACAAGACCCCAGCCATCATATTGATTACTTTTATAGCTATCATAATCCCGATACCTGAACCAGCGCAAAAACTCCATAGAAGAAGCCGAACAATCAAAATTCAAAGCAAAATACGGTGTAGTCGAAGGATCCCAAGGAATAGTTGAAGAATAATGATGGCTGTCGTCAGATATGCTATAATAATCTACAGCCATGCAAGAGCCGCCAGAAGCTAATGTGCTGGCGTGCATATGACAATAATACTTAGAATAAAACGGAGATGAAGAAACATTATCATCTTGAAAGAAAATTATGAAATAAATATCATTTTTACGATTATACAGAGACAAAGGAGAACTCAGTATATAGGGAGAAGCAGAAGTGCTCGAGGTGCTTTGATAGCTGAATACTGATTGATCCTTATTTGCATGAGGCATAAAACGATCGCTGTAATAATTATTAAGCTGCTTGCCTGTGTTACCATCAATAACCGGTTTTAGCCTTGAGGCTAGACCGGTATCGGCCTCCTTGCCCTGCTTGCGTGTGGACTGCAATACACCATCATTGAGGAAGTATATTACATCATCACAGGGGGACAGAACAAGCCGGCCATCAGAGAGGAGCTTCAGCCATTTAATAGGAACGTCAACGCCCTTGCCCAGAGCACCAATAAAATCACCCTCGCCGACCTCGCGCAGGTATTTAACATATGCGTCCTTTAAAGCAATAGCATCCTCGCCTACATCGTCCCAGTCGTTCCAGGTCTTGACCGTATCAGCCGCAGAAGCAATTATAGATATGCTGTAAGCAGTTCCGAAGAACGACAGGACAGCCGCAAGCACAAAACTAAATATTCGGATCCTTAAAGTTTTACTCATTTATATTATACCTCCAAAAAAAATTAAGCTCCCATCCGCCTATAGATGGGAGCTTGCAGGCGGCTAGAGATCAGACACCGCGAATAAAGGACAGGATAAACGAGATACCCTTGCGGAAGGCTATGCAGCTAACCGCGACCGGAAGCATAACCGGAAGCAGGGCAACCATCTCATTCAGCACAGACGTAAAATCAACTGCTGATACGTCGATCATAGTCTTTGCGGCAACGGCTCCAGCGTCAGAGAGAAGAAGCATATTTCCCATATGTATTAACCTCCTTAGAATTTAGTTGTATCGTTGAAAACTCTGCCTAGGAAAGAGATCAACCATCTGAATAATGTGACCGCGATAAACGAACCGAGGATAAGCCAGGACACTTTGAAGAACTCCGGAAGATAGGTCTGAAGATATTCAGTCCGAGTGCTTTCAAGCTCGTGAATACTCTGAAGAAGCTCCGTCTGATACTGTGCTTCGCTCCTGATATCTTCCAGAATATCCGAGTAATCCGGCTCGCCGTAGACGTCAAACGTCTGTGTCGTTTCCTCCGTCATCGTTTACCACCTCCGCAGCTTTCTCAAGCTCAGCGACTTTATTTGAAAGCTTTTTCATCTTCGAATCAGTGATACACGTAGAAATAAACGCAATCACAGCGATGATCACAGCGGATACACCCCAATCGATCATTTCTTACCGCCCTTCTTGAACGAGCCGTTGTCAAAGACATCATCAACCGGATTAATCTTTTCAGCAGGTTCATTTTCTGCGGCCATCTCAGAAGGAGACTTTGCAAGCTCATCAGCCTTATTGCTGTCAAGTGCTCCGACAGGTGCAGCAGATTCAGCATGTGAGTAATCGGAAATACCCTCGTCAACAGTAAGCGCCGCGCCGTTGGGATCCTCGCCCTTCATGGGATCATCAGGACCATAGAACATTATGCGCGCTATACGTTTCTTTTCGTCGTAGAATACATCAGCGTACCAGTTGAGACGATCTTTAAGCCACTTCATTGTTATCATCTCGCCGAACACCCTGAGGATCTCTTCACGGGTATTCTTGACCTTTACCAGCGGGGCGCGGTCATTCGCCATTACGCCCACATTTCCAGGCTTTACGAAGGTAAGAAGAAGATTGTTGTAGGCGACCGGCTTTCCGGTCTTTTCATCTGTGAAGCTTCCGGCGCGTACCTCTGCGCCAATGAACATTTCAGGCATTTTGTTTTCCTCCTAAAGATTTTTGATTTTTATGCCAAGGTATCTTATATTTGCCCCTCGGGGCTGGATGCGGTTTTATTTATACTCGCAACCGCTAAACGAGATAAGGGGGGAATAAGAGAGATGGAATATATCAACAATCCGAACCAGGTTCGGAACTGGACTTCAATGCTTTAATTTCGGCTTTAAGCTTTCGATTTTCAGAACGAAGCTTTTTGACCTGCTGCTTGAATTCGTCAATATCCTGCAAAGCTTTATCACGTTCGGCGGTCATATTACAGAGTTTAATATTTATCCGGTGATTACTATCGCGTTCAGCTTCATACTTTTCGTTAGCTTCATTGATATCATCATAAAGTTTATCAATTCGAGCATCATAATCACATAAAACACGCTCAAATTCATCTTTACTAACGACATCAGCCGGAGCAGGTGCAGCGGGTTCAGATTCTACAACCTCAGCCGGAGCAGGCGAAGCGGATTCATCAATCACTATTTCAGCCGGAGCAGTTTCAGAAGATTCTGCCGAATTGTTTTCCAAACGTTTGGAATCCGTTTTCAATCGCTTTATTTCCCTGGCGCTCATTTCCGGCGTTGCCTGCTCGCGCTGCTTATCTGAAAGCGATAACATAGCGACTAACTGCGAATAACTCCACTGCCTGACCGCATTAAAGAAATCGTTAAACCCTACATACTGCAATTTTGGCTTTGATTTTACCATACCAACATTATCGGCAAACTGCTCAACGATGTTGATAAAATTGTAGGTCGTTGACTTCTTGAAACCGAAATTCGCCTGACAGCAATCAACTATGTTGTCGAAGTGCTTTTTGTAATAGCCGAAGTAATTAAGCTCATACACGTAATACGCGATATGCAACCAGTTATCGGCAGCACATTCAACCTCTTTGCGGATCTTGTCAATATAGCTGATGAACATTTTTTCATCAGTTTCAGGATTTATTATCTCCGTTGTCATTGTTTCATCTCCTCCACAGATGATATTTATTTCACCGTCTGCCGGAGCAGGCGGGGATTTTCGTGTAGCCCAGCTTTAGCGGCTGTATTTACAAGGTTGTTACGGTTCAGAGTGGAGGTCTTTACCTACCTCGCTTTGCTGGGCTACGCAATCAACCTAATTGCCCCGGCCGTAAAGCCGGTATGCTTTCACCCGAAAGCCGGAATTTACAAACGGGTTATGCGCAAGCATCATAAACAACATGAATGACCTTGTATCCGCAGGGAGCCTCTCTAGTTCCTTCGAGCTTATCGGGAATGGTGGAAACGGCGGGTTCTGCCCCCGCTGGTCATTATTCCGGGCATAAATGACCTATCTGCCCGTAACTGTATGCACGTCATCTAACCGCGCTGCGTTTCCAAATGCTTATTACCTTTAAGGTCTATTCAGATATAAGTTTAAAAGTTTTAAACCTACATACAGACCAGCAATCCCCACAGAAATAAAAAGAAGTGTTACATCATCAGAAGATAACATTGTACAAATCATAATTCTTTACCTCCACTAAAGAAATTACGTTTTAGAAGTCCTCGCAGTTCTGCGGGAGCTTCCCTTTTTCGGTCGGGTATGTAACCTCTGGTTACATTTATTATTATAACCATAGGTTATATTTTTGTCAAGATGTGAAATTAGACAAATATAACCCTAGGTTTATAGCAATTTTGACAACCTAAGGTTATAATATAACTAGAGGTGATGTCAATGACTACAGGACAACGTTTAGAACAAGAACGAAAACGCAGTAAACTAACACTTGAAAAGATATCTGAAATAATCGGAATATCATATCAAGCATATCGAAAGATAGAAAAAGATTTAAATATGCCAAGCGCTGAAACGCTCATAGCAATAGCAAAGATGTATAACCTATCAACAGATTACATATTAGGACTAACAGACGACAAGCGGAAATACTGGTAAAAAGAAAAAGGCACTGCCGGAGCTCGGTAATGCCTTAAACTATTTAACGAAACTTTACGGCTGTTGTTTCAGCCGTTCATCTCTCCCCTGCTGCCCCCTCTCATCTTGAAAGGGGGCATTTATTTTTCTTTTATCTTCGCCCTTATCCCTTTTCTGAGCGCGTGCCGAATAATCCGCCTTTTTAACTTCCAGACCGTCCCGCATTTATTCCACGGTCCCCCTTGACAGCGAGCGCTCGTAGTGTTTCCTACAAAATCGCCATGGGACCCCGAACCCATGACGATTTTGTAGAACACTACGGCTTGAAACCCTGCGCTAGCGCTGTCTATGGGGGTGGCGGAAATGCGGACGGCTGGCGGTCTGTTGTCTTTTTGCCGCCTCCCCTTGCGCGCAGGGTAGCACAGGTTTTCATCTCTGTCAAGGGGGCTTTCGCGGCATAAACGCGGGACGGGCTTTACTTGATGTCCTTTTATCAGATTGTTTACTCCGAAGTCTGGCAGCTCGGCGGATTATTCGGCAGGATTTATTGCTTGAAGTCAGCGGGATCAGGGCGAAGATCTTCGGTTTTTCTGCTTTCCACACTAATAGAGTTTCGTAGAGTTTTTTCCAAACGTTTGGACTTTTACTTGTGATTTTCTGCGTACTCCTCCAGGAGCTTATTAATTAGAGCATTGAGGCTTAGTCCTTCCGTTCTGGCTAGATCCTGATACTCTTCCTTCTTCCCTTTGGGAAACGTAAGATTGAAGCGGTCATATTTTTCCTTGATGAACTCATTACGAACATTGCTATATGCCTGCTTTTCTGTCCCATGTGCATATTTTCTAGTTCCCATAGTATTAATCACCTCTTTAATATTATATCATACGTATTACATATTGCACAATATACAATATAAACAAATATTGCGCAATACATTTAGATACTATGTCAATTGTATTTTATTGCGCAATGTGATATAATAGTATTGTGAGAGAGAGGTGCGAACCTCTTACGAAAGGAAGTGAGGAAATGAACGATATGACAGACGGCGAATTAGCCGTACTCAAAGCAGAAAAAGCCGTAAGGCTTGAGATCCTGCGAATGCTGGACAAGGTAAAATCCCTCGAAGATCTCGAACAGGTCAAAGCCGAGATTGAAGCTAAAGCCCAGTAAAACAAAATAGGCGGTCAGCCCACCAGCTTCAACCGCCTATTCACCAAAAAGCCACCGGAAGCACTCTCACGCTTCCGACGGCTTTATTATAACACGAACGTGAGAGCTTGTCAAGTCCTCGCCCTGCTGAGGACAGAAAGGAACTACACCATGATTGAATATTGTGTTTATAGAAGAGATGAAAGCGTTATAGTGGGCGACCAACCTTTTACATGGATGATAGGAAGATTCACCGATGAGAAATACGCAAGAATATTCATTGAAGCAATTCACAAGATAGAAAGACCAAGCAAAAACATAACCCACTTCATACATAAATGGGACACCGATAAAAACACCTTCGTCAAGTAAATACGATCCCCCGGATCTCCTCCGGGGGATTTACATTGTTATAGTATAAAATCATGCACAAGAAAAACACCCGGCTCATCGTGAAGATCTCACAAAAAACCGGGTGATTAATTTTCTCTTTTACGCAATAGGCTATATTTTTATGTAACTCTTCCCTCGTTACATTATATCACACATCTGACTGAGTTTCAAGACGTCTGGTACAATAGTAACAATATGCACATTGAAAAGAATATTCGCAAGCTTCACAATCTCCATCACATTCAATATCTGCATTGCAATCAAATTCATATCTACAGTCTGAACAGTCGTGATAATAATCCATCATTTAAATCACCTCCATTAATCCCGTTTACCTCCGTGAGTGTTCCGCCTGATGTACTGTTGAACCGTCTCCAGGTTCTCACCGTGCCGGATCTCCCGGACGAGCCGCCGGAACATGTTCGGCAGCCACTTAACCACAAGATCGCAGCACTCTATATAATGCGCGCACACCTCGCAGCCGTCAAACTTCGGACAGCCTGCACAAGGCGGACGAGGATAAACCGGACTCTTCGCCGGGCAGTTCTCCCGGTATCTACATTCCCAATAATCACACGTCACTACATAACACCCCTTGATGATCAACCCGCTTCGGCTTCCGAACGATCATATAATACTGTTGATAATAGTCAAAATGCTGATGGCTTATGTTCTCCCTCAGTTCCTCAGAGCTGAGATCGGAAGTATATAATCAAAGCGTTTAAATCCGGTCTGTTCCTCATAGTAGCGCTTACCGTCCCGGAGGTTCTGCTGTAGTTCCTCTTTAACCATAACGCGCCCCTTTGAGATCTCATCGTTAACGGACTTCTCAAGCCAATCCGCAAAATACTCCATACCCCAGGTATCAATAACCGTGTAGATACTGGAAAGCCACTGTTTCCGGAATCCTCGGGAGAACCTGACGAAAGCCGACTTTGCAAGCTTGACTTTGCGAAACTCGACCTTCTTTGTAGCGTCGTTCAGAAAAGCTTTCCACCAACGTTTTGTAGCACATCGGCTCACATTGTCGGAGGTTCTTTCGACGAAGCGAACGAAATTTAGAGCGCTGCCGCACATGTACTCGCTGAATTGTTCATCGTCCTTACTGTCGATAAAAGCATTAAACACGCACATTGCATTGCTGTTCTTGAATTCAAACTCACAGCGCGTCCAGGCAGAACAGCCCTCCGGAAGCTCCTTACCTTTCTGAATCTGTTCGGTTTTCTTGTCGTAGAATCTACAGATTGTATCACTTTGACGTGATCCAAGCTGAACCGTAAGACCTTCAAGCTCATCACCGTTAACGCGCTTCCGGTTCTTCTTATAGCTAAACAGTCTGCGGAAATCGTCGCCCTGATCAGACCATACACGAGCCTTGCAGCACATTTCGCCATCACGAATAGCCCAGATCACACGCTTTAAAGAAATCTGTGTCTCTTCCCCGCTTTTGGTTATTCCGTCCATAGCGTAATCAAGACGAGTGACCGCGATCTGATAACCCCTGAAGCACAATGCCCGAAGCATTCCACACCAGCACTTGAAAGAGATCCCCAGATCGTCAAGATATCCATTAAAGTAGTCGAGACCCTGAGCTGAAAACTCAAGGCAAACGCCTTGAATTGAATAATGCTCCTCTGTCGGAACCTTTAAGCTGATATTCTCATATGAAAACCGCCGACCATAATGAAGGCAGCGCCCACAATCAACCATCTTCTTTATAAGGTCGCCAAGCAGAAGCGTGTTTTTGAGAGTGCTCATGCAGTGTTCAAATGGTGTCTTGCCGTACTGATCGCGTTCATTCGGCAGCTCATGCTCAGGTTTCAAAGTTACCCGGAAGTAATCAAACCTCGCTCTAGTCATTATATTATCGCTCCTCATTTTTTTGAAAGTTAACTTTCAAATTATCTGTTGTGCAGATTATTGCGCAGCTTCTTTTCTCCTTTTTTATCCATAGGTGCAGGCAGTCCCAAAGCTTCAAACTGTCTGTTGCGTTCTATGTCCTCATCGCTGATATATTCCATAGTCAGCAGCGTATTTATCATTTCCTGAGTATCGTAAAGATTCCGGAAGAAATCAGACTGTATCCAGACTTCGCCCGACAGAGGCGCAAGCGGTCTAATCGGCGACTGATAGAACAGATTGTATTCCTCAGCGTCATAGACCCAATTAGTGATCATACGCGAGAACGGATGAAATGGAAAAGCACTACACACCGTAACATCATTAGTGATCTCCCTAAGCTGCTTTTCTAGGAAACCCCACCGCTGAACCGTTCCATAGATTACAAGGTGTCGGTGACGGCACTGGCATATGTGCTGAAAAAGGATCTTCGGCAGACCGCCCTCGCCGTCCTTCGTCTTTCCGTTGGCAAAATCCCGGCTATTGAAAATCGTTCCGATCTCGTCGATCAGGACGACCGTATCATCTGGAGCGTTCAGAATATCCTGAATGCACGTAAGCGGAAGTATCTTCGTGTCCTCAGGGAAATTCTCAAGCTTGAGATTTGTTATGATCGTAACGTCAGGATAGCGTTTACAGATGAAATAAGCGTCGCGAACCATGCTGCACGTTTTACCAGCACCGAACTTTCCAAGATAGATATGTAATCCCCACTGATGGAAGTGCTTGCCTTCATGGTTCTTGAAGTACCAATAAACGTCCTTTACAAGCCAGAAAATCAATGCGGGAAGCTTCCGGAGACGAGACAGAAAAACACCCAGATGTATCATCTTAAACCGCCTTTCTTCCTGTTAAGCTCAATAAGGATAGAATAAATCCATTTAGCCACCCAGAGCAGCACAGTCAAATTGATAAATGCTAACCCTACCTGAGCCGCAAGCGTTCCGAAAGTTGCCGAACCCCCCATAAACCAATCACCGAAATGCATGATTTCAGTTCCGGTAACTTCGGCAGTAGCTTCTAAAGTTGGCATGATTACTCTCCTTTCACTCCAGCAGCTATAAGCACAACTTTCCGGATCATGGACATAAGAAGGTTAATGCCCCAGATCAGAAAAAGAGTACCGACACCCCAGTTGATAATTTTCCCGATGAAAAAGGAAAAGCTGAGATATTCCGTAGGGAAACCAAGTAAATTGCCTATATCTGCAAGATTCATCTGAATACGTCCTTTCTTCTGAACAGACCTCTAATGAAGAAGCAGCCGGAGATCAGCAGCAGGAGAAGCAGCAGCCCCTCAGAAACTGAATAGTCATCTAGGGCAACACCGCACAAAGTCCACAAATTAGAAATTAAGCACGATTAGTAAACAAACTAGTTGCATAGTAAAATAAAAAATGGTATAATAAAAGTATGAATAAGCAGATAAGTTTATCGAACCTGGAGGACGAACTGTCACAGGTACGAACAAAGAAAAAAGAATTTCTGGAGCAGATAGAGCGAATAGTTCCGTGGAACGAATGGGTAGCAATGATAAAGCCGTGCTATTATAAAGGAGAGCGCGGGAATAAGCCATACGAACTGGAATTAATGCTGAGGCTCTACCTGATACAGAATCTATATAATTTGGCTGACGAAGCAACAGTTGCAGAAGTAACGGACAGCAGAGCGTTTTCTGATTTCT
>ENA-ORMR01001354-ORMR01001354.1-human-gut-metagenome-genome-assembly--contig:-NODE-1354-length-19142-cov-3.284068_pt1 | contig 19142 bp, 17 predicted proteins | sample MGYA00242107_ERZ509003 | MGnify/ENA primary metagenome ERZ509003 (study PRJEB26280, sample SAMEA2338699) | human gut metagenome | biome: human gut; feature: human-associated habitat; material: faeces... | reverse complement strand
GGCATCCTGCATTCAGATGGGTTCAAGTCCTATACCGTCCACTAAAAAGAGAAAACACCACCCGACAGGTGGTGTTTCTTATGGTGGACGATATAGGACTCGAACCTATGACCTTCCGCACGTCAAGCGGATGCTCTAGCCAGCTGAGCTAATCGTCCGTCAGTGCACTCAACTGAATGCCTGATTAGTATACACAACCATTCGCCATTTGTCAAGCGTTTTTTCCAGAAATTATCCTGCTGCCGCGTCAACGCTCTGTTCCCCCTGAAATTGGATGACCAGACGGTTGGGAAGGCACACGATCGGCGTGCCGCTGCTGCAAAAGCCACGCTCCATGCAGTAGTGGTCTGGGCAGTCCGCCGCCGTGACGGCAATACGCCCGTCCCGGACGGTGACGGTGTTGCTGCCGCCTGTTTCCCCGGTGACGGTAAACTGCTGATCGATGCGCAGATTTACGGTTCTGACAATCTTTCCCCCGCTGCTGATCTCAGCGTAAACGGCGTCGTCGCCGGGCAGCAGAAGGAAGATGCTCAATCCAAGGCACACCGCCGCAATGGCCGCAATGAGCAATATCCACGTTTTTGTTTTCACAGGGCAGTCACCTCGCCGGGAAAGATTTGCGATTCCATTGGCAGTATAGCAAAAGTCAATGAAAAACGCAAGAAAAAGTCCCAAATACTTCTTGACTTTTTATGTCTGCAATGCTAGAATAGACAGGCCGCATTGAAGGGGCTTTCAGTCGGTGCGTCCAAAATCACCGCGCCCCCAGAGCGAGACTACACAATTAAAGTAGGTGAAACAAATGAAAGCAGTTATCGTAACCGGTGGTAAGCAGTACACCGTTGCCGAGGGCGACATCGTGTTCGTGGAGAAGCTGGGTGCGGAAGCCGAGGCTACCGTCAAGTTCGATCAGGTTCTGGCTGTTCTGGACGGCGAGAACACCAAGATCGGTGCTCCCACTGTGGAGGGTGCCAGCGTCGAGGCCAAGGTCGTCAAGAACGGCAAGGGCAAGAAGATCGACATCATCCGCTACAAGTCCAAGAAGAACGAGAAGAAGCACATCGGTCATCGCCAGCCTTACACCAAGGTGGAGATCACCAAGATCGCTCTGTAATTTATGACAAGATGCGAATTTCACACCGAGGGCGAGAGGATCACCGGATTCTCCGTCTCGGGTCACAGCGGTTATGACGAGCCGGGAAAGGACATTGTCTGCGCCGCCGTCTCCGCTGTCGTTACCATGGCCGAAGCCACCATCAACGATGTGTGCGGCGCCAAGGCCAAGGTCCGGGTCAAGGATGGGGAAGATAACCGCATCACTTTGACTCTCCCCGCGTCCTGCGACGAGGAGGACACCGTTCAGGCTGTGCTTGCCGGAATGCTGGTGACTCTGTGTTCGCTGCGGGACGACTATCCTGATAATATCGAAGTTTTGGAGGTGTAACACCATGCTGAAGATTGGTATTCAGTTCTTCGCTCACCACAAGGGCGGCGGTTCCACCAAGAACGGCCGTGATTCCGAGTCCAAGCGTCTGGGCGTGAAGCGTGCCGACGGTCAGTTTGTTCTGGCCGGCAACATTCTGGTTCGCCAGAGAGGCACCCACATCCATCCCGGTGTCAATGTGGGCATCGGTAAGGACGACACCCTGTTCGCCAAGGTTGACGGCACCGTCAAGTTTGAGCGTCTGGGCAAGGATCGCCGGCAGTGCTCCGTGTACGCCGAGCAGTAAGATCATCTGGACAAGGAAGGCTGCCGCAGCATAAATTGCGGCAGCCTTTTTTAATGGGGAAACTCTGAGATAACACCGCGTCATTGTGCGCATGCCGCAGGAAGGAGGCACCCATCGTGCTTTTGGCAGAATTTGACCCCACGCCCCGCGCCGTTATCAACCCGGATTATATAAAGCCGGTGGAGAATTTCCCGGAAACGGTGGTCGCCGTCTTTTCCCATCAGCTTTTTGCCTCCGTGACCGCGTTTCTGGACGGTAAGCGCATCGCCCAGACCCGCGACGCGGACGGGGACTGGCCCATTTACGAGGTCACTTACCGTGAAAAACAGCTGGGCTTCTGCAAGGCCAAGGTCGGCGCACCTGCCTGTGTGGGGCAGTTTGAGGAGATCATCGCCATGGGCGCGCGCCGGTTCATCCTGCTGGGCAACTGCGGCGTTCTGGACAAAAGAATCGAAGACTGCGGCATCATCATTCCCACAAAAGCCATCCGGGATGAGGGCACCAGCTATCATTATGCCCCGGCAAGCGATCTGATCGACGTCAACACCCGCTATATTCCCGAATTTATCGAGGTTCTTCGGGAATTTGGGTATCCTTATGTGCAGGGCGCTGCGTGGACGACGGATGCCTTTTACCGGGAGACCCCCGCAAAGGTCGCTGCCCGGCAGCGCATGGGCGCGGTATGCGTGGAGATGGAGTGCGCGGCCATGCAGGCCATGTGCGATTTCCGGGGTGTGGAATTCTTTCAGTATTTCTATGCCGGGGACAATCTGGATCATCCCCAATGGGACCCCAGAAGCCTGTCCGGACACGCCCGGCTATCAGACAAGGAAAAAATTGCCCTGCTGGCTTTCGAGCTGGCCAGCAGAATCGGCTGAATAAAGGGAAGTACCCGTACTTCCATAGATTAGGAGGACGTACAACTATGTTCGTGGATAAAGTGCGCATCACCGTCATCGGCGGACGGGGCGGCGATGGAGCGGTGGCGTTCCACCGGGAAAAATATGTGGCCTCCGGCGGCCCGGACGGCGGCGACGGCGGACATGGCGGCAGCGTCATTCTCCGGGTCAACGACAACCTGTCCACTCTTTTGGATTTCCGCTACAAGCGCAAGTATCAGGCCGCCGCAGGTGTCAGCGGTCAGGGTCGGAAAATGGCGGGCAAGCGGGGCGAAAACCTGATTATCGAAGTCCCCCGGGGCACCGTTGTGCGGGACGCCGAAACGAACCAGATCATCGTAGACATGTCCACCGGCGAGGATTTCATTCTCGCCAAGGGCGGACGGGGCGGCTGGGGCAATGCCCATTACGCCACCCCCACCCGTCAGGTTCCCCGATTTGCCAAGGCCGGCCTCAAGGGGCAGGAGCGGGACGTGATTCTGGAGCTGAAGCTTCTGGCGGACGTGGGTCTGGTGGGCTTTCCCAACGTGGGTAAATCCACCCTGCTTTCCGTCACCTCCAACGCCCACCCGAAGATCGCCAACTATCACTTTACGACCCTGTATCCCAATCTGGGGGTTATTTATGTAGATGAGGGCGTGTCCTTCGTCATGGCGGACATCCCCGGCATCATTGAGGGCGCCGCCGAAGGCGCGGGTCTGGGGCATGATTTTCTCCGGCACATTGACCGCTGCCGCCTGCTCGTTCACGTTGTAGACGTGTCCGGAAGCGAGGGGCGGGACCCGGTGGAGGATTTCCACGCCATCTGTGCCGAGCTGAAAAACTACAGCATCGACCTCAGCAACCGCCCCATGATCGTGGCCGCCAACAAAACCGACCTGCTGCCTTCGGACAGCGACAATCTGGAGCGGCTCCGCGCCGCCGCCGAAGAAGCGGGCTGCGAACTGTACGAGATTTCCGCCGGCACTACCGTGGGCACCCGGAATCTCATGCGGGCGGTGGCGGAGCGGCTGCGCACCCTGCCCCCCGTGACCATTTACGAGCCGGAGTACGTGGAGGTCATCGCCGAGCCTACCGACCCCAACGCCTTCGACATCGAGCACTACGGCAGCACATGGCTGGTCACCGGCACCTGGCTGGAACGGCTGGTGCAGAACATCAATTTCGAGGACTACGAGTCCCGGAACTACTTCGACCAGCAGCTTCGCAAGGTGGGTCTGTTCGCCCGTCTGGAGGAAATGGGCATTGCCGACGGAGACACTGTGGATATCTACGACTTCGAGTTTGAATATCAGCGGTAAAGCGACGCTTTTTGAATCGCTGTCACCCCAGCCGGGGCAGGTCTGCGGCCTGCCCCGGCTGGTATTATCCGCACGTCATTTCGCCGTTCCCGAAAACCGTCGAAATGACCAACCTGCGTTTTCCGCTCTGGGCAGGGCGTTTTCCTGCGGGAACATCGGTACGGTGTATGGCAGGAATCACCGTTCTTTGGGCGTTTTGACGGTTTTTCGGAACGCGCGGAAAACCATTTGCCATTCCTTTCTTTTTTCGATATAATGATTCTGATACGGCTACGGCCGGTTTGCGCGAGCTATTTTTATCCGGGAGTTGATTTCCATGATCCGAAACCTGAATCAGGTCACGTTCCGCTGCTTTGGCAGTGTTCCGTCCGAGCGCACCCAGACGGACAGGAATCTGTTCCGGGACGACGCCGCCGCTGTGCGGCTGTCGCGGACGGAGGCTGTGATCTACCGCGCCGCATCGGAGACGCGGATCAGCTGCGGCATGGGCATGAGCGTCCTGTCCGCCAGCACGGACGGGGAAACCTACCAGCGCTTCTATCTGGACAAGCCTGCCGTTCTCCGCAAGGGCGTCTACTTCCTCCTGGAGCCGTTTCAGGGTGACGCCACGGTGATGGTGTCCGCTCAGGAGCCGCCGGAGGAGCTGGGACGCCGCGCCCTCGGCAGCGCCCGGGTGGATCATCAGCTGCGGGTGGAGGGCATTTACACCTTCTTCTACCAGGAAAAGGAACAGGGCTTCCTGTTTTCCGGGGAATCCCACCCCATGACCGAGCTGACCTACGTGGATCAGGGGGCGCTGCACAGCGTGGTGGACGGGCAGGATCTTCTGCTCAAGCAGGGGGATATTGTCCTCTACGGCCCGAATCAGTGGCACATGCAGTACGCCGACATCGGTGTTGCCCCCCGGTTCGTGACCATTTCCTTTGACGTCAGCGGCGTTGACCTTGCTCCCCTGCTGAACCGGAAATTCACCGCGCCCCAGAGCGTGGCGACGCTTTTGCAGAATATGCTGCGGGAGCAGGAGTTTATGGACGCCTACTCCAACGACATCATCCTCTACCAGCTGAATCTGCTGCTGCTTCAGCTTCAGCGGGAGGCCGCGTCCCCCAAGGCAGGAAAGCTGCAGACCGCCAACGCCGTCCACAGCGAGAACGAGATCATCCGTCAGGCGCAGCAGTTCATCAGCGCCCACATCCGGGAGAAGCTGTCGGTGCCGCTGGTCGCCCGGCAGGTGGACGTCAGCCCCAGCTACCTCACGGCGCTGTTCCACAAGAATCTGCAAATTTCCCCCGGCGAGTATATCCGCCGGATCAAGCTTCAGGAGAGCAAGCAGATGATCCGGGAAAACGACCTGAATTTCACGGAGATCGCCGCCCAGCTCCACTATTCCACGGTGCATCACTTCTCCCGGCAGTTCAAGGAGAAGTTTGGCATTACCCCCACAGAATATGCAAAATCTGTTCGTTGAGAGGTTTGGAAAATGAAAAAAGGGAATCCCATTGCGCTGCTGCCCATCGGCGTGTTTCTCGTGCTGTATCTTGGGCTGGGGCTGCTGTTTGAGTACGGTCTGCACATCCCCATGGGCTTTTACAACATCCCCATCGTCATCGCGTTTCTCGTGTCTATTTTAGTAGCCTGTCTTCAGAACCGGGCGGTTCCCTTTGAGGAAAAGCTTGTCATCATGGGGCAGGGCGTGGGAGATAAGAACATCATCACCATGCTGCTGATCTTCCTGACGGCGGGCGCGTTCGTCGGCGTGGTGGGGCGCAGCTCCGCCCAGAGCGTCGCCTACTTCATGCTCGACATCATCCCCGCCCGGTTCGCCGTGGCGGTGCTGTTTGTGGTCGCCTGCTTCGTCTCCACTGCCATGGGAACCTCCGTCGGCACCATCACCCTCATCATGCCCATTGCATTGGAGGTCGCGCAGGCGTCCGGCTTCGACACGGCGCTGTGTACCGGAAGCGTCGTGGGCGGAGCCATGTTCGGCGACAACCTGTCCTTCATCTCCGACACCACCATCGCCGCCTGCAATGGTCAGGGCTGCGCCATGAAGGACAAATTCAAGGGCAATTTCTGGATCGCCCTGCCCGCGGCCATCGCCACGCTGGTGCTGATCCTGCTTCTGACCATGGGGCATGACACCGCGCCCATTGACGAGCACTACGATCTTCTTCAGATCATCCCCTACGTTCTGGTTCTGGCGGGAGGCGTCGCTGGGATCAACGTGTTTATCGTTCTGCTGACGGGCATCGTTTCCGGCGCTGTCATCATGCTTTTGACCGGGCAGGTGGAAGCCACCGCACTTCTCGCCAGCATGGGCAACGGCGCGGCGGGCATGTTCGAGACCAGCATGGTTGCCATCCTCGTGGCCGCGATGTGCGCCCTGATCCGGGTCTACGGCGGCTTTGACGCGCTACTGAGCTTCATCCGGAAGGTCTTCCGGGGCAAAAAGGGCGGCCAGTTGGGCATGGGTCTGCTGGTAGGCGCCATGGACATCGCCACCGCCAACAACACCGTTGCCATCGTCATGGCAAACCCCATTGCCAAGGAAATGAGCGAGGATTACGGCATCTCCCCCTCCCGCACGGCCTGCCTGCTGGACACCTTCTCCTGCATTTTTCAGGGCATTATCCCCTACGGTGCGCAGATGCTGGTCGCCATCTCGGCGGCAGCGGAAATGGGCTTTGCCCTGTCGGCGTTCTCCATCATGCGGTATCTGTTCTATCCGTATCTGCTGCTGGTCAGCTCCCTGGTTGCGATTTTCCTGGTAAAGGGTAAGAAAAACTGATTTCCCGGCAGAAGCGTCGGCATTTGGCCGCGCTTCTGCCTTTCTGCGTCTTAAGGCTTGCGAAAGTGGGAATTCTGTACTATAATGAACGTATATTCCAGTATTTGTGTGGAGGCAGCTATGGACTTTCGGGTATTGGCGGTTGGCGATGTGGTAGGCAATCCGGGCTTGGAGCAGATCCGCCGGAATCTGCGGCAGATGAAGCGGCAGTATCATGCGGACTTTGCGGTGGTCAACGGGGAAAACGCCGCCGTGGTGGGCATCACGCCCAATCAGGCGGACAGCATTCTGGACGCCGGTGCGGACATCATCACCATGGGCAACCACACCTGGAGCAAGCGGGAGATCGTCCCCTATATGGACGACTGCCCCTGGATCGTCCGCCCGGCCAATTACGCCCCCCAGGTTCCGGGGCGGGGCTGGCAGGTGGTGCAGACGGCGGCAGGCGACGTGGCCGTCATCGACCTCATCGGCCGGTGCAATATGGACTACGGCCCGGAAAATCCCTTCCTGATGGTGGACAAAATTCTCAAGCAGCTCACCGCGAAGATCATTCTGGTGGAAATTCACGCGGAAGCCACCTCGGAGAAGCTGGCCATGGGCTACATGCTGGACGGGCGGGTCAGTGCCGTGTGGGGGACCCACACCCACGTTCCCACGGCGGACGCCCGGGTGCTGCCCAAGGGGACGGGCTACGTCACCGACCTGGGCATGACCGGCCCCCGGGATTCCGTGCTGGGCATCCGGCCGGAGCTGTCCATCGCCAAATTCCGGGGCGATCTGCCGGAACGCTACCGCTGGGCGGAGGGCGCGTCCAAGATCGAGGCCGTGCTGTTCACCATCGATTCGGAAACCGGAAAATGCCGCAAGGCAGAAAGGGTCGACAAATGGGACTGAAAATTTTACACAGCGCCGACTGGCACTTAGACTCCCCCTTCGCGGGCTTCGACGACAGCCAGCGGGCGCTTCTAAAGCAGGAGCAGCAGAGCATCCCCGGCAAAATCTCCCAGCTTTGCCGCCGGGAAAAGTGCGATCTCATGCTCCTCGCGGGAGATATTTTTGACGGTGAGCCCGCCCGGGAAACGGTGGAAGCCCTCAAAAAAGCGCTGTCCGAGTGCGGCGCTCGGGTGTTCATCACGCCGGGCAATCACGATTTCTGTGCCCCCGGCTCTGTCTGGCTGGAAGAAAGCTGGCCGGAAAACGTGTACGTGTTCACCGGCGGACTGGAAGCCGTCACAATTCCCGACTTAAACTGCCGGGTCTATGGCGCGGGCTACCAGAGCATGGACAGTGCCCCCCTGCTGGAAAATTTCCGGGCGGAGGGCAGCGAAAAATACTGCATCGCCGTGCTCCACGGCGATCCCACCCGGAAGGACTCCCCCTACTGCCCCATCACCGCCCAGCAGGTGCGGGACTCGGGGCTGCAATATCTGGCGCTGGGACATATCCATAAAGCGGGCGCGTTTCACGCCGGTGGGACGCTGTGCGCATGGCCGGGCTGCCCCATGGGGCGCGGCTGGGACGAAACCGGCGAAAAGGGCGTGTGCATCGTGACCGTGGAGGACAGCGCTTCCCTTCGGGCGGTGGCACTGGACACCATTCGCTTCCACGAGCTGAAAGCGGACATTTCCTCCGGCGCGGAAGCGGCGCTGGAAAAAATCCTGCCTCCCGCGGGAAGCCGTGACTTTTTCCGGGTCACCCTTACGGGAAGCGGCGAAGCGGATATTGCCAAGCTCACGCGGCGTTTTTCCGCCGTTCCCAATCTGACGCTGCGGGACGAGACGCTTCCGCCCCTGGACATCTGGGGGGACACCGACGCGGACACCCTGGAGGGCGTGTATTTCCGGCTGCTCCGGGAGGCCATGGAGGCCGACCCTGACAGCCGGGAGGAAATTCAGCTTGCGGCGGAAATTTCCCGGAAGCTGCTGGAAGGACGGGAGGTCACGCTGTGAAAATCTACAAAATGACTGCCACCTTCGGCAAGCTGGAGCACGCGGAGCTGACCCTCCAGCCGGGGCTGAACATCCTCACTGCCCCCAACGAGTGGGGCAAAAGCACGTGGTGCGCCTTTCTTGTCGCCATGCTCTACGGTCTGGACACCCGCGCCAAAACCACGAAAACCGCCCTCGCCGACAAGGAGCGCTACGCTCCCTGGTCGGGCAATCCCATGGCGGGTCGCATTGACCTGAATTGGAACGGCCGGGACATCACCATCGAGCGCCGCACCAAGGGCAGAGTTCCCCTGGGCGAATTCAAGGCATATGAAACCGATTCCGGGCTGGCCGTCCCGGAGCTGACGGCGGCAAACTGCGGCCAGCAGCTGCTGGGCGTGGAGCAGACGGTGTTCCGCCGGGCGGGGTTTATCCGTCAGTCGGACTTGCCCGTAACGCAGGATGAAGCCCTTCGACGCAGGCTCAACGACCTCGTGACCACCGGCGACGAAAGCGGTACCAGCGACAAGCTGGCAAAAAATCTGCGGGACCTGAAAAACCGCTGCCGCTTCAACAAAAGCGGTCTTCTCCCCCAGCTGGAAAGCCAGCGGGACGCCCTACAGGATAAGGTCGAGGAACTGGACGCGCTGGACGCACAGGTGAAGAAGCTGAAAATGCGTCTGGACGACGTCAAGACATGGCTGCAGCAGCTGAACACCCATCAGGCCGCGCTGGACTATGCCGCCGCGGAGGCGGACGCAGGGCGGGTCGCGCAGGCGCGGGAAGCGCTGGAACAGGCGCAGGATTTACTTGCCATCCGGGAAGCCGCCTGCGAAAAGCTGCCGTCTCAGGAGGACGCGGAAAAGAAGCTCAAGGAGCTGCGCGCCTTCCGCGACGAGTGGAACGCCCTGCAGATGGAGCTGCAGATGCTTCCCCGCGCCCCCCTGCCCCCGGCGAAGAAAGACCCCTTCGCTGACATGGACGTGACGGCAGCCATGGAAATGGTCAACGCGGACCGCCAGACCATGACCGGACTGCGGGGCAGCAAAATGCCCATTCTGCTGCTGATTCTGGGTGCCATCATTATGGCCGGGGCGATCGCGCTGCTGGTGATGCAGAATTATCTCCCGGCGGGCATCCTCGGCATGGTCTCCGTGCTTCTTCAGGCGCTCAGCCTCTTGGGAATGCAAAGGCTTAAAAAGCAGACCGAGGCACTGGAAAAGAAATACGGAACCGCCGACCCCGCCCATTGGACGGACTCCCTGCGGGAATATGAGACTGCCCTCCGGGCGTACAACGCCGCCCAGAAGGAATATCAGGACGCGCAGGGGGACGTGGAAGTGCGTCTGATGGTTATGCGCAAGCGCCGGGATTCCCTGTGCGGCGCACAGGAGCCGGATGCTGTCATGGAATTCTGGCAGCAGATCACGAACAAATGGGAAGCCTACCACACCGCCCGGCGGGAAGCCCAGCGGGCGCAAAATCTGGTGGATACCCTCAGCGCCATGGCAAAGCCTGTCCGGCCTCCCGTTGGCGTGGATACCCTGACCCATTCCCCGGCGGACACGGCGCGGCTGCTGTCGGACTGCACTGAGGAGCAGCAGCGGCTGCAAAGCCGCATCAGCCAGTACAAGGGTCGGATGGAAGCGTTGGGCGACCGGGCGCAGCTGGAAACGCAGCTGACGTCGGTCAACGCCCGTCTTGCCCAGCTGGAAAAGACCTACACCGCCCTGACCATCGCGCAGGAAACGCTGGCGCAGGCGCGGTCGGAGTTGCAGCGGCGGTTCGCCCCCCGGATTTCCCAGCGGGCACAGACCTATCTTTCCGCCATGACGGGCGGGCGCTACCAGCGCCTTTCCATGGGCGAGGACTTCTCCCTCCAAGCCGGAACCGGTGACGAGGAAACCCTCCACGACGCCCTGTGGCGCAGCGACGGCACCATCGACCAGCTGTACCTCGCCCTTCGTCTGGCTGTGGCGGAAGAACTGACCCCGGATTCCCCGCTGATTCTGGACGACGCGCTGGTGCGCTTCGACGATACCCGGATGCAGGCGGCGCTGGCCATTCTGGAGGACATGGCGAAAAGCCGTCAGGTCATTCTGTTCACCTGCCAGCAGCGGGAGGGAAATGCCGCAAACGTATAGATATTGTTCTGCAAACAGCGGAGAAAGCGCGGCTTTCTCCGCTGTTTTCGGAAAAATTCCCATGGCCTTCTGTTGCGAAACTTTTCCAGATTTTCTCAGTTTTGTCATAATTTTGTAATTTTTCCCTTGACAATAGGGGTTTACTATGTTAAACTATTTTCCGAAAGGTTTAATTCATTAAACTTTTGTATTTCCAGATACACCCAAAGGAGGTATTCTGATTGGAAGTGCCCAAAATCTTTGAAAGCGAATACCGCTTCTGCCTGATTCTGTGGGAGCATGAGCCGATCAATTCCACCCATCTGGTCGAGCTGTGCAAGGAGCAGCTGGGCTGGTCAAAGGCCACCACCTACACCGTCATCCGCCGTCTGTCGGAACGGGGCGTGGTGAAGAACGAGAACGCCGTGGTCACCGCCCTTGTCTCCAAGGAGCGGGCGCAGGCGTCCCGGCTGGACGAAATGGTGGAGGAGACCTTTCAAGGCTCCATGCCCGCCTTTATCGCCGCCTTCTCCCGGAGTAAGAAGCTCACCCGGGACGAGGTGGCACAGCTGAAAGCACTCATTGACAATTACGAGGAGGATCGAACATGAACACATTGTTCCAGAACATCCTGACGGCCAGCTTCCACGGCAGCATCGTCATTCTGGCCGTCATGCTGCTGCGGCTGGTGCTGAAAAAAACGCCCCGGAAGTACATCTGCCTGCTCTGGCTGCTGGCGGGACTGCGGCTGCTGATGCCCTTCCAGATTCAAAGCGACCTGAGCTTGCAGCCCAGCGCCGACCCGGTGGCACAGGTGCAGCAGCAGCTCAGCCATTCCCAGACGTCCGCCGCGCCGGAAGATTTTTCCCCGGCCGATCTGGACGTCCCGGCGCCGGTGCAGACGCCCGAAGCGCTTCCGGACATCCAGACTCCCGTTACCACCGTTATCAGCAGCACCCCCTCCCACACCCCGGAAACCGCGCCGGAACCGGATACAGGCTTTGATTTCCTGTCGGTTCTGCCATGGTTCTGGCTTGGCATTGCCTGCTGCTTCGGCATTTACAGTCTGTACACCTACCTGACCCTGAAGCTGAAGGTTCGGGAGGCAGTCAAGATCCCCGGCGGCTGGGAATGCGACCGCATCGAGACCGCTTTTATTCTGGGCTTCATCCGCCCGAACATCTACATCCCCATGGGCATGACCCCCGAGGAACAGCGTTACATTCTCGCCCACGAACGCACCCATCTGGACAAGGGCGACCACTGGTTCAAGATGGTGGGCTTTCTGGCGCTGGCACTGCACTGGTTCAATCCGCTGGTGTGGGCAGCCTACATCCTGCTGTGCAAGGACATCGAGATCGCCTGCGACGAGCGGGTGGTGCAGTTCATGGAGCTGGACGAGCGGAAAGCCTACTCCGCCGCCCTGCTGAACTGCTCCACCAATCGGGCGCATTTCGCGGCCTGTCCCGTGGCCTTCGGCGAGGTGAGCGTCAAGGAGCGCATCAAGTCGGTGCTTTCCTATAAGAAGCCCAGCTTCTGGATCAGTCTGGTGGGCGTGATCGCCATCGTCTTCGTGGCGGTGTGCCTGGTGACCAGCCCCGCGAGAAAGGATGCGGCAGCCGCCGGGGATACCGAGCCAACCGCTTCCTCTGATGCCGTCACCGTCCGCAATGTGGACGAACTGCTGGCCGCCATCGCGCCGGACACCGTTATCCAGCTGGAGCCGGGAACCTACAACCTGTCCGGCGCCAAAGGCTACGGCCTGCCCTCGGAAAGCCCCTACTACGCATGGACGGAAAAGTACGACGGCTTTGAGCTGATGCTGCAAAACGTAAAGAACCTGACCATCCGCGGCAGCGGCAAGGTGAACACGACTCTGGAATGCGACCCCCGGTCTGCCAGCGTCATCAATCTGAAAAATTGCGAAAATGTCACGCTGGAGGATTTCACCGCCGGTCACACTCTGGAGCTGGGTCAGTGCAGCAGCGGCGTCATCTACCTGCAAAACTGCACCGGCACCGACATGAACCGTCTTGGCATCTACGGCTGCGGCATGATCGGCCTGCAGGCGGCGGATTCCAAGGACATTTCTCTTGCGGACAGCGACGTGTACGACTGCTCCAGCAGCGCCGTCCAGCTCGCCAGCTGTGAAGATGTCTCCATCGCCGGGACCCGCATTTACCGCATCGGTTCTGAGGAATATGGCGGATACACCTATTTTGATATCAGTATCAGTCAGAATGTGACAGTGGAGAACTGTGAGATCAGCGACAGCAGCCTTATGACTCTGGCGATCGTTTCCGGAAGCACCGTTCAGATGAAGGGCAATCTGTTCTCCAACAACCGCACCCAGCAGGCAGCATTCAGCCTCCAATCCGCCTGCTTCGATACGCAGGCCATTGAAGCGAATTTGGTTCTGGACGACAACCGGTTTGAAGGGTGCAGTATCCGCCGCTGGTTCAGCGACGACGGCACCGTCACGGACGGCGCGGGCAATCCCCTTACCTACGATCAGATGAACAAGCTGTACTCCACAGGCGCGACCGAACCGACTCAGGCGCAGCTGGAAATCCACGTTTCCACGGTGGATGAGCTGATCGCCGCCATCGGCCCCAATGTGGACATCGTGCTGGACGGGGAGCTTTACGACCTCAGCACCGCCACCGGCTACGGCACCTCCAAGGGCGATTATTACTGCTGGCTGGACGAATTTGACGGCCCCCAGCTGGTCATCGAGGGTGTGGACAATCTGACCATCCGCAGCAATGACGGCAGCGTAACGGGACACACCATCGCCGCCATCCCCCGCTACGCCAACGTCCTGACCTTCCAGTCGTGCAGCTACATCACCCTCTCCGGCTTCACCGCCGGTCACACAAGGGAGCCCGGTTACTGCAGCGGCGGCGTTCTGCGGTTCCAGGACAGCGACCACATCACCGTGGACAAATGCGGTCTCTACGGCTGCGGCATTCTGGGCGTAGACGCGGAATACTGCACCGATATACGGGTCGCCAACTGCGACATCTACGAGTGCAGCCAGGGCGGCGTCCAGTTCTGGAGCTCCGAGGGCATTGTAATGGAAAACAACACCCTGCGGGATCTGGACGGCAGTGACATGAGCTTCTATGACTGCAAGGATGTGACGGTGAACGGCGAGACCCTGATCCCCGCCGATGCTTCCAACAGCATCATCATCCAGTCGGAGGAACAGAAGGGCACAGAGGCGCTCAACACCTTCGTCAGCGGATTTGCATTTGCCTATTTTTACGGAGATAAGGATACGATGTCCCAGTCGCTTTCCAAAGACTACACAGGCGGGGTGGAAACCTATCCCGGCGATACGAACAACGTGATCGTGCAGTGGTTCGAGGTCACGGTGGATATGTGGAAAGAAGCGGCCGCGAACGGCACCTGCGAATTTGCCTACCCCTACTGTGCAAGCCTGGGCGAAGAAACTGCCTATCTGAACATCGTCGTTGTCAGAGAAAACGACGAATGGAAAGTCAGCAGCTATTCTCTGGATAAGTAAAACGAAATCAGTCCCTCCGGCATGGCCGGGGGGACTGGGTCTACCAAAAAGGTCTCCGGCACGCGGCCGGAGACCTTTTTTCTGAAGTTGATTACGCCTTTTCCAGAGCCAGGGTTCTGGTGGTCAGGTCGCAGACCTCACGGGGTCCAAAGTACTGGATGGCGCCGGGATAGGTGTAGCAGGTTTCCACAGCCCACTCGGCTCTGTGCTCGGCGAAGAACCGGAAGGGCTTGCCGTCCAGCTCCACCAGAGCCTTGCGGATAACGGGCTTGTCCTTGCCGTTTCTTCTCTCCATGTTCATCATCTTGGTGATGGGCATACCGCCTGCCACCCACTCCTCGGCGGGCTTGGACAGGTTGGAGACCTTGGACAGATAGCCGGTGTAGCCGTACTGGATCAGCATGAAGGCGTTGTAGCCCAGAGAGTAGCAGTAGTCAGCGTCAAAGTTGGAGGGGAATGCGCAGCGGCCTTCGTAGCCCAGGAAGTGATGCTGGGTGGAGAACTTGCCGTTGTAAGTTCCGGCGGCCTTCCGGGCAGCCAGATTGTCTCTGACCAGAGCGGAGAACAGCTTCTCGGACTCAATGAGGGAGACCTGCACATTGCCGTGGGGGTCGCGCTCCAGAAACAGCTGCTGCTGGATGCTCTGGGGCAGAATGGCGAACACGTCCATGGACTGCTTGGTCAGGCCATTCTTGATGAAGGCGTACTTCTCTTCCCAGGTAGGCAGGGCGTTGAACTGGGCGGTCTTCTCGCCAGCCAGCAGTTCGTTGATCTCCGCGATCAGCACGGAGAATTCGGGAACGAACTCCACGATACCCTCGGGGATGATGGCAACGCCGAAGTTCCAGCCCTTCGCCGCCCGGGTGGCCACGGAGTCGGCAATGTAGTCCGCGATCTGGGCAAGGGACATCTTCTTCTCGGCCACTTCCTCGCCGATCAGGCAGATGTTGGGCTGGGTCTCCAGCGCGCATTCCAGCGCCACGTGGGAAGCGGAACGGCCCATGACCTTGACAAAGTGCCAATACTTCTTGGCGGAGTTGGCGTCACGCTCGATGTTGCCGATGATCTCGCTGTAGGTCTTGGTGGCGGTGTCGAAGCCGAAGGAGCACTCGATGTCCTCGTTCTTCAGGTCGCCGTCGATGGTCTTGGGGCAGCCGATCACCTGAATGCCGCTGTTGTGGGCGGCAAAATACTCGGCGAGAACCGCGGCGTTGGTGTTGGAGTCGTCGCCGCCGATGATAACGATGGCGGTGATGCCGTGCTTCTTGCAGACGCCCTCGGCAACGGCGAACTGCTCCTCGGTTTCCAGCTTGGTTCTGCCGGAGCCGATGATGTCAAATCCGCCGGTGTTGCGGTACTGGTTGATGTATTCGTCGTCGAAGACTACGTAGCTGTCCTCCAACAGACCGCTGGGGCCGCCCTTGAAGCCGTAGAGGACGTTTTCCTTGTCGCAGGCCTTCAGCGCGTCGTACAGACCGCAGATGACGTTGTGGCCGCCGGGCGCCTGACCACCGGAAAGGATCACGCCCACGATCTGTTTCTTAGGCACGGAGGTGTTCTTACCCTTCTGGAAGGTGATCTCGTTTTTGCCGTAGGTATTGGGGAACAGCGCCTTGATCTTTTCCTGATCCGCGACGCTCTCGGTGGCGCCGCCGCTGCACACACAAATATCAGAAATCCCGTTTCTGAGCATACCCGGAAGCTTGGGACTGTACTGGTATCTTGCTACCTGGAGAGGGGACAGTTTCATGGATGTATACACTCCTTACTGAATTTTGTTCAAAGGAGATTATACTCTATTTTCCGCCAAACGTAAATAGCAAAATTCTGATTTTTTCCCGGGAGAACTTTCAGGATTCCGGTTTTCCTTTCAAATCGGCACTGACGGCACCGCCGGGGGGCGTTTTTCTGGTGAAAATGAACATTTTGCCGGGACGGAAGTATCAAAATATTTATATTGAAAAACCCGAAAAATATGCTATAATGTCAGCGGAATAAAAGCGGGTCATGACCCGCAGTTTAAGAAAGGATGATTCCAAATGGCTCTTGTAACCACAACTGAGATGTTCAAGAAGGCTTACGACGGCGGCTACGCCATCGGCGCTTTCAACGTCAACAACATGGAAATCGTGCAGGGCATCACCGAGGCCTGCCGCGAGGAGAAGGCTCCCGTTATCCTGCAGGTCTCCAAGGGCGCCCGCGCCTACGCCAACCACACCTACCTGGTAAAGCTGGTGGAGGCTGCTGTCATCGAGTGCCCCGAGATCCCCATCGCTCTGCATCTGGATCACGGCCCCGACTTCGAGACCTGCAAGGCCTGCATCGACGGCGGCTTTACCTCCGTCATGATCGACGCCTCCTCCAAGCCCTTCGCCGAGAACATCGAGATCACCCGCAAGGTCGTTGAGTATGCTCATGACCACGGTGTCGTCGTTGAGGCTGAGCTGGGCACTCTGGCCGGCATCGAGGACGAAGTCAAGGTCGCTGCTCACGCCGCCTCCTACACCCGTCCCGAGGAAGTGGAAGAGTTCGTGACCAAGACCGGCTGCGATTCTCTGGCCATCGCCATCGGCACCAGCCACGGCGCTTACAAGTTCACCGCTGCCCAGTGCACCCGCAATGCGGACGGTGTTCTGGTTCCGCCTCCCCTGCGCTTCGACGTTCTGGAAGAGGTCTCCCGCCGTCTGCCCGGCTTCCCCATCGTTCTGCACGGTTCTTCTTCCGTTCCTCAGAACTACGTGAAGATGATCAACGAGAACGGCGGCAAGATGCCCGACGCCGTGGGTATCCCCGAGGAGCAGCTGCGTCACGCTGCCGAGCTGTCCGTCTGCAAGATCAACATCGACTCCGACCTGCGTCTTGCCATGACCGGCACCATCCGTCAGTTCTTCAACGAGCATCCCGACAAGTTTGACCCCCGCGAGTACCTGAAGCCCGCCCGTGCCAACATCAAGGAACTGGTTCGCCACAAGCTGGTGGACGTTCTGGGCTGCGCCGGCAAGGCTTAACCGTCAACACCCATTGGATTGGCTCCCGAACATTCGGGAGCCAATTTTTACTGTGCGGACGCCCCCTTTGCCTCTCCCTATGGGAGAGGTGGCCGGGCGAAGTAAACTGTACCCATAAAAATGGACACGGAGGGTGAGGGGTATCCCTGAAAAGTGGACATCCCTCAGAGGGGAAAACCCCAATTCGTGGACAGTATCATGAGGTTGCAGGATATGCTAAAATGTACCCATGTGCAAGGCGAAAAAAGGAAGGGTACACAATGGCAAATTTTACAGACGAACAGATCGCCCAGCTTTCCGGCAACCAGAATGTGCAATGGGTATCAAGGACCGGAGTTCAGTTCACCCCGGAGTTCAAGCTCCTGGCATGGGAGCAAAAGCAGCAAGGGAGACGGATGAAAGACATCTTCCGAGACAATGGCATCGACCCGGATATTCTGGGCAGAAAGCGGATTGAAAATTTCTCCGTCCGGCTGGATGACGCAGTGCGGGAGGGCCGATTCTTACCAGACAGGCGCATTTACAACAGTCGCCCGGCAGGGGCAGCAGACCCGGAACAGATGCCTCTTGAGGAGCGTGTCCGCTGGCTCATCCATGAATTGGAGTATGCAAAGCAGGAAGTCGAGTTCTTAAAAAAACTGCAAATGGCGAATACGGAGGCCCGGAAAGAATGGGAATCGAAGCACCGGCACGGGTAAAGTACGCGCTCATCCGAGAGGCAACGGAACGGGACGGCAATATGCTCAACGTCAGCTGGATGTGCCGAATTACCGGGGTGACACGCAGCGGTTACTATGCCTGGCTTGACGCTGCTCCTGCCCGTCAGAGCCGTGAGGAAGCTGACCAAATAGACTTTGCCAACATCCTGGAAGCCTACCGTTTCCGGGGCCGTCCCAAGGGCGCACGAGGCATTCACATGAGGCTGCTGCATACAGGAATCCGCATGAACCTAAAGAAAATTCGCCGGTTAATGGGAAGATATGGGCTAAAATGTCCCGTTCGGAAAGAAAACCCGTACAGACAGATGGCAAGGCAGCTACGAACCAGCAATGTAGCCCCCAACCTGGTGCAGCGCAATTTCCATGGTTTCGGCCCCAGGAAAATCCTCCTGACGGACATCACCTATCTGTTCTACAAAGGTGGGAAATGTTACTTGTCAACCATTCTGGATGCCATGACCAGAGAGATTCTGGCCTACCGGCTGAGCCCCTCTCTGGAGGTGCCCTTCGTGTTGGAAACGGTGGATGCTCTGGTACGGGACTACGGCAGCCAGCTGGATAATACCACCATTGTCCATTCAGACCAGGGATGCCACTACACCAGCTGCGCTTTCCTCCAAAAGCTGAGGGACAGTGAATTTCTGCAATCCATGTCCAGGAAGGGAAATTGCTGGGACAATGCGCCCCAGGAAAGTTTATTCGGACACATGAAAGATGAAATCCGGGATGCTGTGTCCTGCTGCTGCTCCTTTGGGAGCGTCCAGGAAATTATCGACGACCAGATGGACTATTACAACAATGACCGCTACCAGTGGGACTTGCTGAAATTGTCTCCACGGGAGTATTACGGCTATCTGACAACCGGCATTTACCCGCTTCAACTTTGCACCGCTGGGAACTGACAGTTTGTTCCAAGAAGGTAGAAAAAAGGCAGCACATGATGTACTGCCTGGCACAAATCCATTCCGACCGTTCGTGCCGCTCCTCAACGCTGCACAATCCTTCTGGGATGGTAAAACAGTATCATATCATGAGGGCGTAAATTTTTCCACCCCTCAGAATTAGGGTCTATCTGAAAACCGGGAATATGACCAACAGCGAGGGATTTTTCGCC
>ENA-ORMR01001350-ORMR01001350.1-human-gut-metagenome-genome-assembly--contig:-NODE-1350-length-19179-cov-14.398504_pt1 | contig 19179 bp, 15 predicted proteins | sample MGYA00242107_ERZ509003 | MGnify/ENA primary metagenome ERZ509003 (study PRJEB26280, sample SAMEA2338699) | human gut metagenome | biome: human gut; feature: human-associated habitat; material: faeces... | reverse complement strand
AAGAGATTTCCTATGAACGATGGAAAAAGCCTCTACGTTATCCGCTTCTACGGACTTTGGGAGTGTAACTACCATGTAAGAAAAGTAAGCAAAAGAACGTTAAGAGATTTCCTATGAACGATGGAAAAAGCCTCTACGTTATCCGCTTCTACGGACTTTGGGAGTGTAACTACCATGTAAGAAAAGTAGCAAAAGAACGTTAAGAGATCTTCTATGAGTGGAGTTAAGGTTTCTATGGGTTATTTGCTTTTGGTGATTTAAATCTGTAGTGAATAAAATCGGTTAAAGGCGGCAGGAAATAAGTCATAACGACTTTTGGCGATGGTGTTGTCGCAAAAGCAACCTAAGTATCGAATTGTTGCGTACGTCGGCGGCGAAATGCTAAGATTTGGTTTAGCGATAAAAAAGCAGTCGCAAAAAAGCGATTGTTCTACGTTAAAATATAAAATTAAATTGTAAAAATTAAAGGAGGTAATATGAAAAAACGAGCTGTTTCGCTTATAAGCGTAATAATGGTAGCGATTTTGACTGTTGCCTCTTCTTTTGCTTGGCTCGGTCGAATTTTCGGGGATATCGATTTTACCAAAGGTTTAATCGGCTCTACCGAAACTGCGTATTTTGCGCATGGGGACGGTAGCAAAGAAAATCCTTACGTTATTACTAATCGCACGCACATGTACAACCTTGCTTGGTTGCAATATCTCGGATATTTTAATATGGCTGCCTCCGGAAACAACGGCAAAGCTCAAAGCTATTTTAAAGTGGAGTCGGATATCGATATGGAAGGTTTATGCTTGCCGCCCATAGGTACAGTCGAATACCCGTTTTTATGCAATTTTTCGGGTGGCGGATTTGTTATTGCCAATGCTAAAACCACCAACGTTAAAAGCGAATACGAGTATAAGCCCACTAACGCAAATTTCAGCGGCGAGCTGCTGGCTAAGGCGGTAGGCGGTAACGGCGAGGTCGGTAACGTAAGCGGATTGTTCGGGGTTGTAGGCGATTACGACGGGGCATTGGTTAAAGTCAACGAAGCGGCTGTGCGTATCGGGGTAACGCCTGCGTCGCAAGAAAATATAAACGTATCAGATTTTTATCTGTCGGGAGCTAACATAAAGAGCGGTTCTGCCGGTTCGTTGGTCGGTATAATAGCCGGGTATGTTAACGCCGGCGTCAGCAATATCGGGGTGTACGGTTGCAGCTTGGACGTTCCTAACGGCGGCGCTATCGACGACATAAGCGCTAACGTGTCGGACTATACCATGGTAGGTTACTGTACGGACGAGTATAAGACCGAGACCTCTCAGGTCAACGTAAAGATATCCGAAAGCGGAAAAAAAGAACTCGCTCTCGGAGACGGCAGCAGCGGTGGAAGTGCGGGATGGGGCGGATCCGTCGATATGGAGGCTATGTTCCAAAGAGTAGCTTATTTTGCCGCAAATAAAACCAATTATGTAGACAAAGATTTTAACGTTGTTTCGTATGAAAGCACTTATTTAAGCTATTATGGTGAAGAACAAGGCTCTGCATATGTAAACAAGAGTTATGGCACCAGTGGAGCTGATATATATTATGTTTATGGCGGCAAGGGTACTGTGTCGTATACTAAGGATAATTCTAATAGTAATGTTTTTTTTATTAAGAGCGGAAATAATTATTTGACAATAACCTCTACCGCCACGTACAGTAGTACCGGCATAGTAGCGGATAAAGACAAAGCGGTAACATGGCAATTTTCCGATATGACTAATTACCGAGGATATTTGTATACGCTGGTCGGTGGCGTAAAATACTATTTAAATACAACAGGCTATGTTTTAATGTTGCAATCTGACTCATCGTCGCAATGGCTGCTAAATAACGGTAAGGTCATGTATGACGGTAATGGTAGTGCCTTAAATTTATGTATAGTAAACGGTTATTGGCGAGTAAGTAACGGTGATGCTGCAACTATAGAGGCTTCTACCGTCGGGAACCAATCGATGAGTAGGACTTTTCAGTATCAGGCTACTGACAGTAGCGGAACTATTACAAGTTGGCAGACTTTTTTGCCGCTAAACGTAGACGATAATTATGCCGTATCCGATAACAACACCGGATATATCTCAAGCGGCAACAATACAGCCACCACTAGCAACCCCATTCAAGGTGATATAAGATTTAGAAAAGATCCTATAAGCAGTATTGGCTCTTCGCTTAACAACGCAACGTCTTACGACAATAGCGCATTGGAAGTGTTGACTCGAACGAGCAAGTCGGACGGCTTTGTAAGGATATCCGACGATTTTAACGGCGCAAACAGCAGTGTGAGTGGTAAGCTTAGTGGCTATAGCAAAAAGACCGTATCCGAACTCGGCTTGCAAAAATACGGGGATTCGGACGGCGGAGCTCGTAAGGATATGGGAGACGTACTTCTTGGCGGCGGAAATAATATTTACGGAATGCACTTTATGAATGCGCCCATAAGCACTCAAAACGTTTATTATGCGCCGTATGCTAAGATAAATGGCGAAGACCATTACAATTATCCTATGACGGCTAACAGTATAGACTTTCATCTTAAGACTAAAGGATATATAAACTTTTTTGCAGGGACTTATTACGGAACCGAAGTGAATTTCTTTTCGTTACACCATATAATTAAGCGCAGCGCTACCGAGATACAGACAATTAAGGAGATCTCGCTTATATACGGCAAAGGCAGCGGAACTTATATTTATAAGTATACCGACGGAACTTTTTCGCAAGGCAATTCGGAGCCTGAGGGATACGAAGTTGTGTTTGATACCTCGTGGATAACCACGCCGACTATTGTATATAATGCGGTGTATTACTTCGAAATTCCCGTAAATGCAGGGGAATATGCGCTCGGTTCGGCAAGTACCGGTGACGGCGCATATCTTATGTATCTCGATATTGGGGCTAATGCTGCCGAAAAGGGAACTCGCACGGTTATTTCCGAGCGAATTACGGTTAACGAAAAAATAAGCAGCGTGCCGAAAGTCGGAGCCGCTTTCGTTGCGGACGTAAACGAAACTCTCGATGATATAAAATTTAATGCGGCGTTTACGCTGCAACCGAGTTTTGTCGGTACGGTAGGCGTAAGCAGAACGCAATCAACGGTGACTATTAGTTCGGGCGGAGGAGCCGCAAATAATGTCACGGGCGAATATGCGTCTATCGGAACAACCTTAAAAAACGGCGGCGTTACGCTAAGCGTAGAGGGAGTAACTAGTCGAGTTACGGTTATGGATCGGTTATCTCTATACGACTATGCGGGGAACTCGCTGATTGTTTCTTGGCGAACGATTACTACGGTCGATTCGGTTGTCGGGGATACCGTGTATGCGCAGTTCGACGGTAATGGCGAAAGTACAGGTGCGGATACGGATACGATTGTTACTAAATTTAACGAGCTTGCCGTAGACAATGTTCCGTCGGTCGGCACGGATACTGTAATAGAGTATAATTACGATTCTGCTCGAAATTCTGCGGCGGTTTATAAAGCAGATTTTGAAAGTGACGCAAATAATTATTATTCGGTAATTTCTTATACCGTTACCGTAACTTATGTGGATGACAGCACCGCTTTGCCCGAAGAAAACTTTGAGGTTATTAAAAACGTTCTTCCCGTTACAATAAACGGCAAACTCTACGCTTAACTTACTTTTCTTGTAAGAAAAGTAAGCAAAAAAACGTTAAGAGGTTTTCTATGAACGGTGGAAAAAGTCTTTATGTTATCCGTTTTACGAATATAGCGAGTATAACTACCTTGTAAGAAAAGTAAGCAAAAAAACGTTAAGAGATTTCCTATGGACGGTGGAAAAAGCCTCTACGTTATCCGTTTTACGAATATAGCGAGTATAACTACCCTGTAAGAAAAGTAAGCAAAAGAACGTTAAGAGATTTCCTACGGACGGTGGAAAAAGTCTTTACGTTATCCGCTTCTATGGACTTTGGGAGTATAACTACCCTGTAAGAAAAGTAAGCAAAAGGACGTCAAGAGATTTCCTATGGACGGTGGAAAAAGTCTTTACGTTATACGGATTGCGCATAGCGGAAAAGAGCTTAGGCTCAAATGCGTACATTATAAAAAGAAAAGCCGCACAGTCTTAACCGACGATGCGGCTTTTGCATGTAAATAAATTGACCGGGCATAAAAAAATGCTTTAATCACTGTAGTTAACTCAAAAATATGTTATTTTGTTGACAAATAACGTTATACAGTATTATACTTTATATATACGCCGTAAGCAAATTCAGTGACGATAGAGGAGGTTATATGCCGGATAATTACCAAAGTACGATGTTGTACGTATGGGTTAATGTTTTATGCCTAATCGTTTTGGCGGTGATTTTCGTCGGCATTATACGCTACGGCACACGCAACAAACGAAGTTCGTTTTTGCGAATAATGGTTTGTTTGATTTCCGTTCACAGCATATTCGATTCGTTGTGGGCGCTTATGAGCGGAGGGGTTATAAAGGCTAACGAAACCACCGCTTATTTTTTTAACGGCGTGTGTTTTTTATAGTTGATAGGGGCGATAGTAATTTGGGGACTCTATTCGGAGACCTTTATGATTCGGAATAATCCAATAAAGCCGATAGCAATGGCTGTTATGTTTGTGCCGCTTGCGATTTCGGCGATATATATAGTAACTTCTTTTATTCATCACGGCGCATACTATATCACGCCGGACATGCAGTACGTAAGAGGTAAGTATTATTTTTATGCGTTAGGGTTGCCGTATGCCTATTTTTGCTATGTATCGATAAGATCGTTGGTGTTGTCCGCCCTCAAAAAATATTATTCGTACAGACGAATTTTGGTTTTAATGTTTTTATATTCCATTATCGTATGCGGCTTTTTTGTATTGCAAGTATTGCTTAATTCGGTTATGCCGGTCGTATGCGGTGGAGCAACGATAGCGCTGTTGCTTGTTTACCTCGAGACGTTGCATGGAAAAATAACCGTAGATTCGTTGACTGGACTTGCTAACCGAAGCTCGCTTGAACGGACGCTTAATGTGCGCTTAAAGGATGAAAACGAAGGTAAAAAACTCTATTTCATGATGATGGATATAGATAATTTTAAAAGTATCAACGATTTGTATGGGCATATCGAGGGAGATAGTGCGCTGAAAACGGTCGCCGGTGTTTTGCAAAAACATGCGCCGCAAAACTTTTTGGTTGCCAGATACGGCGGCGACGAGTTTGCTGCGTTGGGTATTACCGACGACGAAAACGAAGTTATAGCGCTCGTGCATAATATACATGCCCGATTAGAAGAATACAACGAACGAGAAGACAGGAAATACGATTTATCTATAAGCGTGGGATACGCATGCAAAGAGGACGGATATTATACCATTCCCGACCTCATAAATGCAGCCGACGAAGAGCTTTATAAGGTTAAAGCGAAAAAGAAAGTAAATTTCGGGGGGGGGGCTGACTTTGCTGCTTCGCCTCCTCCGCTAAGCCGCTGAAAGGCATAATTCGGTTGTGACGTCGGCGTAATCTGCGGATATGACAATGCCGTTTGTTTTACGCAAAAAAGCTCTTACAAATTAGCGATATGCAAGAGCTTTTTGTATATGTATATGCGTTTTTACGTCCGTCGGCACGCAATCTACGTATAGCGCTCACCGCAAAAGAAAAATTACAGCCTCCAAAATCAGGCGAGTGCTTGACGTTTGCGGGCAAACGCAAACCGGTTCTGGTTAAAATCATCGAATTTGAAAGGTCCGGTGCTAATGCTTTGGCAATTAAAAACTAAAGTTGTTCGACAAACTAAATAATCCCTTCGGTATGTTGCGCCGTAGGGATTATATATTTAAAAAGTTTTATATATTTACTGTCGTAGAGGTGTCGATTAAACAGCAGCGACAAGATTTTTTCTTACGCCTTAATCTTCGGCAGCCGGGAAAACCAAAGAAACGTAATAGACAAGTTCTTTGTACATTTTTGTTTCGCCGAGTTCTTTCAGCGCAGTCAGTACGGCTTTGTAGTACCATTCCGTCTGACTCGGACTGCCCTTAAAACGTGACCAGACGTTGTCGCCCACGATGCGTTTGTCATAATATACGCTTTTTATGTTGGCGAGTTTGTCTGCGCATAATAGTTGTTTTGCTTCCGTGCTTTCGTCTTTGACTTTAGCCAAAGCCTGTTCTTTGCGTTCTAACCAAGGCAAGGACTTGTCCTCCGTGTCGCTTGCGACAAGTTCGGCAACATCGTGCCCGAAGAGCATTTCGATATCCTCGATAGTCGAGTCGGTATCCTCCACGGTATCGTGAAGCACTCCGGCAATCTGCACGTTTTCGTTGCAATCGTTGGCTGCGAGTATCTGCAAAACTTCCATCGGATGAACTATGTACGGCGTGTCGGTACCTTTTCGATATTGATTGCGATGTTGTATCGCTGCGTACTCTATGGCTTTGTGTAACAGCATATGTAGACCTCCCGGAGACGATAAACTTATATCGAGCTACACGCTTAGTATACCATAACTTTTTGACTTAGTAAAGACTTTTGACGATTTTATCTAAAATTTTGCGGCAATAAACATATTTAACTTGCTAAAAATGCCCGACTTGCTATTGATTTCGGGCAACGAATATGTTATAATATATGAGCTTACATTTTGCAGACGAGGTTTTATTTGTGGAAGAGGCACTTTTAGACGCACTTATAGATTCTCTTAAGCTGCTGCCGTTTTTGGCGGGAGTATATGTGCTTATAGAAATTTTGGAGCATAAAACTTCGTCAAAGATGTCATCCTCCATGCTGCGGGGTAAGCTCAGTCCGCTGATTGGCTCGGCGGTAGGCATCATTCCGCAGTGCGGTTTTTCGGTAGTAGCGACCAAGTTGTACACAAGGGGCGCCATTGCGATGGGAACGTTGCTGTCGGTATACATTTCCACTTCGGACGAGGCAATTGCCGTTTTGATATCCGACTATTCGTCTTGGGACAAATTGCTACCGCTGATAGGCATAAAGTTTGCGTTTGCCATAGTCGTCGGATACGCAGTAAACGCTTTTTGCGGAAGGAAGGTTACCGTAACGGTAGACGAAAACGTGTGCGTCGAAGGCTGTCATCATCACACCGTAGGTAAAGAAGAAAAAGAGAAGGACCATAAACACGGCGCAAAACAACTTATAATTCATTCGCTTATTCATACCTTAGAGGCATTTTTGTATATACTGGCTGTAAATGCCGTACTTAACGTCGTAATATATTATGTCGGCGAACAAAGTTTGGAAAACTTTCTCGATTCGGTAAAATATCTGCAACCGATATTTGCGGCAATCGTGGGACTTATACCGTCGTGTGCGGCATCGGTCGTTATCGCACGTATGTATGCTATAGGTTCTCTTTCGTTAGGCGCCGCATTGTCGGGATTGTGCGTTTCGGCGGGTATAGGTACGGCGGTTCTTATAAAGGAAAATCCGCCCAAAAACACGGTAGTCGTATTGTCGCTTTTGATAGGGCTGTCTATAGTGTTGGGCGAAGCGGTAACGCTTATAAGTTCGTTGTTTTAAAGAAGCTACAAAATCGATTTTGACAAAAGAGACTCGGAGGACAAACTAATGGCGTCTTTGTACAGAAAATTCAGACCGAATTCTTTCGAATCGGTTATAGGGCAAGAGGCGGTTACCAAAACGCTCGCCAATCAAATAAAGACCGGAAGAATAGGACACGCCTATCTTTTTACCGGGAGCCGAGGCGTGGGCAAAACCACTTGCGCCCGCATTTTCGCCAAGGCTATAAACTGCCTAAACCCCGAAAACGGCAGTCCGTGCGAAAAATGCAGATGTTGCACTGAACTTTCCTCTCCCAATATGGATATTATAGAAATAGACGCCGCATCCAATAACGGCGTAGATGACGCAAGGGCGATAAGAGATAACGTTTCTTACCCGCCCGTAATAGGTAAGTATAAGGTTTACATTATAGACGAAGTACACATGCTTACGGGAAGTGCGTTTAATGCGTTATTAAAGACGTTGGAGGAACCGCCTGCGCACGCCGTGTTTATTTTGGCAACTACAGAGGCGCACAAGCTTCCCGCTACGATTTTGTCGAGATGTATGCGATTCGATTTTCGACTGGTTTCTACCAGCGAAATAGCGGACAGGGTTGCAAGCATATATGACAGTGAGGGAAAAGCTTACGAAAGAAGCGCCGTAAATTATATCGCCGCCGCAGCCGAAGGCTCGGTGCGAGACGCTCTGTCGCTTGCAGAAACTTGCATGTCGCTTTCGCAGGGAAAACTTACGTATGCGGACGTGCTTGCCGCTACCGGCGGCATAGAAAAAAAGAGAATACGCGCGCTGTTTTCCGCCTTGTCGTCGGCTTCGATGGGCGAATGTTTGCAGGCTGTCGATTCGCTGGCTTCTTCCGGCAAAAGCATGGGACTCATCGCCAAAGAAATTACCTTGTACGCAAGGGATTTGCTCGTAATGAAGACTGCGCCCTCGCTCATAACGGACAGCGAAGAAAACGTTGCCGCCCTTAAAGAAGATGCCGAACGAAATACGATAAACTTCCTTTCTACGGTAATCAACGTTTTCGGCTCGGTAGACGCCGAACTCAGGTACTCGACAAGCCCGAGAATTGTGCTCGAAACGGCGTGTATCAGATGTTGTACTCTGGCGGTTACCGATGTTGCCGCCCTCGAAGAACGGGTGTCGAGACTGGAGCGAAACGGTTTTTCGCCGGTAAGAGAACAGACGGCGGAGAAAAAAGAATGTACGATGGACGCAAAGATGGTTTGGGGCAAAGTCATTTCTTATTTTAGGACGAGCGAGTCCATGCGACTACAGACTCTTGTTGGCAATCATCGGGATTACGAGGTAAAAAACGGAGCGTTTATAATTTGGTGCGAAGACGATTATTTGGACTTTTGCGAGGACGACATGATGAACGCTTTAAGTCGGGCGTTTGCTTTTAACGGAATAACCTACGAGATAAGAGTGGACAAAAAAAGTGCGATAGACAAAGATGCGATTTTAGAGTCTCTAAAATCCAAGGTCGGCAAAGGCGTCAAGGTAAACGTAACGAATAAGTAATAACGTTATGGTTTTTTCGCATCATAATGGCAATACAAACGCAGCGCTGCGATGCGATACGATAACGAGTAAAACTAAATAACAATATTTCGGAGGTATATTATGGCAAAATATGGCGGAGGATTCGGCGGTGGAATGAACATGCAAGCGATGATGCAGCAGGCTAAAAAGCTGCAGGAACAAATGGCCGAAGCCGAACTCGAAGATACCGAGCTTACGGGAGAGGCGGGCGGCGGTCTCGTCTCGGTTACCATTGACGGCAAAAAAAGGCTTCAGCGTCTTTCGATAAAACCGGAAGCGGTAGATATGGACGATCTGGAGATGCTCGAGGATCTTATTATGGCAGCGTATAACGAGGCTTTCGCCGCAGCGGAGGAGCTCGAACAGGAACTTATGCCTGCGGGTGTGGGCGCAATGGGCGGTATGCTTAAATGAGACAGCCTGCAAGTATCGAAAAACTTATCGGCATGTTTTGTTCGCTGCCTGGCGTCGGACAAAAAACCGCGCAAAGGTATGCTTACGCAGTGATAGATATGTCCGAAGAGCAGGCAAACGAATTTTGTCGGGCGATAACGGACGTGAAACGCAACGTAAAATTTTGCAGCGAATGCGGATTCTTTACCGAAAACGACGTTTGCGACATTTGCAAAAAGCGAGACAAGTCGGTGATTTGCGTTGTCGCTTACCCTAAAGACGTTCTCGCTATAGAAAAAGGCGGGGCTTTTGAGGGTGTTTATCATGTTTTGCACGGCACGCTTTCGCCGTTGGACGGCAGAGGACCCGACGATCTTAATATTAAATCGCTGCTTAGTCGACTGGACGGAGTAAAAGAAGTAATAATGGCTACGAATCCCGACGTAGAGGGCGAAGCGACTGCGATGTATCTCGCACGACTTATCAAGTCCTTCGGCATTAGGGTTACCCGCCTGGCTCAGGGTATAAGCATAGGCAGCGACATCGAGTACGCCGACGAAGTTACTTTGGAGCGGGCATTGGACAAGCGCACCGAAATTTAGTTTGTTCGGAACAAGCGAGCGACCGCAGCCGACGTCGAGTCGTTTTGTCGGTCGAAGGCAAAACGCTATTTAAAACTAAATAACCGACAAACGAACATTTAAATAAAATTATCGGCCGCCGGAGGGGCTTTATCAGTCTTTTCGTCGGCTATTTTTTTGTCTTGCGGCCGCATATTTGCCGTATATTCATTGACAACGACGTGGCAAAAATATTATAATAATTGAGTGTGGCGGTCTATACGTAAGTTTGCGGTTTATCGCCGCATACAAGTAATTTTTTGCAATAGACGGAATTTGTCCGCCGTGGAGGAATATAACTATGAAAATGGATGCGTTGGTAAAAAAATATCCCGATGTGGGTCTCGTGCTCGAACAAGCCGAAGTACCCGTAATAAAAGAGGGAGAAGCTCTTGTAAAAATACACAAAACCGCTATTTGCGGCACCGACGTGCATATTTACAACTGGAACCAGTGGGCTCAGCAGACTATCAAAACTCCGATGATCATCGGTCATGAGTTCGTGGGCGAAATCGTTGAGATAAAGGGTAACTCGCCGGAGTTTAAAGTGGGCGATTTGGTAAGCGCCGAAGGTCACGTTACCTGCGGACACTGCCGTAACTGTAAAGAAGGGTTAAAGCATCTTTGCCCGACTGCGCAGGGTATCGGCGTAAATCGTAACGGCATTTTTGCCGAGTATGCGGCAATACCTTTGTCCAATCTTTGGAAATGTGACAAAGATATTCCCGAGGAGATGTACGCTATTTTCGATCCGTTCGGAAACGCAACTCACACCGCTTTGGCTTACCCCATGATAGGCGAGGACGTTCTTATTACCGGCGCAGGTCCGATAGGCATAATGGCTGCGGCTATCTGCAAGCACGTAGGCGCAAGACACGTAGTAATTACCAACACTTCCGATTGGAGATTGGAATTTGCAAAACAGGTAGTACCCGGAGTCGTAACCGTTAATACCAAAACTACCGACCTTAAAGACGTTCAGCGTTCGCTCGGCATGACCGACGGATTCGGCGTCGGCCTCGAAATGAGCGGTAACGGTAACGCTCTCAACCAGATGATCGACAATATGATCAACGGCGGCAAGATTGCTTTGCTCGGCCTCGGCATAAACGGCGGCATCGAATGGGATAAGTTCATATTTAAGTGCTTGCATTTGCAGGGCATTTACGGCAGAAAGGTATTCGAGACGTGGAGAAAGATGACAACCATGCTCCAGAGCGGCTTGGATATAAGCAAAATTATTACTCACCGTCTTCCTTACACCGAGTTTAAACAGGGTTTCGACCTTATGAACAGCAAAAAGAGCGGTAAGATAATTTTGGATTGGACAAAATAAATAAGTAATTTATAGGAGTGTTTTTATGTATAACAAGACAAAAAAAATAATGCAGGAAACTCTGCAGGATATCAAGGACCAAGGACTTTGGAAGGAAGAACGTATCATCACGACCGAACAGTCAAATCGTATCGATACCACTAAGTCTAAAGACGTTATCAACTTCTGCGCAAACAACTACCTCGGACTCGCAAATAACAAGGAAGTGGAGCAGGCTGCAAAAGACAGTTACGACAAGTACGGTTACGGAATGGGTAGCGTTCGTTTTATCTGCGGAACGCAGACAATACATAAGGAACTCGAGCGCAAGGTAAGCGAATTCCTTTCGACCGAAGACACCATACTTTATTCTTCTTGCTTTGACGCAAACGGCGGACTTTTCGAAACCATTACCACCGCCGAAGACGCCATCATTTCCGACGAACTTAATCACGCTTCCATAATAGACGGCGTAAGACTCAGCAAAGCTAAGAGATATCGCTATCACAACAACGATATGGCAGACCTCGAAGCTCAGCTTAAGCAAGCCGACGCAGACGGCGCAAGACAAAAGATAATAGTTACTGACGGCGTGTTTTCCATGGACGGCATTATTGCAGACCTTAAGGGAATTTGCGACCTTGCCGACAAGTATGATGCTTTGGTATGCGTAGACGACAGCCATGCAACCGGATTCGTAGGTAAGACGGGCAGAGGTTCGGCAGAATACTGCGGAGTAGTAGGCAGAGTAGATATAATCACCGGCACTTTCGGTAAGGCACTCGGCGGAGCTTCCGGCGGATTCACTTCCGGCCGCAGAGAGATAATAGACCTTCTTCGTCAGAGAAGCCGTCCGTATCTTTTCTCCAACACGTTGGCTCCCTCGATGTGCGCAGCTACCTTAAAGGTTTTGGATATGCTCACTAAGTCGACCGCACTCAGAGACAAGGTTATGGAAAATGCCGCTTACTTCCGTAGCGAAATGAAAAAGAACGGCTTTGACCTTGCCGGCGAGGGACACGCAATAGTTCCTGTAATGCTTTACGACGCAGTAAGAGCGCAAAAGTATGCGGAAAAGATGTTGGAAAAAGGCATATACGTAACAGGATTCTTCTATCCCGTAGTTCCGAAGGGAAAGGCAAGAATACGTACTCAGATGTCCGCTATTCACACAAAGGAAGACATCGATAAGTGTGTAAAGGCATTTGTCGAAACCCGGGAAGAATTAGGATTTTAACGTATGAAATGTTTGGTTTTTGTTGCGGATAAGATGCAACCTTTCGTCAATCAGGCAATAGAGGCGACTTTGCTTAAATTGGCTGACGACGATACCGAAATATTGTACTTGTGGAAAAACGACAAAACGGTCGTTATTGGCAAAAACCAAAATGCTTATACCGAATGTAACGTTTCGCAGCTCGAAAACGACGGCGGCTTTGTTGCCAGACGTATTTCGGGCGGCGGAGCCGTTTACCACGACAAAGGAAATCTTAATTTTACCTTTGTATCGTCCCGAAATAATTATAACGTAGCTAAAAATTTTGAGATAATGACCGATGCGATGAGGTCTCTCGGATTCGAAGTAAGCCTTAGCGGTCGAAACGACGTTTTGCTTAACGGACGTAAATTTTCGGGTAACGCTTTTTATAAGGGCAACGACGCTTGTTTCCACCACGGCACGATTTTAATTAAGACGTCGCCGGAGATAATAGCAAAGTATCTCAAAGTGTCAAAAGTTAAGTTGGAAGCTAAAGGCGTAAAAAGCGTAGTAAGCAGAGTAATAAATCTCAGCGACGTTTTACCGGTTACTGCGGAGCAGGTTACGGACAGTCTGATAAAGTCTTTCGGTTCGTATTACAAGCATGAGCCTGTGCGCATAACCGAGGCAGATCTTCCGGCTGACGAGCTTGCTAAGCAGATTGCGTTCTTTTCGGACGAAAAATGGCGTCACGGCGACGACGTGCATTACGACGCAAGGATAGAACGCAGATTTTCGTGGGGAACGGCAGATATAAGGTTAAAATTAAACGGAGACGTTATCGAGGACTGCAAGATTTACTCGGACAGTCTTGACGATGTTACCGAAAGACAAAATCTCCTTATCGGCGCAGACGTAAATGTCGGCAAAGAGGGAGTAAACGATATAATAGAAGCATTTAAGGAGCAGGAAAATGGATTTTGATCTGATTGTTCTCGGCGGCGGACCGGGAGGATACGCAGGAGCGATAAGAGCGGCAAAACTCGGAAAGAAGGTTGCTCTCGTCGAAAAAAACGCAGTCGGCGGAACTTGTCTTAACAGAGGTTGTATACCGACAAAAGCGCTTATACATTCTTCGGAGTTGTTTGCGTCGAGGAGCGATTGGGCAGAGTGCGGTATAACTGCGGACAACGTATCGCTCGATGAGGATAAAGTTTATGAGAGAAAAAATAAAATCGTTTCTTCGCTCAGAGAGGGCGTTAAGTCTTTGCTCAAAGCAAACAAAGTAGAGCTCATCGAGGGCGAAGGAAAGCTTGACGGCGAACATACCATAGTCGTAGGCGACAAAAATTATACTGCGGATTTTATTTTGTTGGCGACAGGCTCGGAGCCGAGTGCGGGAAGTAAAGCAAGACCGCTTATCGGAGTGGAGCATACGCTTGACAGCGACGACGTTTTGGCTGCTCCGGTAAAGGCAAACAATATAGTCATAATAGGCGCAGGCGTTATCGCAGTCGAGTTTGCGACATACTTTGCGGAGTCGGGCAAGGCGGTTACTTTGCTTGCCCCGGGCGAACGCATCGTAAAAATGATGACTAAAGACGTGTCGGTTCAGCTTTCGGCGGTACTTAAGCGTATCGGCGTCAAGATTATCACCGGCGCAAAAATCAAAAATATAGACGCAGACAAAAACGTTTATTACGAAACGGAAAAAGGCGAGGCGAGTGTAAAAGGCGACGTGGTTATTACCGCAATCGGACGTAAACCGGTATTGGAAAATATCGGTTTGGAAACGACTTCCGTAAAAGTAGACAAATTCGTTTGCGTAGACGACAATATGTACACCGGCGTTGCGGGTATCTATGCCTGCGGAGATATTACAGGCAAGATGCAGCTTGCACACTTTGCGGAGGCGAGTGCAATCGTAGCGGTAGAGAGTATGTTCGGTTATCCTAAGAGTAAAGACCTTTCAGTGTGTCCCTCATGCATATATACTAACCACGAAATCGCTTCGGTAGGTAAAAAGGAAACGGATATCGAAAACGCAAAAATAGGTAAGTTCCTTATGGGTGCAAACGGTAAGTCGCTTATCGAAGGCGTAAACAGAGGATTTATAAAAGTTATCGCAGATCAGGACGATACGGTTGTAGGCGCAGAGATATTTGCGGTAAGAGGCACGGATATATTGGGCGAGCTTGCTCTTGCCGTATCCAAAAAAATGAAGGTGGACGAAGTAGCGTCGGTTATTCACGCTCATCCCACCGTTATGGAAGCCATAGGCGAAGCGCTCGAGGACGTACACGGACTCGCTACTCATATGGCGCCTAAAAAATAACATAATTACAGATAATTTTAAGGAGATATAAAATTATGGCAAAGAAAACACCTTTATACGAAACGCATGTTAAATACGGCGGTCAAATCGTAGAATTTGCAGGTTACGAACTCCCCGTTCAGTACGAGGGACACGGACTTATCAAAGAGCATACCGCAGTAAGAACGGCTGCAGGACTTTTTGACGTATCGCACATGGGCGAGCTTATCGTCGCCGGCGAAAACGCAGAAGCCGCTCTTAACGACTTGCTTACCAACGACATAAGAGGTATGTACGACGGACAGGTAAGATATTCGCTTCTTCCTAACGAAAAAGGCGGTGCGGTAGACGACGTGCTCGTTTACAGAATAAGCGCAACTTGCTTTTTGGTGGTAGTAAACGCATCCAATGCAGATAAAGATGCGGCATGGATTGCCGGCAGACTTCCTTCCGACGTAACGTTTGCCAATATTTCCGATGCGGTAGCTCAGATTGCTTTGCAAGGACCTAAGAGCGAACCCATTCTTCGTAAGCTCGTAAAAGACGAGGACGTTCCCGTAAAATATTATTCGTTCCGCAAAAACGTCATGATAAACGGTATGCGTTGCTTAATCTCTCGTACCGGCTATACCGGAGAACACGGTTACGAAATTTACTGCGCAAATATGGACGCAGCTAAGATGTACGAGACTGTTATGGAAGCAGGTAAAGAAGAAGGACTTATCCCCGCCGGTTTGGGCGCAAGAGATACGCTTCGACTCGAAGCCGCAATGCCTCTTTACGGACATGAACTCGGCGACGATATTCCCGTAAACGAAGTGGGCCTTGATTTCGGTATCAAGATGGGTAAAGAGAATTTTGTCGGAAAGGCGGCTTTGGAGGCTCATGAACCCGAATACGAAAGAGTAGGCGCAAAACCCATAGACAGAGGTATAATAAGAGAGCATTGCCCCGTGTACGTAGGACAGGAGCAGGTAGGCGTCGTTACTTCGGGCACTCATTCGCCTACGCTCGGACATCCCATAGCTATGCTTCGTATCAAAAAGGGCGTAGAAGGTCAGCTCGAAGTCGACGTAAGAGGCAGGCGCATACGAGTAGAGCTTATGCCGCTTCCTTTCTACAAAAGTTTGATTAAATAAGTTTACATTGCCGTAAGGCTACCAAATAAAAATAAATAATTTAAGGAGAATATTACAATGATTAAGTATGCAAAAACACACGAGTGGGTAAAAATCGAAGGCGACAAGGCAACCATCGGCCTTAGTGATCACGCACAGCACGAGCTCGGAGACATAGTATTCATCAACCTTCCCCAGGAAGGCGACGGCATCACCGCAGGCGAAGCCTTCTGCGACGTAGAATCGGTTAAAGCGGTTTCCGACGTTATGGCTCCCGTATCCGGCAAAGTTCTTAAAGTAAATACCGATCTCGAGGACGCTCCCGAAACTATTAACAACGATCCTATGGGAGCATGGATTTGCGAAGTAGAAATTACCGCTATCCCCGACGACCTTATGGACGAAGCTCAGTACGCAGAGTTCATTAAATAATAATATACGGAGTAATTTATGGCAAATTATTTATCTTCTACCGAAAAGGAAGATAAGGAGATGCTGCAAGCGGTAGGCGTAGAGAGATTTTCCGATCTTTATCAGGATATCCCCTTCGAACTCCGCAACAAGCCCCTTAACATTCCCAACGGCAAGTCTTTGCAAGAAGTTTCCGACGAAATGCAGGCGTTGGCAGACAAAAACGTAAATTACGCTTGCATCATGCGAGGAGCGGGCGCATACGATCATTATATTCCCTCCATTGTTAAATACCTTTCGCAGCGCAGTGAATTTCTTACCGCTTATACTCCGTATCAGGCAGAACTGAGTCAGGGTATTTTGCAGAGTATCTTCGAATTCCAGACGATGATGTGTTCGCTTACCGGAATGGACGTTTGTAACGCATCCGTTTACGACGGAAGCAGCGCTGCGGCAGAAGCGGCGTTTATGTGCATAGAACGCTCGAAGCGTACCGTATTGGTTCCCGATAACGTTAAACCATGCACCATCGAAGTTATCCGCACTTATCTTGAAAGAAGAAATATAACCGTTAAAGTTTTGCCGACCAACAACGGTTTGATAAGCATCGACGAACTCGGCAAAGCTATAACCGAGGATACCGCTTGCGTATATTTCGAATCTCCCAACTATTTCGGACTTATCGAAGATTGCGAAAACGTTTGCGGTACGATTAAGCAACACGGTGCAAGAGCCATTATGGGATGCAATCCTATGTCTTTGGCAATCTTGCGTACGCCCAGAGATTACGGCGCAGATATCGCAGTAGGCGACGCACAGCCTTTCGGTATGCCGATTTCGTTTGGCGGTCCGTATCTCGGATATATCGCTATAGCAAACGACAAAGAACTTATTCGTCGTATCCCCGGCAGAGTAGTAGGCGAAACTACCGATAAAGACGGAAAAAGAGCTTACGTGCTTACTCTCAGAGCGAGAGAGCAGGATATACGAAGAGAAAAGGCGCTTAGTAATATTTGCTCTAACGAGGCGCACTGTGTGCTTACTGCGGCAATGTACCTTACCGCTATGGGTAAGCAGGGACTCAGAGAGGTTGCTACCGCATGTACTTCGCTCGCTCATTATGCGGCAGAAGAATTTACAAAGGGTAAAGCTACTCTTAAGTATAGCGGCGAATACTTCAACGAATTTGTTACCGTTTGCGGATCCAAGGCAGAGAAAATTGTTGAAAAGTGTGAAAAACTCGGTATTTTGGCGGGACTTCCCATCGGCAAAAACGAAATTTTGTGGTGCATGACCGAAAAAGTCCGCAAAGAAGATATCGACAAAGTCGCAGAGATAATGAGGAGGGCGTAATTTATGGAATTGATTTTTGAAAAATCCAGAGAAGGCGTAAGAGGCGCAACCATTCGTCCTCTCGAAGTTAAACCCCACGTTATCGCAGAAAAATATACTCGTAAGGATCTCGATTTGCCCGAAGTCGCAGAAGTCGATATGGCTCGTCACTATACGGAGCTCAGCAAGCGTGCTTTCGGCGTAGACAGCGGTTTTTATCCGTTAGGATCCTGCACGATGAAATACAATCCCAAGCTTCACGAAGAAGTTGCGGCTTTGCCGGGATTTGCGCATACTCATCCGTATGCGCCGGAGGAATCCGTTAAGGGTAACCTCGAAGCTATGGGCATTTTGTGCGACAGACTTATGAACATCACCGGTATGGACGGTATGACGCTTCAGCCTTGTGCCGGCGCTCACGGCGAATTCACCGGCTTGCTTCTCATATCCGCTTACCATCGTAATCGTAAAGATACTAAGCGTACCAAGATTCTTATCCCCGACACTGCGCACGGCACCAACCCCGCTTCTGCGGTAATGGCAGGATTCGAAGTCGTAAACGTTAAGTCAAACAGCGAACTCGGCGTGGATCTCGACGATTTGCGGGCAAAAGTAGGCGAGGATACCGCAGCTTTGATGCTCACCAATCCGTCCACCATGGGATTGTTTGAGCGTAACATCAGCGAAATAAGCAAAATAGTTCATGACGCCGGCGGTTTACTTTATTACGACGGAGCTAACCTCAACGCCGTTATGGGCGTCGTTCGTCCCGGAGATATGGGATTTGACGTAGTGCATCTTAACTTGCATAAGACGTTTTCTACTCCTCACGGCGGTGGCGGACCGGGAAGCGGTCCCGTAGGATGTAAGAAAGATCTTATACCGTTCTTACCTAATCCGACCGTAGCTATGGTAAAGGGCGAATACAAATTTGTGTACAGCGATAAGAGTATCGGAAAGGTATCGGCAATGTACGGTAACTTCGGCGTTATGCTTAAAGCTCTCGCATACATCGAGACTTTGGGCGCTGAAGGTATCAAAAAGAGCGCCGAACACGCCGTTCTTAACGCTAACTATATGAGGGTAAAACTTACCGATCTTTATCCGACCGTAGTAAATCGTATCTGCATGCACGAGTTTGTTCTTGACCTTAAAAAGCTCAAGGCAGAAACGGGCATTACGCCTACGGATATTGCTAAGGGCATGATAGACAGAGGCATACATCCGCCTACGATGATGTTCCCGCATATCCCCGGCGTAATAGACGAGTCTCTTATGATCGAGCCTACCGAGACCGAAAACAAGCAGACTCTCGATGAGGCCATACAGGTGCTCAGAGATTTGCATAAGATTGCTTACGAGGATGCGCAGTATCTTCACGACGCT
>ENA-ORMR01001348-ORMR01001348.1-human-gut-metagenome-genome-assembly--contig:-NODE-1348-length-19190-cov-2.402090_pt1 | contig 19190 bp, 15 predicted proteins | sample MGYA00242107_ERZ509003 | MGnify/ENA primary metagenome ERZ509003 (study PRJEB26280, sample SAMEA2338699) | human gut metagenome | biome: human gut; feature: human-associated habitat; material: faeces... | reverse complement strand
GTTTATGCACAAAATTGCGGCGACAATCCGCAAAAAAATGCTCACCAAAATATGCTTGGCAACGCGACACTACTCCGCCAACGTGGCAATTTTGCGACGAAACAATCACTCATCGCAACAATAAATCGCACTTTTATTATAAACTGTACTAAGTTGAATTTTGAAACAAGTTCAAAATTTGCCAAATCCTTGCGGATTTGTTGCAAAAACCGGCGTTTTTGCACTTCGTGTATGTAATACGGCGAAGTCGCAAGCCCTTGCAAGCAAGCTTGCTACTTCTTGTATTATCAGGTAAATGTGCATTCGTTTGAAAGTTTGGCAAAACACCTCGGCAGTTACACACGAACTGAAAACGATAGATTTTGAAAATTTTTTTCTTAAATTGAACAGTTTTACGGCGAACAAGAGCAACGAGCGGATTTGCCGCAAAAAGAAACGACCGAACTATCCGACGATTTTACCACAAAAAAAAAGCGAAGCCGCTTGTGCGACTTCGCCCAAAAGTTACTATTTGATTGTTATTTGCTTACGCCTTTAACGATTTCGGTGATCGTTTTGTAGTAAACGATGGAAAGAGGGATGCAAAGGCAGTTACCGCAAGCAAAACCTGCGTCTACCAAAGATTGATAGAGAGCTTTTGCGTCTTCGCTTTCTTGAACGTCTTTTACCAAACCTTGCATTGTGTTGCTGTCTTTATAAGCCTTAACAAGATCTTCGGTTGCTTTGAATTCGATAATCATAACGGACGGTCTAACACCTTCGTTTTTGGTAAGAACGTGAATGTTAACTTCCAATTCGTCCTTTTCCAATTCTTGTTTGATTTGGCCTGCAACGCCTTCTACTGCTTGGTTTTCTACAAAACCTTCTTTTTCGAACGCACTCTTAAGTTGAGGATATTTGTTCGAGCAAGCGGTAAGAGCCGCAACGCAAAGCACCAACATCATTGTAAGTGCAACAATTCTAGTTACTTTTTTCATTGTGATTTCCTCCTGTGATTTGGATTATGACTGCATTCTACCACATACAAATGCTTGTGTCAACAGCAAAACGATACGATTTGTTCAAAAATGTGCAAATTTATCCACTGCATATGGCACCATAGCACGATTTGCGGGGTTTTTTGTCGAAAGCGTCAAAGCGCGCCTTCCAACCTCAAAAGCCACTCTTTTTTGTCAATTCCGCCGTCGTAGCCGCCAAGTTTTTTGCCTTTTGCAACCACTCGATGGCAGGGAACGATTATCGAAACGGGGTTTTTGCCGACAGCCGAACCTATCGCTCGAGCCGACGGGCGTTTGTCATTTCCGAAAACGATTTTTGCAAGAGTGCCGTAAGTTACCGTTTGACCGAAAGGAATTTGTGCCAAAACGCTGCAAACCGATTGCAAAAACGGACTGCCCTGTATCTTTATCGGCGGCGTAAAATCGGGCGCTTTGCCCTTAAAATATTCTTCAAGCCAAATTTTAGCCAAACGAATAGGTTCGGCTTCGACTTGCTCCGCCGAACCGATATCGAATTTTCCGCCGAAGTGTTTTTGACCTTCCAACCACAAACCAAGCAGGTTGTCGCTATCCGACAAAAACGTAATGTTTCCAATGGGTGATACGTAGGTATCCGTAAACAACATATTTTCCGCCTTTTGTTAATTTTTGTTTTGATTTATTGTTTCTTTTATCGCCCTCTCCAACGCCGAAACTTCTATCGGTTTGGAAACGTGAGCGTTCATCCCGGCGTTCAAGCAGGCTTCCACGTCCTCTGTGAAAGCGTTTGCCGTCATTGCGATTATCGGAACTATTGCTCCGAACGGTTGAATTTTGCGGATAAGTTCGGTGGCCTTTAAGCCGTCCATGATCGGCATTTGCACGTCCATCAATACCGCGTCGAAATCACCCGGCTTTGTCCGTTTGAACGCTTCGACAATTTGCTTTCCGTCCGAGTAAACGACGCAGGAAGCACCGTTGATTTTCAAAATTTCCTGCAAAATTTCGGAATTGAGTTCGTTATCCTCGGCGCACATAAAGCGCATGCCGAAAATTGCCGACCGAGCCGATCCGTTATCATTTGACAAGGCCGAGCTTATCGCATTGACCAACGAGGACGCAAAAAACGGAAATGTAATAACTCCGTCGATGCCGCAAACCTCACGACATTCGTTTAAGCCGTAGCCGCAACAAAACACAAGTGTGCCGCTTGCCGCATTTTTGATATCTTTCGCAATGGATTTGAGTTTCGAGTTTCGCTCGAAGCCGTCCAAAAGCACAGCCGTTTTGCGCTGCTCTCCACGCAGACGTTCCATTGCCGCTTTTGCCGAACGAACAACCACTACTTCCGCATCGCTTGCGGACAATGCCGAAACGATTGCCTGTTCGGTGAACTTGTTGCGAGTTACGACCAAAACGCGCTCCGCTCCTATTTTTGCACTTGCGGACTTATCCGTAGGCAAGTCCAGCGTAACGACGATTTTCGTTCCCTTCCCCGGTTGGCTGTCGATGTTTATCGTTCCGTCCATCAAATCCACAATGTTTTTGGTGATGCTCATCCCGAGTCCTGTGCCTTGCATCTTGGTTTTGCCGTCGTCTGCACGGCTAAACGGTTGGAATATGCGCGCGATAAACTCCTCGCTCATGCCGATGCCCGTATCCGAAACGGTTAGCTCAAAACGCGCTTTTTCGGGATGATTCGACGACAGTTCAGTCAAATCGAAATCTATTGTGCCACCCTCGTCGGTATACTTGACGGCATTCGACAGCAAGTTGATGATGACTTTGCGCAAGCGAAGTCCGTCGCCGATAACGTTTTCGTGGACGAGATTATGCGTGTGAACAAAAAAGTTTTGCTTACGAATTTCGGCACGTTCGCGAATTATCCCGACGACCTGTCGCATTTGATCGCCCCAACAAAGCGGCTCCGGCTTGAGAGTAACCTCGTTCGCCTCTATTTTGCTCATATCCAAAATATCGTTGATAAGTCCCAGCAAATGCCTGCCCGACAGTTGCAACTTTTTTACGTAAAATTGCGTTTTTGCCGAAAGGTCGCTTTGGTGCGCCATAATATCCGATATGCCTATAATTGCATTCATCGGCGTGCGAATATCGTGGGACACGCTTGCCAAAAATACGCTTTTGGCTTTGTTTGCCTCGTTGGCTTTTTGCAACGCGTTTTCCGTTTCGCGCCGTGCCAAGGTCAGTTGTTCGTTCAACTGCTCCAACTGCTCGTTGGTTTGAGTTTTGAGCGACAAAAGTTGTTTGCTTTTGTTCAACTTGGAAAAAACGCACAAAACAAGTATGGAAAGAAACACAAATACCGACAAAACAACAAAAAATATGCCTGTCATGGACATCGTCATCGAACGCGTACTTGTTGCAACCACGTCCGCCGACACCAAAAACAACATTGTCCAGTCGTAGTCCTGCAATTGCTTTAATCCGAGGTAGAAGTGGTGCCTGTCGGCAACCACGTCGGTGCAAACAAAACCGTCAGTGCCGGATTTTTGTAGAAAATCGCCGAAATTCTTTTCGTGGGGATACCCGAGTTTCTCCAAAGCGCGGAACAAATTACTTCCGTAGAAATTTACGTCCACACCGCTTTCGTCGCCGAACATCTTGTTGCCGTCGTAATCTACAACGTAGGTTGCGTTTTTGTTTTTGAATGCACCCGACGTAAAATACGGCGCCATTTTGGCAATCGGTTTAAGCAAAACGACATGCGTGATATTTTCGCCGCCTACGGCAACGTTGCCTTGTATTTGCCGAACGAATGCCATGTAGTTGTCGTTAGACAGCCACTGGGAAACAACGTGGCTTTGCCGACTGCGCGCGTCCAACTTGTCCATGCCGGACCACAGCCCTTGCCTGCCGGTTTCGTCGTAAAAGTAGCCGTTTTCGGTTAATGCCAAAAACAGCGTTCCGTCGTTTTGCGGCGCAAACATGCGGTTACGAGAAAACAACATATGAGACAACGTTGCCTCGTCGTAATCGTCGCTTGCGACCAACTCGGCGGACAAATTGTCCAAATATTGCCACTGCACGTCCAGTTGAGAGTACAGCCTTTCAAACAGTTGCGAGCAAATTTCCGTAAGTTGGTTGACCGACTCTTTGTACAGTTGCCCGGAAACGTATCGAAAAAACATCACGGTACCCACCGTGAACAGCGCAAACAGCACCGCCATAACAATGATAGCAACGATTCTCTTGGTGTGCAAGCGTTTTTTGTAAGTTGCGTCTTGCATAACACTATTCTCCCGCGGCAAAATCGAAGTAGACGCTTTCCGGCGTTTCAAACAGAACAGCGTCCTCGTTTATCGACGCGGAAGAGATTTGTCCCAACGCGGCAAAATATTGCTTTGTTGCGTCCAAACCGAGTACGCCGCTATCGGTAAGTTGCAATCCCCAATCGGCATCGTACCCGCACAAAACTACGGTGTACGTTTGCTCGTCGGTGACGGCCTGCTTCCCCATCCAAACGAAAACGTAGGGGTACGGCCTTCCGCTATCGCGAACGTCCACTCCACCGTTGACGTACTCTAGGATTTGCTCTCCGGTAAGTTGTGCGGTCATAACGTTGCCGTACCAGCCCGTCGGCAAGAAAATTGTCAAATCTTCCTCCGTGAGCAAACCTTTTAGCAATTTTCCGTTTACTCCGTACGCGTTTCCCTTGCGCGAATCGACATCCGAATAGTACACGTTGCGGGAAATTAGCGCTCCGTCCGCTTTGGCCGCTTGGGCAAAAGTTTGTCCGCAAAGAATAGACAGTTGCCGCGCGTCCAACTCTTCCACAACTTCGCCGTAGGTCGTAACCCCTTCGGCTTGAATTTTGCGTTTTAAGCCGTCGGCAACGTTCCACGCGTTGTTTGCGTTTGCCCCGCAAATCCACTTTTCCAACTCCTCGCCTATGGAAAAAATATAGTTTTCCCAGCCCGAGTAGGTCAGTTCGGCGCAATGCCCCATGTTGATGTACTCTACGGCGGTTTTGTATGGAGAGTCGTCGGCAATTTGATAGTCTTTGAGCGAACACATAAGCGTGTTGTTTTCGCCGATTACCGCCTCGTAGCCCTCCACAGTGGACAGCACTTCCAAGAAATGCAGCGCGTCGGTCAACTTTTGCTTGTTTTGCTTTTCTCCCAATTTTTTGTTAAGACCGTAGCAACGACCGGGCTGCGTTATGTACACGTTTGTTTTGCCGTCCTGCGAAAGATAGGGCAAAATGTCGTATTTGTCGCCGCTACCGTCGGCATTTTGAGAAAATCTTGACACCGAGCCGAACAAAAACGCGGTGTTACCCTCGGTAAATTGCTGCAAAAGTTTTGTACCACCGGTTCGTCCGCTATTGCGGTTTATCAAGCCGAGGTCTATCCGCTTTTGAAAACATTCGTCCGCTTGCGACTTTTCGGCAAAACTTTCGGAATAGACGTTTTTGTTTACGTCGATAAAGTCCGCCTTCCACTTTTTGCCCTGCAACGTGTTCAGTCCGCTTGTGGAAGCGACGTTAAAATAGTACTGAAAGGCGTATCTAGGCAAAGACGTCAAGCACAAAGATAAGTTCACGCCGGCATTTTTCAACGCCGGAACGGTTACGGTTTCCAACTGCTCAAAACTTGTTGGAACGGCAATGTTCAACCTTTCGAATAAACTTTTGTTATACGTTACACCGAATATAGAGTAGTCGTAGGGAAGAAGGTACACCTCACCGCCAACGGAAATATCGTTAAGCCGCGCCGCGTTGTACTTTTCCGTTACGCCGTAGCAGGACAAATCCAACAAGTTTTTTTGTTGCAAGTCGGCATCCCACGCCTGCGTTGTTGTGTAGATATCCGGCATGCTGCCGCTTGTAAGTTGCCTTTTCATATATGCCGACATGTTGGAGCCGTTGTACGGCACCACTTGCACGTTGATTTCCGGATATTTTTCCTTGACCAGCGCAATGAGATTTTTGTAGTCCCGACCGGCATCCATAATTGTTATCGGCCGGGGCGAGTTCCCTCCCGACAGCCAACCGTTGACTTTTATTCCGTCGTCGCCGTTACACGCGACCAACGTAAAGCATAAAATTGCACACAAGATCGTCGCGAACAGAAACTTGCCGCGACGAACGCTTTCGTTTTCCATAAGCACTCCTTCCGAAGGCGCAAAAAGCGCCGTCGATGCAAGTTTAATTATAATAACGTTATATACCACGGTCAACAAAGAGGTTAAAAACAGACTAAATTCGACAAGAATTTCCACCGTTCGACAGCATACATAATAAGAGTGATAACTTGCTTTTTTACGCAAAGACAGTAACACATACCACAAAACAAAAGCGCCCGAACAAATCATTGTTCAAGACGCTGTTTGCCTGATATTCACCTACTTGTGTTTGCGGAATTTTTGCAAATCCTAGAGCGATTGTTTGCGCCGACGTTTTCAACTCGATTTTGCAAAAAAACTGCCACCGAGCCGCTAGGACTTACTTCTTTTTGCCGAATATCTTTTCAAAAAATCCTTGCTTTTGATACGGCTCTACCTTTATGCCCAAAACTCGATAGCCCTGCTCGGCAATTGCCTGCGTAAGCGCGGCTTCGTTAGGCTCGTCGTCGCAAAGGATGACCGTTTGCCCCTTTACGTGGGACGACGTAACCTTTTTGGGATTGATTGTGCGGCGAACGACGTCGTTCACGTGCGACTCGCACATGCCGCATTGCATTCCGTCTATGTTCAGTGTAACTTTTACCATAGTATTCCTCCTGCCAAGTAAACAGCCCCTGCCTAGTGCGGCAAGGGCTGAAAAATTACTTTTTGATGTCTTTCAAATCTTTGTTTGCATTCTGGCAGTGACAGCACTGACTGCAATCGCCGCCGCAATCGCCCGAGCATTTGCCTTGCTTTTTGCGAATTATCGACGCGGCAATAACTCCGCCGACGATTGCTACGCAACAAATTATCAACACTATTTCCCAGGCTCCCATAGTTTATACCCTCGCATTAAGTTTATTTGCCGATCTTTTGTTATACATAACGATAATCGTAACTACAACTGCGATAACAGCTGCCCAAATGAAGCTTGTCCACCAGAAGTCGCCTATTGTGTAGACCATTGCGGCCACAACGTAACTGGTTGCAATCCAGAAGAACAAAGTCCATTTGTAAGTCTTTTTGTCCGGAAGTTCGGCTTTTGCCGTTGCGACTGCCGCAAAGCAAGGAATCGTTGTCATGTTGAATGCGATGAATGCCAACAATCCTGCAGGAGAAATTCCCGTAGCCTTGATCATTGCAACAACCGCAGCCACACCGTTTTCACCGTTGATGTTACCGGCAAAACTCATGGAGGGGTTCATTGCAAGAATGCAGGCTGCAAGCGTTGCAAACGTTGCGATAACGTTTTCCTTGGCGATAAGTCCGGCAACCGCAGCCACGACGAATACCCAACCGTATTCCCCAAGTTGGCTGCCGAATCCGACGGGAGTGAACAAAGGTTGAACAAGCATTGCCACTTGCGCCAAAATACTTTGGTTAACTGCTTCGTCGGCAAGGAACGTCCAGTTGAAGCTGAAGTGAGTAAGAACCCAAATAACGATTGTGGAAGCAATGATGATTGTGAACGCCTTTTTGACAAAGTGCTTTGTTTTGTCCCACAAGTGAAGCATCAAGTTCTTAAATTGAGGAGCGTGATATGAGGGCAATTCCATGATGAAAGGAGGAACTTCGCCTTTCATTGTGGTGTTGCGCATAAGCAGTACGGTTACGATTGCCGTAACGATGCCCAACAGGTACATACCGTATGTAATCAAGTCCGCATTGCCATTAGCCCAATATCTGCTGACGATTGCGCCCGCAACTGCCGTCAAAATGGGCAATTTTGCGCCGCAGGAGAAGAACGGGATAACTCTTATGGTTGCCGTACGTTCTTTGTCGTCCGCCAAAGTACGTGTGTTTATCATTGCCGGAACCGAGCATCCGAAGCCCATAATCATAGGCATGAACGCACGTCCGCTAAGACCGAATTTGCGGAACATTCTGTCCAAAATGAACGCGATACGCGCCATATAGCCGGAATCTTCCAAAATGGAGAAGAACAGGAACAGCACCAAAATTGGAGGCAAGAAGGACAATACGCCCGCAAGACCGTCTATGATACCGTTGTTGATAAGCCCCACAGCCCATTCCGCCATGCCGCTGTTTTCCACGCCGCCTTGAATCCAACCGAACAACTCGCCTACGAGCATGTCGTTCCAAATGTTGTTGATTGCAACGCCGGGTGAATAAATCGTGCCGTCGTAAATGGTTGCGAGCCATCTACCGCCGTAGTTAAGTTCGTACACGGGTACGCCTTTGGTTGCCGTTTCCTCTTTGGAAATCACGTTGCCGTCTGCGTCCACGTATTCGCCGTCTTCGTTTTGTTCCCATATCAAGTTGCCGTCTTCGTCGGTACTTTGTAACGGTTTGCCGTCTTCACCTTTAACAAGGAACGCCTCGTTTTCCGAAAGAGAAGGCATAAATCCGCCACCGATTGCGTTGATATAGAACAAGTCTTCGCCGAATGTAAGGTGGAAAATAAGGAACAAAATCACAAGGAAAATGGGGATACCCCAAATTTTGTGGGTGAGAACTTTGTCCACCTTGTCGGATTTGGTCATTTTTACTCTGTCTTTGTTTTTGTGTTCCAAAACCAAAGCAAAGTTTTTGGAAATGTATTTGTATCTTGCGTCGGCAACCAATGCTTCGAAGTCGGTGCCGAACACGTCGTCGCTGAACGTCTTTTTGAACTCTTCCACCATTGCGACGGTATCTTTGTGCATTTCCACTTCGATACTGTCGTTTTCCACAAGTTTTACTGCGTGGAACAAGGGGTTTTCTACGTTTTGACCGCCGAGAGCGATTCTAACGTCGCCGATTAGGTGAGAAAGTTTACTGCTTTCAAGCACGGTTGTGCCTTTACGAACTTTTTTGCTTTCGTTGTAGGCTTTGTCCATCAACTCTTTAAGTCCCGTTTCCTTCAAAGCGGAAATTTTTACGACGGGTACGCCCAAACGCTTTTCCAATTCGTGTTCGTTGATTTTGTCGCCTGCTTTTTCCACCGCGTCCATCATGTTGAGCGCAACTACCAAAGGCACGTCGATTTCCATAAGTTGCGTGGTGAGGTACAGGTTACGTTCCAAGTTGGTTGCGTCCACGATGTTGATTACGCAATCGGGTTTTTCGTCCAAGACGTAATTACGTGCGATAACTTCTTCCGGGGTGTAGGGCGAAAGTGAATAAATACCCGGCAAGTCTACTATCGCAATTGGTTCCGCACATTTTTTGTAGGTGCCTTCGCGCTTGTCAACCGTTACGCCCGGCCAGTTGCCTACGTGGGCGGTTGAGCCCGTCAAACTGTTGAATAAAGTCGTTTTGCCGCAGTTCGGGTTGCCTGCCAATGCAAATCTCTTCATTAGTCCTTAACCTCCATCGTTACGCAAACGGCTTCGGTTTTGCGAAGCGTTAGTTCGTAGTTGCGAACCGTGATTTCGATAGGATCGCCGAGCGGTGCTCTTTTTCTCATATAGATTTCGGCGCCGGGTGTTATTCCCATATCAAACAAGCGACGCTTAATTTTGCCTTCGCCGGAAACGCTTTTGACGATGCCGTTTTCGCCGATTGCAAAAGTATCTAACGTTTTTTGCATATGTTATATCTCCTCCATTATTATTTACACTACGAAAATTTTTGTGGACAAATTGGTGTCCAAGGCAACTCTGCCGTCCTTGATTTTGCACACGACGCTTCCGCCGCTGCTGGACAGCACGGAGATCTCGCCGTTGATTGTGATACCTAAACTTTCTAAATGCTTTTTGATTTTGTCGTCCGCCGCAATGCGTACGATACGCAAAGAAGTGTTCGTGGGCGCTAATACTATTGGCATTGTTCCTCCTTTTTTTGTTCCCACACACGCCGCTTTCGATCGCTCGGCACTCCATTACTTTGGCTCACGTTTCGTGCAAAGCGATCTTATGCGTGCAAAATGTGAACAAAACTTCACTTTCGGCTAGATTATAGCACTGTCTTTTGCGGCTGTCAATCAAATATGTGAAATTTTTTTCATATTTTTCGGACATTTTTGAGCGCATTTTTGTTGCATTTATTCTTCTAATGCTGTATAATATAAGTACAAATATTAAACAAAAGTGAAATTTTCGCTCAAATACTGGCTCAAATACTGTATACTTTTTTTTAGCATTTTATTATGTTTGTGCGAAACGGAATTCAAAAAATCGGCGTTCTTTGCGTCAATTTTCGCAAAAAACACACATCGCCGATAACACTGCCGTGAAAGACAAAATTGTTTTTTAGCGCGGCAAACAAGAGTTAAAATGAAAACCAAAACCATTCGCCAACCTCAACAAGAGCGTTCCAACGAAAAGAAAAACAAAATTATACAAACCGGTTACGAAGTTTTTGCCGAAGTGGGCTATCACGCCGCAAGCACGCCGCTTATCGCTAAGCGCGCGGGCGTTTCCACCGGGATACTGTACAGCTATTTTTCCGACAAAAGAGATATTCTTTTGCACGTTTTGAAAATATACGTGGACAACGTTCAAAAGCCGTTTGCAAAAATCATCGACGAGATAAATTCGCCCGTCGACTACGACAAACTTGTGGCCGACTTTTTGGATACGACGATACAAATCCACACGGACAACTGCCACATGCACAACACGTTGCACGCACTTGCCGTAAGCGACAAGGACGTAAACGACGAATTTTTGCGCCTTGAGGACAACATTACCGACAGTTTGTTTTGCAAGCTTACTTCGGTAGGAGAAAGCGCCGAAAACCTTAAAGAAAAAATTCACTTGGCAATGAACGCAATTCAGTCCTTTGCCCACGAGTACATCTACGACAAGCACTCGTACCTGAACTACTCGGAAATGAAAACCATAGTAAAGAATATGGTAGTTGCGCTGTTTTGACCGATGCACGGCAAGCGTCGCCGCGAATACAAAAACCCACAGTTGTTAACACTAAAAACAATCGCTTTGTGAAGCACTATTTATACAGAGGATTATTATGATTGCAAACAAACTTGATCTTTTGATGAAAATCACCGACACGGCGCTCGGCAACGTGGTCTTTTTTGACTCGTCCTACATCGGAAGAATACGCGCGGGAAAACGCGGACTTCCCAAAAGTCAACCATTCATCCGCCCGATCGCCGAATATTTTGCCAACAATCTTAAAGACGACTTTCAACGCAAAATTATCGGAGAATTGGTTTGCGACGACGGCATGTTACCATCGGACAAAAACGAAGTGCAACAACTAATCGAAAATTGGCTGATGAAAGATTCCGACGCAACGGAATATGATCCGGTGGAATTTTTGATGTGCGACGTTGCCGCGTTCAGTACCAAACAGGCAGGCTATCACGTTGTAGTTAAACCGTTTTGTCCCACAAAGGACAGGGCGACCTTCTTTTACGGGAACGAAGGCAAACGCAACGGCGTGATAGAATTTTTGCGCGATCTTTGTTCCGCTCCGGAGCCGACCGAACTGCTGATTTACTCCGACGAGGACTTTGCTTGGTCCAACGAAGATCCGCTTTTTATGAAAAAGTGGAACTCTATGCTTGCGCAGTTTATATCCACCGGAGGCACAATTACCGTTATACACACCGTAACCAAAGGCATGTCCGAACTTACCGAGGCAATACACAATTGGATGCCGCTTTATATGACCGGCAAAGTGAATCCGTTCTACTACCCGAAGCCGCGCGACGGACTGTATCACCGCACTCTTATGGTTGCCAAAAACAGTTCGGCGTTCGTTTCCTCCTCGATAAAAGACCACACGGAAGAATCGCTTAACATTTGGGTTTGCGAAAAACGCGCAACCGAAATTTTGGAAAAAGAATTTGAACGCTATATGGAACTATGCACGCCTCTGCTTAAAGTTTTCCGCAAGGACAAACGCGAAGGCTACGAGCAGGAAATGCGCGCGTACTGCCTTGCTCCCGAAAACTTTTCCACAGTCAGCTGTACTCCGTCGATGATAACGATGCCCGAACACACCGCCGATTCGGTAACGCGCAGAACGGGTGATCGCGGCGCCGAGTTTTTGAAAATTTACTACGACCTGCGCAAATGTGCCTTGGACGCATTGGAATGCGGAAAACAAATTACCGAGGTTTTGTATTTGCCAACGGCAAAGAGAGTTGCGGCAGGTAAAGTTGCCGTTGCGATGAGCGATATGTTCGGTGAAGCGACATATTATACCAAGGAAGAGTTTATTTCCCACCTGAACCATATTTTGGAAATGATGGAAAAATATCCCGGGTACAACGTGGTGCTGACTCGCAAATCCGTAGACGGAGTGATGCTGAACGTAAAGGAAAACGTAGGAGCGATACTTGCAACCGCATATCCGCCGTCGGCAATCTTTTGCATTTGCGAACCGTCGTTGGTTTCGCTTTGCGAAGACTACGCAAACCGCTACATCGGCAGAACCATCGACAAAGCCAAAAACGTGGAAAAACTCAAAAAATATATAGACAAAATACGCTAAATTTGCTCGGACAAACCGTCCGACAATCAAATCTTACAAACAAAAACGGTTCTGCAAGCAAAATGCCTACGGAACCGCTTTTTTTTACAAATATTAAATTTTGTAAGCGTGTGCGATGTTAAAATTTGAGCAAATCAAATTTTAAGTTGCCCATACGCTTCCGCATCACTGCTAAATACGCGTCGGTTTTGCTTGCCGTCGCGCGTGAGGAAATCAGCGTAACGCTTGTGACAGTTTGGACAAAACTTTCGATATTATCCCACAACTACTTTTTGGCACCGTACACTGCGGTTGCTCCGCCGAGAATTGCGGCAAAAGCAAGATAACTTCCCACTGCGGCGGTCCATTCCAAAGCAAACTTGCCGGCAACGATAAAGGAGAAAATGAACACTATCAACGCCAAAACGACCAAAGCCGCTCCGCCGATTACGCCCAAAATATCCAACTTGATACCAATAAGTTTAAGAACCGCAAACACTACAACTACGCCCGCTGCGATGATTCCGATAAAATATGCCCAGCAATACACTACCGCAACAAAACCGTTATCGTCGGATTGCTTCATTGTCAGCAAAGATATTTGTTGCAAAGTCATATCGGAATTTGCTTCGCTTGCAAATGCCACCTCAATTATTTCCGCGCCCGTGAGCGATGCTCCTCCAAAAGTAGTGGATACGGTTTTGAGCATGGGCATAAACAACGTGCATATTGCCAAAACGGACAGCAGCACGGATACCAACAATATTACAAGACTGATACTGCTTTTCTTTGACTTTCTTTTTGCCATAACTATTATCCTCCGTGTGTTTTTTTGTTGCGGGCAAAATTCCTTTGCCAAGGTCATTAGATTTTTGCCGCAACGTATATGTAAATTTTCGCATAACGGCAATGTTTTGTCAATGCAAGATTAAAATATATTGCACAGCGATTTTTTCATTATTCAACGCTTGCCAGACGTTAAGACTTGCGGCTCGACTTTGCGCAACGACAATCGTTTTACGTAAATTTGCCTCTTCTTATGCATTGTTAAACATTACCTATCTGTTGAAAAACGCCCGAGTGCTTACTGCAAATATCACGCAATTCCTACGGTTTTACCCACGCGTTTGCCGTGCGCGTCGAATGATTACCGCCCTGTATTTCCGCTGCAAAAACGGCGGTTGCAATTATGTTATAATTATCAAAATTAACTAGTTGTTTGCCTAGGATAAATTTATCCTATATTTTGTTTGCGCCAATTTTTCAAAAGGTATTGACATTGCACTTTTCAAAAATGTATAATAAACGCGTATCGCGCAAATGCCGAACAAACAATCTTTTCGGCAAGGCACACGCTTTACCGCCGTATGCGCAGGCAAACAACATACAACAGCGACGGAGGAAAAACTATGGCAAGCTTGAAACTCAACCACATCTACAAAGTCTATCCGGGCGGAGTTAAAGCCGTGAACGACTTTTGTATGGATATCGAGGACAAGGAATTTATCGTATTCGTCGGCCCTTCCGGTTGCGGAAAATCCACCACTTTGCGTATGATTGCAGGTTTGGAAGAAATTACCGCAGGCGAACTGTACATCGGCGACCAACTTGTAAACGACATGGAACCAAAAGACCGCGACATCGCAATGGTTTTCCAAAACTATGCTTTGTACCCGCATATGACCGTTTACGACAATATGGCGTTCGGACTTAAACTGCGCCGTCTTCCCAAGGAAGAAATCCAACGCAAAGTTACCGAAGCGGCGGAAATTTTGGGTATTACGGAATACCTTCAACGCAAGCCCAAGGAACTTTCCGGCGGACAACGCCAACGTGTGGCTTTGGGACGCGCAATCGTTCGCGAACCCAAAGTATTCCTTTTGGACGAACCCCTTTCCAACTTGGACGCAAAACTCCGCACGGCAATGCGTTCGGAAATTTCCAAACTGCACCACAAACTGCAAACGACGTTTATCTACGTAACCCACGACCAAGTGGAAGCAATGACGATGGGTACGCGAATCGTGGTCATGAAAGACGGTTTCGTTCAACAAATCGACACACCGCGCAACCTGTACCGCTTCCCTGCAAACAAATTCGTTGCGGGATTTATCGGAACGCCGCAAATGAACTTCTTTGACGGCAGACTTACACTAAAAGGCGACAAGGTCAACGTGAAGTTCGATAACACCGAAGTGGATTTGGATGTGCCTGAACGCTTCTTTAACAAAGCCGACCGCAAGTACCTCAACGGCGAAGAGCGCGTGGTAATGGGCATCCGCGCCGAACACATATCCGACGATCCCAACCACTACCCCTACAAAACTCGTTGCCGCGTAACACACTTGGAAGAACTGGGAACGGAATGTCAAATTTTTGCCGACCTTAACCTCGACAACGAAGACGTCGTAGGAGAAACGCCCACTCGTATAATCATAAAAGCACTTGCCGGAACGGAATACGAAATCGGCTCGGTTATAGAAATTTCCATGGGATTGGAGCATTTGCGCGTATTCGACGCTCAAACCGAAGTCAACATTGCACCGCGCATCCCGGAAAAAATCGTTTTGGACGGAGAAGTTAAAAAAGGCGTTCTTCATGTTGTAGATTCCGACATGGCTTTACCTTCGGCAATTGCCGCAACCGACGGAGCGTACAAAGTTTCCGTACCTATAAAAGCAATTTCGTTTGGCGGAAGCATAAAAGCCGTGCCCGTGGAGGAAGAAAACGTAAACGGAACAAGACTTATCCACTTGCAATGCGCCGACAGAATGCTGTTTGCAATCGCAACCGACGAACAAATACAAATCGGAAAGCCCACCGGCATAGCCATCGACTGCAAACTCATCTCCTTTGAACAAAACGGCGAATGCGTAATAAAAGAACTTTCGACAGAAAACGAACTGACGGCAAAATTGCAAAGAGAAAAACAATCGGTAGAAAAGGAAGTTAACGGAAAGACGAAAGTCGTTAAGGAATTCGCTTACTACTTGGATATTTGCAACTACCGCTTTGCCTGCCCGGAAACGATTTATCAACGCGTGCTGGCAAGCGACCACAAAGCGCCGGGCAAACCCCTCAACTTGAAATTCGATCCGTATTCCGCAAAATTGGCGGACGAGGGAATGGGTGCAACCGTGGCAAGCGTTGCCGACTACGGAACGGAAAAGTTTGCCGTATGCAATGTGGAAGTAGAACAAGCCGTGCTTAACCCGCAAAAAGGTCAACCCAAAACCGAAACAGTTACAAAAACAATCAATGTTGCAGTTCCTGCCGACTTTGACAAAACGGAAGTCAAAATCGTGCTTGATCTCGACGCTGTTTCCGTGTTCGATCCAGAAAACGACATAAGATTGGCGTAACGCTTATCGCTTAAAAACGTATTGCGGCGGATGTAATTATTCGCCGCAATATTTGCTTTTGAACAAACTCAATGCGTGCGCAAACCCAAATTGATGGCCTTAAACGCACAATATAAACCGACCATGCGCGACAGATGCATATTCGCGCAACAAATCGGACGACGAACGGCTTTTGCGGTTAACACGACGGATTTTAAGTATTCCGATTAAATTCGCTTGCACCGCTTACGAAAACAAACGCTTGTATATAATACGCTTAAAACTTCGACTTTATCCGCCAGCGTATCAAAACAAGCCATGCCTAGCCACAGCGCATTAAAGTTACCACTTACAAGCGTTACCGGCACAACGTCAAACAATCAAATTTTCACACCGCTGCACGTATGCGTTTGCAATAAAGGCGAGGCGAAGTGTTCTATAAGAAGTAATCTTTTGCCTGTCTGCAAAATCTTTCAAACACTTACGAGCGCTAAAAAACTATCGTTTGCCCTCCATGTGTATAAAATCGTTAGTTTTTGCTTGATATGCCTCGCACCATTTCAGGCATGGCTTCCGGTATTATATCAACTACACACCGCAACCGAAATTTATGCCGGCGCGCACTACACAACAAGGAGACATCCGCACTATGATGATAGACAGCAACCAAATCGTATCCATGACCGAAGCCAACCAAAATTTTTCACAAGTGGCAAAACAAGCCGAAGAAAACGGCTGTGTGGTAATATTCAAAAATAACCAGCCGAAATTCGTGCTGTTGGACGTTTCAGCTATGAAAGTGCCGCTGCCCTGCTCCGACGAACGACTGGAAACGGCAGCAAAAAAGGAAATCTCGCGCGCCAAGTGGCTGTAATGCGGGATGCGTGAGGACGCCGGCGCATAGCACGCTTGCATTTTAACGCTAGCGGAAGTTTTGCAATTTAATCCAAAACGAGCCAACACTTTTCGGAGCATTTTGTTATCTGCAAACACGTTCTGACACACGACGGCGCGCGTCAACCGACTTGCGTTCAAACCCTAAGCTAACCAAAATTTTTAACAACCGGCAAAACAAGCCGAAGAAAATGGCGAAGCGCTCCTTCGCCCAAAACATTAAACTATATAGTTGCAAACTAATTTTAGAAAAATATTCAATAATCGTTGACTATTTTTTCAAAATTTGCTATCCTATTTGGGCAAGAATTTTTTGCACCGATTGGAGAGATGGTCGAGCGGTTTAAGGCACACGCTTGGAAAGCGTGCGAGGTTAACAGCCTCCGCAGGTTCAAATCCTGTTCTCTCCGCCAAGTGAAACTCGTTTGAACCCTTGAGGTTCAAGCGAGTTTTTCTTTTGTACACTGAGGTCGTTGTTTTCCGTTGCGTTCGGACAGTTATTTGTTGCGGTTTTGTCGTTGCTCGCTATGTCGTTAAGGTGCGAAATAAGTTCTTCCGTGTCTTTCCTCTTAATTACCGTCGGGTGATTATCGTCGGTGTTGTAAAAGATTAAAATTTTGTCATCATACAAAATAACACGGTTTATGAACGAGTTGAAAAACTCGTTTTTTTCTTGCCCGTTTTCATACTTTTTACGGGCAAAATAGGTTAAAAACGCTTTTACTTTGTCCACTTCTAGCGGTTTTATCTGCCGAGCCTTTTCAAGCGAAATTTTGCTCTCTAATTCCTCTTTTTGCGTTTCGAGAGAAATCAGTCGTTCTTTGGTGGATTTAGTCACTATGCCTTGTTCAATGGCAGCAAGCAGTGCGTTTATCGCTTTTTCTTTGGCTTTCAACTCGTTTTCGAGATTTTCAAGCGTTGCGGTCTTTGTTATCTCCGAATTGAATTTTGAAACGACCTGTTCGGCAACGGTTTGAATTACGTCGGGTTGCAGAACGTATTTAACCGTCGTGCCGAATACCAGATCTTCAAGATCTTGCTGTCTGTAAGTTGCCTTTTTACAACTGTGTTTGTTGCGTTTTCTTCCGAAACATTTGTAATAATGATGAAGTTTACCGGTATGGCTTGTTCCCGTTTCGGCGGTCATCAGACTACCGCAAAATCCGCAAAACAATTTTCCGCTTAAAATATATGGTTGCTCGCTCTTGCTGTCGCGCGGTTTATGTTTATGTTTGTCCATAATGACGTTGCATTCATAAAAAAGTTCTTCGTCCACGATAGGCGGTATGACGTTAGTGTAAACCGTGCCGTGTGAAGTTACTTTCCCGATGAATTTTTCGTTGCGGATTATCCTTGCAAGACTGTTCATATTGAACGACGAACCGGCTTTCGTCTTAATGCCTTGTCCGTTCAGCCTTGCAATAATTTCTTTCGCCTTTTCGCCGTTTTTGTATCTTGTAAAAATATCTCTGACAATATCCGCTTCGTAACTGTTTAAGGAGAATTGCAAAATAGAGAGTTAAATAATGTAACGGATAAAAACAAGGTAAGGGCAAGGAAAAACGAAACGCTGTATATCGTAAGCACGGAATCGACGCAAGGCGCACGAGAAACTGCTTACGAGATATTAGAGCGTTTGGTAATAAAAAAATTTACAAGCCTGACGGAAGAACGGCTTGGGGATGGTAAGTTACGAACTTGCTGTTTGGAATCTGACGGAGGTAAACAGATATGTTAGAATTACAAACGGCAAATAAAAATAAAAAAACAAAAAACGGAGGTGACGGAATAACCGCGCTTTATTGCAGACTCAGCGTAGACGATAACGGTACCGAGGGCGAAAGCAACAGTATCAAAAACCAAAGAGATATTCTCGGGCGGTATGCGAAACAACACGGGTATCGGAACGTCGAATATTATATCGACGACGGTTATTCGGGAACGAATTTCAATCGTCCGGATTTTCAGAGAATGCTGTCCGATGTAGACGAAGGAAAAGTGAAAACGATAATCGTAAAAGATATGTCGAGGTTCGGCAGAGATTACATAATGGTCGGGTATTACACCGAAATTTATTTCTCAAATCTGGATATTCGGTTTATCGCAATAAACGATAACGTTGACAGCAATATCCAGACGGAAAACGACTTAACGCCTTTCAAAAACGTATTCAATGAGTGGTATGCAAAGGATACGTCGAAGAAAATTCGCGCCGTATTCAAAGCAAAAGGTAATTCGGGTAAGCATCTTACGAACAATCCGCCGTTCGGGTATAAAAAAGATCCGAACGATAAAGACAAATGGATTATAGACGAAGAAGCCGCGGGTACGGTCAGACGGATATTCCAAATGTTTGTTGACGGCGTTCGGATGCCTGAAATTGCAAGAAAATTGACGGAAGAAAAAGTTGAAACGCCGCAGTTATACAATCTTCATCGCGGCAGAAAAATCCACCGATTAAGCG
>ENA-ORMR01001345-ORMR01001345.1-human-gut-metagenome-genome-assembly--contig:-NODE-1345-length-19209-cov-3.178396_pt1 | contig 19209 bp, 19 predicted proteins | sample MGYA00242107_ERZ509003 | MGnify/ENA primary metagenome ERZ509003 (study PRJEB26280, sample SAMEA2338699) | human gut metagenome | biome: human gut; feature: human-associated habitat; material: faeces... | reverse complement strand
TTATAACCGCTTTAAGCATAGCCTCCTGCGTGGGAAGCGAATACATATTTGAGAGACTTTTAAAGCAGAAGGCGACCATAGGCGATTTCAGCGCGGTCGTAACCGGTATGATATTAGCACTCAACCTTTACTCCACCGCACCGTGGTGGCTGCCGATTTTAGGCGGAGCGTTTGCTATAATCGTGGTTAAATGCCTTTTCGGAGGACTTGGACAAAACTTTATGAACCCTGCCCTTGCAGCAAGGTGCTTTTTGCTCATATCCTTCCCGACGATAATGACCGCCTACCCCGCAATCGACGGTGTTTCGGGCGCCACTCCGTTGGCAATTCTCAGAGACGGCGGAAGCGTCCCCCTTACCACCCTTTTCTTGGGTACTCATTCGGGAACCATCGGCGAGACAAGCGCGCTTGCAATACTTATCGGCGCGGCTTATCTTTTGATAAAAAGGGTAATCAGCCCCAGAATCCCCTTGTGCGTTATAGGCTCGGCAGCGGTGTTTGTGGTGCTGTTCGGACTTGGTAAGGGTGCTGATGTTGATATCAACTACGTTGCAACCCACCTTATGGGCGGCGGACTTCTTGCGGGTGCAGTATTCATGGCTACAGACTATGTAACAGCCCCCGTAACCAAGTGGGGACAGGTTATATATGCCGTTCTGATAGGCTTTTTAACGGCGTTTATCCGCACCTGCGGCGGCTCTACCGAGGGCATGAGCTATGCTATCATCATATCAAATCTTTTAACACCCCTTATAGAGAAGTGGACGGCTCCAAAGCCGTTCGGACTTGAACATAAGGAGGCTTCAAAATGAGCAGGATAGTTAAGGATACTTTAAGACTCGTTGCGATAACCCTTATTGCCGGTGTGCTTCTTTCGGTGGTCTATTCGGTCACCAAGGACACTATTGCGGCTGCAAAGGAAGAGGAGCTTCAGGCTTCATACAGAGAGGTCTTTCCGCAGGCGGCAAGCTTTGAAGCGGTTGAGGGCAAATGCCCGGCAGAGCTGTCGGGCGGAAACGTCACGCTTAACGCCGCACTCTATGCCAAGGACGAAAGCGGCGCGGATATAGGCTGTGTGCTGTCTCTTACGTCTCATGAGGGATACGCCGGAGACATTGTGCTTTCGCTGGGTATATCCAAAACCGGCGAGATCACCGGCGTTAAGGTAACCCAGATGTCCGAAACCTCCGGCTTGGGCGCAAACTGCCAGAACGAGGACTGGATAGGTCAGTTTAAGGGCATAAATTCCGGCTCGGTTAAGTATACAAAGACCGGCAAGATTGCTCCAAATGAGATAGACGCTATCTCGGGCGCGACCTTTACCACACGGGCAGTAACCAATGCAGTGAACACCGGAATCGGGTTTGCATCCGAAAAATTGGGAATAGTTGCAACTGAAACGGAGGCGGAGTAATATGAAAACAGCTTTGGAAAGACTGTATAACGGTATTTTAAAGGAAAACCCGACCTTTGTGCTTATGCTGGGCATGTGCCCCACGCTTGCCGTTACAACCGGCGCGATAAACGGCTTGGGAATGGGACTTTCAACCTGCGCGGTTCTTATGATGTCCAACCTGATGATATCGCTTTTGCGAAAGTTCATTCCTGATAGGGTGCGAATGCCTGCGTATATCGTTGTTGTGGCTTCGTTTGTAACCATTGTCGAGCTTTTAATGCAGGCGTATGTAAGAAGCCTTTATGCTTCGCTGGGATTGTATATCCCGCTGATAGTAGTAAACTGCATAATTTTAGGCAGAGCGGAGAGCTACGCTTCCAAAAACCCGCCGGTTGCCTCCTTCTTCGACGGCTTGGGAATGGGCTTGGGCTTTACCCTTGCGCTGACGATTATAGGTGCAGTGCGCGAGCTTTTGGGCGCGGGAACCTTCTTTGGCATGAGGATAATGCCGCAAAGCTTCCAGCCCATATCAATCATGATACTTGCTCCGGGCGCGTTCTTTGTTCTGGCGATTCTCACAGCTCTTCAGAACAAATTCAAGGCACCCAGCGCAACCAACAAAAAGGGCTTTGAGTGCGACGGCAGATGCGCCGGCTGCATGGACAAATCCTGCTCGCTGGGCAAAGCGGAAAGGAGCGAAAATAAATGAACGCTATAACAACTCTTTTCTTGGGGATAATATCCGCGGCACTTGTAAACAACGTTGTTTTAAGCCGTTTTTTGGGCTTGTGTCCGTTTTTGGGAGTCTCCAAAAAGACCTCTACTGCGGTGGGAATGGGCTCGGCTGTAATAGCGGTTATAGCCCTTTCCTCCGCTATAACATACGTCATAAACAAGCTGATTTTAGTTAAATTCGACCTTGTTTACCTGCGCACGATAGTGTTTATCCTGATAATTGCCGCGCTGGTTCAGGCAGTCGAAATCATACTTAAAAAGAAGATACCCTCGCTTTATAACGCTTTGGGCGTGTATCTGCCGCTTATAACCACCAACTGTGCGGTTTTAGGCGTTGCCATAGATTCCGCTCAGAAAGGTTACGGCTTTGCCGAGACTATGATATACTCGGTCGGAACGGCGGTCGGATTCCTTATCGCAATAGTTATAATGTCGGGAATACGCGAAAGAATTGAAGACAACAACATCCCCGAAGCCTTTAAGGGCATGCCTATAGTTTTGGTTACAGCCGGACTTATGGCTATGGCGTTTGTAGGCTTCTCGGGCACACTTTAAGGGAGGCGGCAAGCGTGTGAAATGCTTCCAGCCAATCAAGAGCCCTTGCGGACTCTTTCTTGGGCGGACATATTCACCCGCACGATTTGAGCCTTTGCCGCCGGAGAGCGGGCGGCAATTTTGCTGGCGCAAAACCGTCTCAAATCTATAGAAAGGTATGCCTTTGCAAGGCAAAGGCATGGTGATTTATAATGACAGGAATACTTATAGCCGCTGCGGTAATAATTGTTATCAGTATCATAATCGGCGTGGGACTGGGCTTTTTGGCGGATAAGTTTAAGGTTGAAGCCGACCCGAGAGAAGCTGCCGTCCGCGAATGTCTGGCAGGAAGCAACTGCGGCGGATGCGGATATGCCGGCTGCGACGCTTATGCAAAAGCGATAGTCGCCGACGGCGCAGACCCGTCCCTCTGCCCGTCTTCAGACAGGGTTAAAATCGGCGAGATCATGGGCGTATCGCTCGAGCCGAGCGTGAGAATGACGGCGTTTGTAAAATGCTCCGGCAGCTGTGCCAAAACCAACGTCGACTACAGCTATTTCGACGAGCACGACTGCCGCATAGCATATCTTGCACCCAAGCACGGCGCTAAAAAGTGCGCATACGGCTGCTGCGGCTTTGGCACCTGCGCAAGCGTCTGCCAGTTCGACGCTATAAGGATAGTTGACGGTCTGGCTGTCGTTGACAGAGAGAAGTGTCAGGCGTGCGGAAAGTGTGTTTCGGTCTGCCCGAATCACCTTATCGAGATCATACCATACGACGCGCAGTACGTTGTGCGCTGCTCCTCCCATGCAAAGGGCAAGGACGTTAAGTCCGCCTGCTCGGAGGGCTGCTTAGGCTGCGGAATGTGCGCAAGAATCTGCGAGACAGGCGCGATAACCGTTGTCGGCAACCTTGCCGCGATTGACCAGTCCAAGTGCATTGGCTGCGGCAAGTGCGCAGAAAAGTGTCCCGCAAAGATTATCGTTAAGCGCGATAAGGCGGTAGTTATTGGTCAGTGACCGATTGATGAAAATTAATATGGGGGTCGGTGAGCATGAAAAGACTTCTCACGGCGCTTTGGGCGGTTCTTATTTCGCTGAGTATATTCAGCGGCTGCGGGAATCCTCCCGAACGCTATCAGACAAGCTATACTGACGTTTTTGACACGGTATGCACATTCACGGCATACTGCGAATCCGAAGAGGAATTTGAAAGCGTTAGCGAAAGCCTGCATGAGGAGCTTTTGCGGCTTCACCGGCTCTTTGATATTTACGAAGGTCCGCCCAACGGCGGGCTTCTGGCTTTGAACAGAGACGGTTATCTTGAAAATCCCGACAAGGATATCGAATCCCTTTTGGAGCTTGGCAAGGAGTATTACGATATTTCGGGCGGAAAGCTCAACATTGCCATGGGTTCGGTGCTTTCGCTCTGGCATGATGCGCGCGAGGACGGCGTGCTTCCTGATAAGGATAAGCTAACGCAGGCATCTATGCACATGGATATATCCAAGCTGATTATCGGGGACGGCAAAATCACCCTTTCAGACCATGAAATGCGCATAGACGTTGGCGCGATTGCAAAGGGCTATGCCGCGCAAAGGGCGGCTGAGCTTGTCCGAAACTTGGGAATAAAGAATTTTGCACTCGACCTTGGCGGAAACGTAAAAACATCAGGCTCCAAGCCCGACGGCGACTGGAATATAGGCGTGCGCGACCCAAACGGCGGGATTCTTACAGGGATAAAGGCAAAGGATTTATCCATAGTGACAAGCGGGGATTACGAGCGGTTTTTCGAGCTTGACGGCGTGCGGTATTCCCACATTATAAATCCCGAAACGCTTTATCCGGCGGATATCTACCGCTCGGTGACGGTGGTGTGCGAAAATTCTGCCGACGGCGACGCTTTGTCGACCTCGCTGTTCTGCATGGACTTTGAATCGGGAAAGGCTCTCTGCGAAAAGCTGGAGATTAAGGCAATCTGGGTTATGCCCGACGGCAGCACTCAGACAGTCGGGGACATTGAGCTATGAGAAGTGATAAAAGAATCTCAAAGCCGCTTGCCGACTGCGTTCTTATAGCGGCACTGGTTGCTCTGGCTCTGATAGCCTATCTGATACTGAACGCCGGAAAATCCGAGGGCAAAACCGTTATCATCCGCGAAAACGGCGAGGTTTTTGGCGAATATCCCATAAGCGATGACATGGAAATAGAGGTTGACGGACTGCTGACAGTTGTCATAGAGGGCGGCGGGGTGTACGTTAAAAACGCAGTCTGCCCCGACAAGCTATGCGAGCGCAGGGGCAGGATATCCCGCGGCGGCGAGGCGATAGTATGTCTTCCAAGCGGCGTTAGCGTTGAGATATCCGGCGAGGATTACGATTTTGTTTTGTAGATGGTGGTGAAAGGGCATGAGTGGGGCTAAGGGCGCAGGAATCAAGAATAAAGCGGTCAGGCGGACGGCATATGTCGGAGTTCTGGCGGCGCTTGGGTTCGGACTCAGCTGGTTGGAATTGCTTTTGCCGTCTATAGGAATCCCCGGGGCAAAGTTGGGAGTTGCAAACCTGGCGGTTCTGGCGGCGTTATACCTTTGCTCGCCTGTCGAGGCTGCTTTGGTCTCGCTGGTTCGGATAGTCCTTTCGTGGCTGCTGTTCGGCAACCTTAAGGGGCTTATATACAGCCTTTGCGGCGGGGCTTTGAGCCTTGCCGTTATGATAATCCTGAAAAAGTGGAACCGCTTTTCGCCGGTGGGAGTTAGCGCGGCGGGCGGAGTTTTTCACAATATCGGTCAGCTTGCGGCGGCGTGTTTTATGATGGGCAGGGGAGTTTTAGGGTATCTTCCGGCTCTTTTGCTGTTTGGAGCGGTCTTTGGGACGGTCACCGGAATTGTCGCAAAGCTGATTATTGAAAGATTGGACAAGGTAAGATAATTTATGGATATATTTTCAAGAACAGAACTTTTAATCGGTGCTGAAGGGATGGAGCGGCTGAAAAACGCAAGAGTCGCCGTGTTCGGAATAGGCGGAGTGGGCGGATATGTCTGCGAAATGCTTGCCCGAAGCGGGATTTGCAATATTTCGCTTTTTGACAGCGACACCGTTAGCCTCACCAACCGCAACCGGCAGATAATCGCGCTTGAAAGCACCACAGGCAAGCCAAAGGTCGAGGTAATGCGGGCGCGGATATTGGATATCAATCCGGCTGCCGTGGTCAGCGTAAACAATGTTTTCTACACCCCCGAAAATGCCGACGATTACCCGCTTTCGGGGTATGATTACATTGCCGACTGCATCGACACGGTGTCATCGAAAATCGAGCTGATAGTTCGCGCAAAGGCGGCAGGGGTAAGAATAATCAGCGCTATGGGTGCGGGAAACAAGCTTGACCCCACCCGCTTTGAGGTTGCGGACATTTATAAGACCTCGGTATGCCCATTGGCGCGAACCATGCGCTATGAGCTTCGCAAGAGGGGGATAAAGTCGCTTAAGGTGGTATATTCAAAGGAGGAGCCCAAAAAGCCGCTTGGGGATGTTGGAGAAGAAAGCTTCGGGCGGCACATTCCGGCTTCGGTGGCGTTTGCTCCGGCGGCGATGGGAATAGTCATGGCAAGCGAGATCATCAAGGATATTTCAGGAGGACAAAATGCTTAGAATAGTAGACGTTGACGGCGACAACTGGCTTTCAGACCTGCACGTTTCCGGCGAGCAGATGGATTACGTGCTTGACCCTTACGGCATACTGGCGCGAGCATACGCCTATCGCGACGAGGGCAGCCGCGCATTCTTTGTCTATGACGGAAATACGCCTGTCGGCATGGGCTTATACTGCGATTACCCCGAGCTTAAAGCCTACGAGCTGAACCAGTTCTTTATCGACGAGCGATATCAGGGCAGGGGCTACGGCAAGGCGGCGCTGAAACTGATTTTAGACGAAATGCGGAGAGTCGGCAGGTATCGCAAGGTGGTTTTGTGGTATATCGATGGCGATAATGCCGCCGAAAATTTGTATGGACAGGCGGGATTTAAGAAATTTGGCAGCATACAGGATGAATTTGGCATGGAAATGGATTTATAATTCGGGATATTATAGATAAATTTACCGACATAGTATTAATAATTTTTATAAGTTTTGCTCAAAAGCCTATTGCATTTTATTAATTTAGTGGTATAATTAATAACAATGGAGGTGCGCAAAACATGAAAAAGATTATTTGTATTCTTTTGGCAATGGCAATGTCTTTAAGTCTGTTTGGCTGTTCGGGAAAAACAGCTTCCGATGGGGAAGTTACAGGTGGTTCCGAGCCTGAAACAGAAGCTAAGGCTACGGTGGATAAGTCAGGACTTGAAGCCTTGGTGTCCGAGGCTGAGGGGATGGACGCTTCGGCATATCTCAACGGCGACTATCTCAAAAAATCGATAGAATCCGCAAAGGCGGTTATGGAAAATGAAAATGCAACTGAAACGGAGGTCAATGCGGCAATGGAAACGGTTAATTCGGTTATCGGCAATCTGAACGACGGAACTAAGTTTCCCGATCCTGCCGATTTAAAGGCGATTTCGGACATTCCCGACCCCTTTACATTTCTCGACGGCAGCTTTGTTGATACTCCCGAAGAGTGGGCAGGACGTGCGGCAGAGCTGAGCGCAATGTATCAGCACTATATGTACGGTGTGTGGAGGGACGGCTCGGACGAGGAGCTTTCCTACGAATATGCAGACGGCTCCCTCACGATTAAGATAAAGAGGATATCCACCGGCGCTGAAACAAGCTTTAAGGCGACCGTTATGCTGCCGGATGAGTCGATTTCGGCTCCGGAGGGCGGATATCCTGTTATAGTCGGTATGCACCAAGGAATCAGCGAGGATACAGCCAATAAAAACGGCTATGCCACCATCACCCTCGATTTCTTTGGCTATCCGGTTGCGTCCGACGATACCAAGCACCAAGGCGCGTTTTATGAGCTTTACCCCTACGGAGATGACCCAGCCGAGCAGACCGGCGTTCTGATGGCGTGGGGCTGGGGCTGCTCTAAGATTATCGACGCTTTGGAGGCGGGTCTTGGAGAGGAGCTTAACATAAGCCCCGAAAACACCATAGTAACAGGCGTTTCGCGCTGGGGAAAGGCTGCCGCCGTGTGCGGAGCGTTTGAAAAGCGCTTTAAGATGGTTGCTCCTTCTTGCTCCGGCGCGGGAGGATTGGCACTTTATCGCTACACGTCTGAGGGAAAGACCTACGACTTTTCGTCTAAGGGTGTTCCTTCCGACTATAAATACGGTCAGAACGAGCCGATAGGAAGCCTGCAATCCTCGGCAGAGCGCGGATGGTTTAACGATATGTTCTTAAAGTTCAAGGATCCCGAAAAGCTGCCGATGGATCAGCATATGCTTGCGGGACTTGTGGCAGACGATTCGAGATATATGTTCATAATCGGCTCATGCATATATGAGGACTGGGTAAACGCCCCCGCAATGTGGTATTCATACCTTGGCGCAAAGGAGATATTCAGGTCGCTGGGCATTGAGGATCATATCGCAATCAACATCCACAAGGAGGGTCATGCCGTTATTCCGGAGGATATTGAGTACATGACCGACTACTTTGATTATCACGTTTACGGCAAAGAGCCGGATCATAAGCTTGAAGACCTGAACACCTCGGTGTTTGCTCTTGAGCAGAACGTTGACAAGTCTATGGATGGCTTTACCGATTGGTGGATGGCTCCTTAATAGGCTGAATCAGTAAGCATTAACATCACAAAAAGCCCCCGCCACTGTGGATAAAAACACAGCGGCGGGGGCTTTTAAAGATGGAGAACCCTCGGCGGGCATAACTTTATCTCAAATTATACCGTTTCGGGATATATCTATTATACCATATTGGTATAATTATGTCAATAGATAAAATGCTATTTTCCGTTTAAATTGATAAAATCCATGAATTTACAAATGATCGGTGACATAGCGGCGACTATTTGTACGGTTTTGAACAATTATTATAATGAGAAAAGCATTAATAGATTGACGAGGTATTATGAGATTAAGAGAACTGCGAAAAAAGAAACATCTTTCACAGCTTAAAATGGCAATGGACCTGCATATGAACCAGAACAGCATAAGCCGCTACGAAAACATGGAGCGTCAGGCGGACTATGCAACCCTTATTAAAATAGCCGATTATTTCGACGTTTCCATCGACTACCTTCTTGAAAGGACTGACAACCCCAAAACCAACAGGTAAAGCCTCCTACTGCGCCTCTAAAAGCTCGATATGATTGAAAACGTTGAGCTTTTTGTGTGCGGAGTAAAGCTCGTTCTGCATTCTTGCGGGGTAGATTATTTTTTTGCCGAACCGCGAGCGAAGGGAGTCTGAAACGTCGGCAAGGCGCTCTTGCTTTTCAAGCTTTTTGGGGTCGCAGAACATTGAATACTGCCTGCAATCCTGCGAGGATATAAGGTTTATGCCGCGTATGCCCACGGCTCTTATGGGAAGGTGCCAGCCGAATCTCTCCGAAAACAGCCTGAATCCCGCCTTGGCAAGCGCCAAAGGCGAGCGTAGGGGATAGTCGAGCCGCGCCTGATATTCGCGGTAGGCTAAATCGTTGGTTTTTACCGATATGCACACCCCGCAGGCGCAGAGTCCGTCGCGGCGCATTCTTTGGGTTACCTGATCCGAAAGCGAAAGCATTACCTGCCAGACCTGCTCGCTGTCGGTAAGGTCGTAGCGCAGGGTGGTGGAGTTGCCCACCGACTTTATCTCGCGGGAGTAGTTAAGCTCGTGGACTTCGGAGTCGTCGAAGCCGTTGGCAGCCCTCCATATGCATATTCCTGCCTTGCCTAAACGGCGAGTAAGGGTGTCGGGGTCGGCTTTAGAAAGCTCGCCAAGGGTGAATATGCCGCACCGTGCCAGCGCCTTTTGGGTTGCGGGACCTATGCCTATCATCTCGCCAACGGCGAGGTCTTTTATTTTGTCCATGTATGAGTCTTTGGAAAGAACGGTTATAGCGTCGGGCTTTTTCATGTCTGAGCCCAGCTTTGCAAGAATCTTTGTAAAGCTGACTCCGACCGAGATGGTAAGACCTGTTTCGCGCTTGACGGTTTCCTTTATGTCGAACGCCATCTTTTCATTCGAGCCGAACAGATAGTGCGAGCCGGTTATATCCAGCCAGCACTCGTCCATGCCGAACGGCTCCACAAGGTCGGTATACCGCGAGTAGATTTCGCGAACCTGCTTTGAAACGGCAGTGTACTTTTCCATATGTGGGCTGACGATTACAAGGAATGGGCATTTTGCCTTTGCTTCGTAGATGGTTTCGGCGGTTTTTATGCCGTAGGATTTTGCAAGATAGTTTTTGGCAAGCACTATTCCCGCCCTGTCCTCTATGCTTCCGCAGACCGCTATGGGCTTGTCGGCAAGGGAGGGGTTATCACGGATTTCAACCGAGGCGTAAAAGTTATTTAAGTCGCAGTGAAGAATGTCCTTCATATCAGATTCCTCCGCAAAAAGAACTTATGTTCTGAACGTTTGTTCTATTATAGCACATACGTTCGCAAGAGTCAATAGGGAAATCGGATATTTTTGCAGGGTAATTCAATGCCGTATCATCTCAACTTCTTCCACTATTTGCGGGATTGATTATTTTCATGTAGAGCGCGTGTTTCCCTTAATTTCATCTTGCTTTTCAATCGGCAATATGTTATAATAACCTTGTATACTATTATATTGAATAAACTATCCCTATAATATGGAGGAATACTAATGCTTCTAATTGACGAGCTTAACGGCAGGCTTTCGGAATATCTCCCCAAGCTCCGCGAGCTTCATTCGGTGCTGAATATCGAAGCCGCCAAGGAGGAAATCGAACAGCTCCACAACAAGGCTGCCGAACCAGGCTTCTGGGACGATATGGATAAATCCCAGAAGATACTTCAGCGCACAAAGTCGCTGGAAAACGCAGTTGAAAACGACCGCAGGCTGAATGTTCAAGCCGAAGACATTGCCACCATGATAGAAATGTACAAGGAAGAAAACGACGACGAGCTTATCGAGGAGATAAAGCAGGAAATCGACGGTTTCTGCGACAAAATAGACAAGCTGACCCTTTCAACCCTGCTCACCGGCGAATACGACCACTCCAACGCGATACTCAATTTCCACGCCGGAGCGGGCGGAACCGAGGCTCAGGACTGGACTGAAATGCTGTTGCGAATGTATATCCACTGGGGCGAACAGCACGGCTACAAGGTCTCGGTGCTTGACACGCTCGACGGCGGCGACGCTGGAATAAAAAGTGCGTCGGTGATAATAGAGGGCGAAAACGCCTATGGATATCTTAAAAGCGAAGCTGGTGTTCACCGGTTGGTAAGGATATCGCCGTTCGACGCTTCGGGCTCGCGCCATACCTCCTTCTCCGCGCTTGAAGTAATGCCCGAAATCGACGACGATATGAGCGTTGAGATACGCCCGGAAGACATTAAGATGGACGTTTTCCGTTCCAGCGGCGCGGGCGGCCAGCACATAAACAAAACCTCCTCGGCAGTAAGGCTTACGCATATCCCAACCGGAATTGTAACCTCCTGCCAGACCCAGCGCAGTCAGGTGCAGAACCGCGAATACGCAATGAAAATGCTGATTGCAAAGCTGGTTGAAATCAAGGAGCGCGAGCATCTTGCCAAAATCGAGGACATAAAGGGCGTCCAGAAGGAAATAGCGTGGGGCTCGCAGATACGCTCGTATGTCTTCATGCCGTATACACTTGTCAAAGACCACCGCACAGGCTTTGAAAACGGCAACGTGCAGGCGGTCATGGACGGGGATTTGGATGGGTTTATTAATGCGTATCTTAAGGCGCTGTCTAATGGAACGCTGGAGAAGTAATAGATTGTATAAAAAATCCGCTTCGCGGGGGGTTCCCTGCGGAGCGGATTTCCATTTCGGTTGCTTATTATGCTATACTATTTTTTCCTGACGATAGTTGCAGCTGCCATTGCCAAAGCCATAGGCAGTAAAGCGATTGCTATGCCGGTAGGAGGATTGTTATCCTCGGGCTCGGCTACGTCAGCGTCGGTGTTGTCATCGGTGTTATCGTCAACGTCGATATCGTCGCCGTCGTTGGTGGACTGAACAGGATCATCTACTATCAAATCTACAGAATCATCGATATTGATGTCAGCTTCAGTTACGGGAACTCTGCCATATTCGTGCTGGCAGTACAAGCAATAGTTCCACTCATACACGCCGTCTGTGTGCATGGTTAATGAATCGGGGACGTGACTTCTGATGTTTCCGCCCGCAAGGTGGGTTTCATCATCTATGTAGGTGAACGTAGGCGGATAGTAGGTTACCTGAATCTTGCCGCAGTACTCGCACTTGTTGTTGACAAAGTTATGTCCATCAGGATTGATGGCTAAGATGCTTCCGCTTGCAATAAGAGTATTGCAGTCGGTGCAGTACTTGTCTCCGGTGTAGCCCTCGGAAGAGCAGGTTGCAGACTTAACGTCGCGAATCTCGGTGTTCACATGGTTATTGGGGTCGATGGGGAGAACAAGGTCTTCCACTTTTTCTATTTTGAGCGTGCCCTTTTCGTCCGAATAATTCCTATCACACTCAGTGCAATGCCAATACTCGCAAGTACCGGTATTAATACAGGTAGCAGCCACTTTTTCGTGATATTCCATAGTGCCGTGAAAGGTGTCATCGGGGGGAATGACCTCGCCGTCCTTAAGCTTTTTGCCGCAGAGCTTGCAGTAGGTGTCACCGGTGTAGCCCTTGTTAGTGCAGTCGGCTTCCTTGGTGTCTCTTACCTCTTCCTCGTGCTTGCCGGTTGCGGGGATAATCTCGCCCTTCTTAATTATTTCGTTGCAGACTGTGCAAACCTCGTCGCCGGTATATCCGTCTTCGGAGCAGGTGGCTGCCTTTTCGTCGACCTTCTCGACTGTATGACCCTTAGCGGCTACTGCCTCGCCCTTCTTGACAGTCTCATTGCAGACGGTGCAGATTTCGTCGCCGGTGTAGCCGTCCTCGGTGCAGGTGGCTTCCTTGGCATCCTTAAGCTCTGTCTTATGACCAAGCTTGGGGTCTACGGTGCTTTCAAGCTTTACGGTTCCCGCTTCGTCGGCATAGCTGTTGCCGCACTTTGAACAGGTCCAGTGCTCTACTACACCATCGGTGGTGCAGGTGGGTGCAGTCGCAGCGGTGTGGGTCATGGCGTGTGCATGGTCAAGCTTGTCTATCTTTTCACCGTCCTTGATTTTCTGATTGCAGCCGAGGCAGTAAGTGTCACCGGTGTAGCCTTCCGCTTCTTCGGTGGCAGAAACGGCGTTTCTTATTTCGGTCTCGCCATCGTGATTAGCAGGATCCTTAGGAATGCTGATTTCAGCCTCGGTCACTTCTTTGCCGTTTAAGAAGAGCTTGCCGCAGTCGGAGCACTTTTCATGTGCCTTTGTTCCTTCTGTCTTGCAGGTGGCGGGAACGGCAGCTACTTCGGTCTTGTTGGTGTGGGGGCAGGTGATGGAAACAACGCCTGAAACAACATTGAATTCAACTGTTTTCATATCATGATTAAATATATCATAATCATTTAGATTATATGATAATCCTATTGTACTGTTTCCTTTTGCCCCGTTATTAACCTTAAACCTCAATATCGCTATAGTTCCATTGTAGGTTATATTCTGTTCAAGAGTATCACCTTCCCATACAAGCAAATTTTCGTCCTTATTGTGATTTGCCACACTGAAATTGCCTGCATCTTTTATTTCTAAAAGAGTTAAGCTTGACTTATCATACCCAATCTGAAGCTTCATAGATACTATACCTGGATTATTTGCCAATGAAACCGTAACTTCAATTACTTCATCTGCACTTGCTTCAGAAGAGGATATCTTAATTGTTGGCATCTCGACAGCAACAGCACTAATCGATAGTGTAAATAACAAAGTACATATTACAACAATACTTACTGCAATTTTACATACAAGTTTATTCATTTATAAAATCCTTTCTCTAATTAATTTCCTATATAAGGCAATTTAAGATATCCATCCCATTTAGCTACATGTCTTGCCAAAACTGCTCTATCATGGACTGTAATTCTTCCGTCCCCATCAACATCCGCAGCAGCTTCGTCTATGATTTCATAGCCTTTCCATTTAGCAATATGCCTTGACAGTATTGCTCTATCCAAACTGTTTACCTTACCATCACTGTTTATATCGCCACACATAACATTTGTTACTCTCACAGCGCCTTCTATAACGTCAAAATGAACAGTCTTAGTAGCGGCATTAAATATATCAAAGTTTGAGTTGTCATATTTAACAGTAACCGTATAAGTATTTTCTACGGCTTTGGGGTTTATTGTGAAGTATAGTCTAACTATTTCTCCATTTACAGTGAAATTTGTTTTTACAATATCATTATCCCATATAAGTAAGTTCTTATTATGCATTGCCGTTGGACCGAGCTTTCCAAAATCCTCTACCCTTGTCAGAGTCATTACATTTGAATCATATTCAATTGATAGCTTCATTGAAGTTATTCCAGGATTGTTTTTAAGTGATATTGGAACTCCAACTGTATTTCCAGGCTTCCCTGTCACATTTCCCACAACTATCTGTGCCCCTGTCGGTACTGCATTCTTCCTCCAAACGGCATAAAGCGTGGTATTAGCATCAGTCGTAAACGAGCTTCCGGGATTATACTGCGCGCTTGAAGCGCCGGAGCTTGTCGCCCAGCCGAGGAAGGTATAACCCTGCCTTGTTGGCTCAGTAGATGATAATGTCAGTGCCTTGCCGCTTTCCTTTGTCTGAGGTGAAGGTGCGCCTGTGCCGCCGTTGGCGTTGTAGGTGATGGTGAAGGTTACGATCGGGTAGCATATGCTGCAGCCATCAACCTTTTTGGTGTTGCCGGTTTTCTTTTCTGAGTTGCAGCGGGTGCACTTCTGATATTCCTCGTGCGGGTGAGCGCTGTAATAGTAGCTTCCCGAGTAGTTGTGTCCCAATGCCGGTGCAAGCTGCGTTCCGCAGACTGTACATTTCTGAGGAGATGTGCAAGTCGCTACCTCGCCGCGAATATGACCCCTGCCATAAACAGATTCTGTTCTTGTCGTACCACAGGATGAGCAGGTGAAGATTTTAATGCCATCTTCCAAGCAGGTCGGCTCTTTGATTATTATTCCATTGTCAAAGTTGTGCCCAGTTGGCGGTGCAAGCTGTTCTCCGCAGTCTATACACTTCTGGGGCGATGTGCAGGTTGCCTCCGCGCCGGGGGTATGACTATTGCTGCGGGATACAGGTTCCGTCTCAGTGTGACCGCAGTATATGCAAGTATAAGTCCTTATGCCTTCTTCCATACAGGTCGGCCGTTTGGTTATTGTTCCGCTGTCAAATTTGTGCCAAGTTGAACTTGCAAGCTGAACTCCGCATACTGTGCACGTCTGAGCAGATAAACAGGTAGCCGCTGGACCGGGGGTATGATCCTTTTTAGGAATGGTTTCGGTTTTGACTGCTCCGCAGGTGCAGCAAGTGTAAGTCTTAACGCCGGTTGCAGTGCAGGTCGGTTGCTTGGTTACAGAACCAGAATTCCAATTATGACTTTCAGTACCTGTAGTGCTCATCTCAAATACAGGACTTTCGTAATCTTTGCCTGACACCGTTGCTACAAATTTGTACTTATATGTTGTTCCAGAACATAACGTAACAGCGTTAGAAGGTTCCCACGTTAAATTGCTGGCGGTATCTTTTTTGTTTGAATAGAAATATGATGTGAAATAATAATACTTACCGCTAAGACTTAGGTTGCTCTCTGTAACCTTAAGCAGTTGCTTGCTCATGTCTTTGTTGTATATGTACATAACAACCTTTGATACTTTTTCGGTTGTTACATTCATTGTACATTTAATCGAAGGTCTAATCCAGGTGTCACCGGTTTTAGCTTCATTACTATACACTTCCCAAGAAGTAGTGATATTGCCGGTGTCCCCTGGGTTTGGATTCTCTACTACGATTGGCATATCAACGAAATTGTAATAAATATTATCAGGATTTCTCTGAGCGGTACTTGTTACTGTAATGTCACCATATGGATTTGTATTGACAAAATTATGTTTATTATAGTTTTTCCAATAATCATTTATTGAAGGTGAAGATGCTGTGGTATTCACCATTTCAAAATGAAGATGCTTACCGTTTGAACAGCCGTAGCTTCCCATGTAACCAATTAGTTGTCCTGCTACAACATTATCACCAACATTTACGGTAATGCTATCCCGCATATGTGCATAAGCTGAATATGTCTTTGTGGCTGGGTGATAAATTATCACTCCGTTTCCAAACCCATTATTGCAAAAATGATAAGTGTCACCACTTTTCTCTACATAACCTCCACTTGGGTTGCAGTTGCCTGCATCTTTACAATTCACACTACCAAACCCGCTCCAGTTTCTGCAACCAGTAAATACTTTTATTACTACTCCATCATATACAGCCATAACTGCTACATCATCTTTATTTGAAGATGAGTCTGGTTTGGGACTAATGTCTATTGCATAATGACCAGTAGCGGTTGAATATCCCCGACTAAGCCGATTATGACCTTGAGTAACAGGGTAAGTTAATACGTAATTGGTGATGTCAACTGCATACGCCTGAATCGGCAAATAAGCCAGCAAGCTTATCACCATAACCAATGATAAAAGTACGCTGATAAATCGTTTCATACTTTTTCCTCCTCAATTTAGTATGATATTTGCCATTTGGTCAAATATTAGTATACTATAGTATTTTAAATTTGTCAATACTCTGTGTTAAAATCTTTTTATAATGCTATAATAGTATCTAAAAACGATATTGATAGGAGATGTATATGACTATGTTCAGCACCCGGCTAAAGGAGCTTCGGCTTTCAAAGGGAATAACGCAGGTGGAACTGGCAAAAAGCCTTGGCGTAACCAAGCAATGCGTTTCAAACTGGGAAAACGACAATATACAGCCATCAATCGATATGCTTATAAGAATAGCCGGATATTTCAGCGTCAGCACCGATTACCTTCTCGGACTTTCAAGCTCACAGCCGCTGGTGGTTGCGGGTCTTACAAAGCGGCAGATAGCCCATGTTCAGGCGATAATTAATGATATATTGGAAAAATAGCTCGCTTTTAACGCAATTAGCGCGGAAAAAGTAAGCTTGTTTTTTTATCCTCTTTCTATCTTTTTTAGTGATGTCAGCAAACAAAAACTCCCGCTCCCGTGCTTATTTGCACAGGAACGGGATTATTATTCTTAAAATCCGTCGGCGAAGGCGTATCTTGAATCCGTCACGCGCGTTTCATCGCCAGATGAAACGCTTGACACCTCATCGCGGCGTAAGCCGTGCATCACAGCGAGCGCCAGCGAAGCGACATCACTCATCACGCTCGCGAAGCGAGTGCATCACTCCGGCGCAAGCCGCTTCTTAGTTCTTCAAACTATGCAGCGGCGCGGGAATCTGTCCTCCACGATTAATAAACTTCGACGGCGACATGGTGTTCACCCGCATAACAGGTCCGCAGCCGAACAGTCCGCCCCAGTCGAGCTCCTCGCCAATGCTCTTGCCGATTGCTGGTATGACCCTTACTGCCGTGGTTTTGGAGTTTACCATGCCGATTGCGGCTTCGTCGGCGATAATCGCGGCGATAGCGTCAGACGTGGTGTCTCCCGGGACTACTATCATGTCAAGTCCCACCGAGCAGACCGCCGTCATGGCTTCAAGCTTTTCAATCGTCAGCGAGCCTGACTTTGCCGCGGCTATCATGCCGGCGTCCTCCGAGACAGGTATGAACGCGCCCGAAAGTCCGCCCACCGACGAGCAAGCCATAACTCCGCCCTTTTTAACGGCGTCGTTTAAAAGCGCCAAGGTGGCGGTGGTTCCGGGAGCGCCGCACTGCTCCAGACCGATTTCTTCTAATATATGGGCAACGCTGTCGCCGACCTGAGGGGTAGGCGCAAGCGAAAGGTCAACTATTCCAAAGGGGACGCCCAGCCGCTCCGAGGCGGTGACTCCAACCAGCTGACCGACCCTTGTTATCTTGTAAGCGGTTGTTTTTATTATGTTTGCAACCTCGTTGATGTCCGCGCCGGGGTTCTTTGCCAAAGCCGCTCTCACCACTCCGGGACCCGAAACGCCAACATTTATAATGCAGTCAGGCTCGCCTACGCCGTGGTAAGCTCCTGCCATAAAGGGGTTGTCGTCGACCGAGTTGCAGAAAACTACCAGCTTTGCCGCGCCGAAGCATGCTGAGTCAACGGTTGCCTCCGCAGTCTCGCGGACGATTCTGCCCATAAGCTTGCAGGCGTCAAGGTTGATTCCCGCCTTGGTCGAGCCGACGTTTACCGAGGAGCAAACGCGTGAGGTGAGCTTTAATGCTTCGGGAATGGACTCGATAAGCTCTTTGTCTCCCGCCGAAAAGCCCTTCTGCACCAGCGCGGAATAGCCGCCGATAAAGTTGACGCCGCAGGTCTTGGCGGGTTTCCCCCGCCCGCCTCAGCCGCCTTATCCATGGTGATGGCAAACTTAACGGGGCTTTGGTGGCAGGCTGCCGAAATCATAGCAATCGGCGTTACCGATATGCGCTTGTTGATGATGGGAATGCCGTATTCCTTTTCGATTTCATTGCCGACCTTTACCAAATCCTTAGCGCAGGTGGTAATCTTTTTGTAGACCTTTTCGCAAGCCTTGTCTATATCCGAATCGATACAGTCGAGCAGTGATATGCCCATGGTTATGGTGCGTATGTCAAGGCATTCGTCCTGAATCATTCGGATAGTTTCAAGAATATCGCTTAAATTTATCATAATGTCACTCCTGTTGACAGATTATATATAGTGTTAATCTTCGATAAACACAGTGTTAATCTTCGATAAACACAGGTGTTATTCTTCGAGATAACACCATAAAAGTCCACCATTTATTTTTCATATATGGTGCATGGTATTGAATATATCCTCATGCATGACATAGATGGAAAGACCCATCTCTTTGCCCATTGCGCTCATTCTGTCCGAAAGCTCGCTTAAGGGGATATTCAGCTTGGTGATGTCCACCAGCATAACCATTGCAAAAACGTCCTGCAAGACCGACTGAGTAACCTCGGTGACGTTTGCATTGTACTGCGCGCACATTGCGGAGACCTTTGCAAGTATTCCAACGGCGTCCTTTCCTATAACTGATATTACAGCCTTCATATGTTGACCTTCCTTTCGCGAATCAGACCGCTTTTCCGCAAGCCCGAATCCGTTTACCATTTTAAAGTATGAGATTAAATGCTATTGTAGCACAAAAAATTAAAAAGGACAAGAGGGAAAAAGAAAAAAGTCGGAAAAATCGCCTTTGGGTGAGCGTTTTGTGACCTGTCTGACGGACTGCGGGATGTATGTAAGGAAACTTCGTTACACCGTGTGAGCCGTTTGATATTTGTCCGACTGCCTGCAGGGGTTAAAGGGGATGAACCTAAGGGGAGACGGGGGAAGAGCAAAATCCGAACAAAAGTGCGGACTTCCCCCGCCCGCAGTTAGT
>ENA-ORMR01001341-ORMR01001341.1-human-gut-metagenome-genome-assembly--contig:-NODE-1341-length-19258-cov-3.889705_pt1 | contig 19258 bp, 14 predicted proteins | sample MGYA00242107_ERZ509003 | MGnify/ENA primary metagenome ERZ509003 (study PRJEB26280, sample SAMEA2338699) | human gut metagenome | biome: human gut; feature: human-associated habitat; material: faeces... | reverse complement strand
TAACTAAACCAACAGCCATATCAATAACATTACCTTTCATTGCAAACTCTTTAAATTCTTTAAAAAATTTCATTTTATCTCCACCCTTATTCTAATTTACACAATTATTTTATAAGAATTTTCGACATTTTGCAACATTATAATCCCATAACCAAAGTCGCAATATTAAAATATATAAAAACTGAGCATGTATCTAATATTGTACTTATTAAAGGAGCAGCCATAATAGCTGGATCTAATTTAAATTTCTTAGCTATCATAGGTAATATACATCCTAAAGATTTAGCAATTGTAACAGTTCCCATAAGGGTACATCCAACAATTATTGCTAATTTAATATCCTTATACTGAATTAATATTCTTATAGAATTTGCAATAAATAAAGCAATTCCAACCAAAAAGGCAACTCTAACTTCTTCCCACCAAACTCTAAAAAAGTCTTTCAACTTAATTTCATCATTTGCTAAACCTCTAATAATCAATGTAGAACTTTGAGAACCACAATTTCCGCCAGTTCCCATTACCATAGGTAAAAATGCAACTAATAAAGGAAGTGCTTCAAAAGCGTTTTCATATTTTGTAATAACTCCACCAGTAATAGTAGCTGAAATCATTAACACCAATAACCAAAAAATTCTATTTCTAGCATGCTTAAAAACACTCGTCTTAAAATATGTATCTTCACTTGGAGACATAGCAGCCATAATCTCGAAGTCTTCATCCATCTCCTCGTGCATAACATCCATAGCATCATCAACAGTTACTATACCAACTAATCTATCCTCATTATCAACAACAGGCATAGCAATTTCATCATACTTATCAAACTTTTTAGCAACATCTTCTTGCTCATCCATTGTGAAGACTTTTATGAAATTTGTATCCATTATATCTTTAACTAAAGTATTCTCTTTGGCCAAAATAATATCTTTCAAAGAAACAATACCAATTAATTTTCTAGTCATTGTAAGAACATAGCAGACATAAATACTCTCAGCATCATCACCAATTTTTCTTATTTTATCAATAGCATCTTTTACAGTCATATTTTCTTTTAAATCAACAAACTCAGTAGTCATAATACTTCCCGCACTATCTTCTGGATATTTTAATAAATCATTAATTAACTTCCTATCTTCTGCCTTTTGTGTTTTTAAAATACGTTTTACAACATTAGCTGGCATTTCTTCAATTAAGTCAACTGTATCATCCATAAATAACTCATCTATTACATTTTTCAATTCCTTATCAGTAAACGCATTTATTAACTTCTCCTGCATATCTGAATCCAATTCAACAAAAACTTCAGCAGCAACATCTTTCGACAACAAACGGTAAACCACTACAATCTGTTCTTCTTCCAATTCATCAAAAATACTCGGTATATCAGCACTATTAACACTTTCTAACATTTTGTGTACATCTGCAAATCTTCTGTTCTCTAATAATTCTTGTAATTTTTTTACCATTTGATTATCTCCCTTCTCTTTATCATTTAAAGTTTTCTACAAATTTCATTATTTATCATATAATATCAAAATTCAATAGATTTAAATAAAATTTGTCTAATTTAACATAATTTTCTGCATTTAAGTATAACAAAAGTGGACATTATGATATTGCAAAAGACAAAATTCTAGGCAAATGTCCATGTCTTTGTTCGTTCGTGCCAAGTTTTTTTTAAAAACTTGTGTGCAAAATTTGGCGTAAGCCTTTATTTAATAGGAAATGCAAAGCACTTTCCTATTAAACAAAAAAATAATTCTCATTACCATTGTACAGTAATAAGAATTAAGATTAGCGCTCAAATTAAATTTTATATCCCATACCGTACAAGCTTCAGCGTTATAGGGCAATGAAATTACATTAGAGCATACCTTGATTCGACATTCTCTGCTAACCAGCGTATAGTGTCTCCACTATTTTGCGGCAGTAACCCGTATCCCTATACTGGCCTCACCTACCATGTATATTTTTACAACAATATTATTATACTACATTGTACACTTTATGTCAACACATGTGTGATTAGTTTAATCCTCGTCTTCTTGCTCATCTTCAGGTTTAGGAACATTTATTTTACATACCTTAACTTTTGAAATTCTTCTATCATCAAACTCTTCTATTTTGAAAACTAATTTATCTGTTTCTATAACATGATTTTCTTCCTCTGTTGGAACTCTATCCATTAACTCCATCAAATAACCTGAAACAGTATCATATTCTGTCTCTATATTTTTTACGCCAATTAACTTTTCAAAATCTAATATAGACATTTGACCATCAACAATGTAAGTATTCTCATCTATTTTTTCATACTTTTCCTCAACAGGATCATATTCGTCATAAATATCTCCAACTATCTCTTCCAAGATATCCTCCATAGTAACAACACCAGCTGTTCCGCCATATTCATCAATAACTATTGCCATATGAATTTTATTTTTTTGCATTTCTTTAAACACTTCATTTATTCTCTTAGATTCTGGTATAAACAAAGTATCTTTTAATAAGTTCTTTATCTTAACATTAGAATTAGCTCTTAATAATTCTTTAATATATAAAATTCCTTCTATATTATCAATATCCTCATTATAAACAGGAATTCTACTATATCTATATTCACCCTCAATTAACTTCTTACTAACTTCTGAAACACTCATAGTATCCTCTAAAGCAAACATCTCTGTTCTATGAATCATTATTTCAGAAACTTCCTTATCATTAAGTTCAAATACATTATTAATCATTTCTTTTTCATCATCATTGATAGTTCCATTTTCCTGACCAACATCTACCATCATTCTAATTTCTTCTTCAGTAACAGTTTCTTCGCTTTCTTTTTTCACACCAAATAATTTTGAAACAACATCAGTTGACCAAGTTAAAAACTTAACAAATGGTGACATAACTTTAGCAAGTACACTTATTATAGAAATAGAAAACTTAGAAAACTTCTCTGCATTTTCCATTGCAATTCTTTTAGGAACTAATTCACCAAAAATCAAAGTAAAATAAGATAAAATAATTGTAATTACAACAATTGAAATATTTTGCCAAACTGTCACAGAAAAAGCATGTGTCAAATCAAATAAAACCTTTGCTAATTCACTAGCAAACACATCTGATGCAAACGCACTAGATAAAAACCCTGCCAATGTAATTCCTATTTGAATTGTTGCCAAAAACTTACTTGGATTCTTTAACATCTTTTCAATTTTTTTATATTTTTTATCTCCTTCTTTAGCTTTTACTGAAATTTTTGCATCATTTAAAGAAACAAAAGCCATTTCTGTAGCTGCAAAAAAAGCATTCAATAAAATTAAACACGCCAACAATAATATCTGCACCTTCACATCCTCCTAATTTTAAACTATTCATTATCATTTCAAAAATAACTTTAAATTATTTACCTAACGTAAGTATACTTATAAATCATGTTTCAGTCAATTACAAATTATTATTAATAATAGCCTTATCTCCACATTTATCAAATTTAGAACTTATTTTAGTAAGACTTTTAATTAAATACATCTTCACCTACTTTAACTCACAAAAGAACAATAGTAGACTGATTAAATTTTTCTATATTTTAAATTATAGAGTTCAAGCCACATTTAATTGTTCGTGTGTGAAATTTGCTATGCAAATTTCTGTGCAAAGTATTTATATTATAGGAAGTTCAGAGACTTTCCTATAATATAAAAAAGAGAAAATTGGAAAACCAATCCCCTCTTTCACACAATAATCGAAATTATTTTACATATTCATTTAATGGTTTATTTCTATATTCCAAATCTGGCATTTGAGCTGTTGGAACATATCCAGCTTCTGCATTCATAACATCAGGAATTCTATTAACAATACTTGCACAAGTTAATTCAACTGTACATGGTCTTGATACAACTATTGTAGTATCAGGTTCACCAATTATAGACCATTCATTTTTATCATATTCATCCTCAGCATATACTTTTCCGATACATTCTGATTCAATAACAATTCCTTCTTTTGTTTCTGTTGTAACAACAGCACTCATTCCAGTTGCGTCACCAGCTTTAATATTCATATTTAACGTTGATGAGAATAAATCTGTATCATGAGTTTGTGGAACACACTTTTGACTTTGAGAAATAACTGTTAAACCAAGTTTTTGAGCAAGCCATCCATTAACATTCCACATATATGATGGAGTATATTCTCCTCTTTCAATTATTTTTAATCTATCTTCATCAGACATTCTATCAACTGAAGCAACTTCTTTATCAAAATCTTCTAAAGAAAGTCCTGCACCATGTGCTTTAGCTAAAGCTATGCCATAATCTTCAACATTATAACTTGAACTACCTTTTATTTTAGTAATCTTATGTGTTGATCCAGCAATTGAAGAAATTAATTGCCCCCAATAAATATCTTGATATCCACTACCTGTTATTGTACAATTATTCTTTCTTGCCATTTCATCTAATCTATGAGTTAATATAGGATTTGAATTTCCAGGGAAAAATGCCTCTTCACATGTTGTTATAGCATTTATTCCAAGCTCTGCACATAACATTAAAGGCTCTTCAACATCAGCAATTAAACTCATTGTTGTAACTATACATATATCTGGTTTTAATTCTTCTAAAACTCTTCTAGCATCTTTGGCATCTTGAACAACAACGCCTTTATGCTCTGTTCCCATAACCTCTCCAATATCTTTTCCTATTACGTTTGGATTAACATCAAAAGCAGCAACTATTTCAGCACCTTTTTCATATACATATCTCATTGTATATACTGACATTTTTCCAGTACCATATTGAACAACTCTTACCTTTCTATCCATAAAAAACCTCCTTTAAAATCTTTTATCTTAAGTATTACCAAGTGTTGTTTTCCTAATCCGATTATATAGATAATTTTTACAATACACAAGTACAATTTTTATATAACTGTATTTCTATAATTAGAAATAATATAATCATCTATCAACAAATTTATATAACATTATTCCTTTGATATACATCTATTAAATTAATACACTCATCATAGTTATCTAAAATCTCACTTATTCCTTGTTGTCTATCAATTATCTGTGAAATTTTACAATTAAATAATTCTTCACTACCTTCTCCCCATATAACAGCTTTCTTATAAATCTGCTCTAATTTATGTGTAATCTTATCCTTTAAAATTCTGTCTAAAATTTCTCTTTTACCAATATTCTCTCGTGTTCTCATTAAAATAATCCTCTTTTTTCTAATTAATGAAATATAAAAATCAAAATCAGTAAAGATTAAACCAAAACCAAGTCTTCTATTTCGAATTTGTATTTTATACTCTTCAATATCAGACGCATCTTCCAATCTCTGCAACTCAGAATTAATACATTCCAGCATTTTCATATCCATAAATTTTTTTACATCCTCTTTTTCCTTTTTCCTCATATCTTTTCCTCCTTAGTTTTCTAGAACCATTATAGAAAATTAAATTTGAAAAATATGTCATAATTTGGGAACTATTATTATTTTTTTTATATATTTTTTTGTAAGACAAAAAGCAAAAAAAGCAACTTATTTCTATAGCTTCTTTACTAATTTTGAGAAAAAGCAAACTATTTTAAAGATAAAAAAAACACATAACTAATGTTATGTGTTTGGTGCGAAAACGAGACACGTTTACGAAAAATATGTTTAAGTTTTCACACCTAATATTTATCGATTTATTTGCATATAATTTATCACATATCTATGAATTACACAATAGTTAATTTATTTTTTTCTAAACATATGTAATATTTTATCAAATATTTTTTGATACCATTTTTGTTTTTTATATTTAACTATAGCCATATTTTCTTCTTTGACATTATGTTCTTCAACAATATCATTTATAACTCCTTGCTTTTTATTAAAAATATTATCAGGGTTATATTTTTCTTTTTTCTTTTCTTCTAATTTCATTCTATCATAATTTTGCTTTGCAATAATCTTATTTCTCTGTACTCCAGTTGCCCAATAATCTCTAAATAAAAGTATTATAATTCCTTTTGTAATATTTGAAACATTTTGCTCTTCTAGTGTTTTGCTTGGATCATAATTAAATGTATACTCATTGTTTGCATTTGTTTCAAACAATTCAATTTTAGTTTTGTGTATCTTATTATAATCTTCTATTGGAATATGTTTTAATATTTCTAATATTTCACTATATGCTATCGCATATTTATTATCTACCATATTACTAATCTCCTATATTTTGTGAATAGTTTTGTCCTTCTCTTTGTTCAATAATCGTTCTTTGTTGCCTTGCTTGTGCTTGTTCTATATCATCTAAAATTGTTAAGTCTGGTACACCTTCTATTGATTCTTGCACTAGACCTTGTATAGATTTAGTTTTTGTTTGCTTTTTAGTTGATTCTTCTAATTCCTTATGTTCAGTTACTATGTGTAATTGTTCTAAAATTTGTTCTCCTATAATTGCTCTTGCTATTTCATAATCTTTTTCAGTTGATAATTGTTGTGGGAAGTGTGCGTCTTTTCCATAAATTACAAATAAGTCTTGTCCATTTTCCTTTGCAATTCTAGTTTCTTCTGCAACTATTTTCCAAAACTCTGGAGATGGATAAGGGATTCTTTTTTTCAATTCATCTAATGGCATTTTGCTTTCAACTTTTGAAGCTATTTTACCAAAATTTATTTCTAATGGAATTCCTTTTTTAATAGCTTTTCTACAAATTGCTCTTGTAATTTCTTCTTCTTTTGCTCCAAAACTATCTCTTGCTTGCATAAATAAATCTGGGTGTGCAATAACATCTGGTAAATCCTTATCCATTGCTGATATAATTGATTCTGCATATAAATCTAATACTTCATCACTTATTTGTTTTCCACCTTTTCCTCTTGTTATTTCATATTCTTTTCCACTGTCATCTATTACAAAATGTTGTCCTAATACCATTTTATCTGTTTCTGATTTTAATTCTTTTAAATGGTCTTCATCTCTTTTAGAATATTCAAATTCAAAACCAGATTCTATTTCTATTTGTCCTTTATATTTCTCTTGCAAATAATGAATAGACGCAAGATATGAATCTACTTCTGCAATATCCATTCTTGAATTTGCTATATGGTTCATGCCATCTGGTAGTGGAATATGGTCTGTAAATGCTAGTTTTTTAATTCCACCTTTTATTGCATGTTCAACCCATTCTTCATCTCCTGTATCTTTTGCTCCATGTCCACACCTTTGGGTATGTGTATGAAAACAAAAGTCTTGTGTTGGGTTTTGATTTATTTTTTCTTTCTTGCTTTCTCTAATTCTTGATATATGTTTTTGTATTAACTGCATTTCTTCTAAAGTCATTTCAATTTCTTTATCCATATCTTTACCAGAAAAAGTAAAACCTGTTTTACTATCATAACTCATATCTGTAACAGATGCTTGTTTTCCATCACAAAAATCACAACACAATTCATCAGTTATACTCCAAGATGTAATTCCTCTTACTTTTCCATCTCTTACAAATTCACTCATCATCTTCATCATATCATTTTGTAATTTTTGTTCATATTTTCTTATTGCACTTAATTCCTCTGGTGTTGCACTTTCATAATCAACCCCATCTAAACCTTTTGAAATATCTAATTCTGTTATATCTATTGGTAACCCAAATTGTTGTAATTCTTCAATAGATTTTCTTAACTCCTCAATATCATTTATACTTGTGTGACATTGAGTTCCTATATGGTCTAATATTCTGCAACTATTTTCTCTTTCGTAGTTTTGTATTTTTCTTATAACTGCAAATATTGTATCTCTTTTAAATATATTAGGCTTTTCTTCTCTATTCTCAAAATTCCAATCATTATATCCAAAATCAGCATTTGGCATTTTCTCTTTTATTACAGAAGCTATTCTACATAAATCTTCAATTTTTAATTTAGACATCCAATTGTTTGTTCTTTCTGAAAATGGAGCATTATAATCTACAAATTCATTAAACATGTCTACAACAGTATGTATTCCCTGTGATTCATATTCTTTAGCAATAGACGCTACAGCTTTTCCGTAATTGATTAATGCCGTTTCATATTGCTCTTTAGTTCCACCTACTAATCTATCTGGAAAATCCTTAAAAAATACAAGTGCATTAATGTAAACCTCATTCATTCCATTTCTTTTTGCGAATTCATATCCTTGCCTTAATGGATTAAGATTATAATCTTCTGGTTTAGCTTGTGCTTCTTTTTCTGTGGTCATAACACCTGCTACTGTTCCAAATTTACCTTGTCCATCTAATGTTAATCTAGTAAATCTATTTTCCCCATTTTCCAAACTTCCTACAACATATTCATAAAGAGCTTCTACTTTCTGATATGTTTTTTCTTTATCAACTTCAATTATTGCATTATCGGGATTTATTGTTTGCCCATCTTTATCTACTAAAAATGACAATATTCCATGTGTCTGATAAGCAAAGTATTTTTTTATATTTAAAATTTCATCTATATATGTACTATCTATTTCTTTACCTTCAAATAAATTTTCAAGAGTTTCCTTTGAATCCCAGTTTGCTCTTATTTGCATAGCATTCTTTAATAAAAATTTAAAAAATTTATTCGTATCAGATAAAGTTGATTTTTCCTCAACTACTTTTCTTATTTTTTGTTCAGTACTTAATCCTTGTGAATTCATTTCTTTGTTAAATTTGCTCGCTTGTAATATTCCATCAAGATAGTCATATACTTTTTGCACTGCTTCTTCTCGACTTTGTGCCTGTTCTATTATGTTAAATAAATCTATATTTTGACTATTTAATGTTATTCCTCTAACATTATTTTCATCAATTAAACTACCAATTAAATCCATATTTCACCTCTGTATTTAATATCCAAAAATATTATACCTTTTTTTTTTATTTTTTGTAAACAATATCAAACATCTAATTAGTTTATAATATTTCATCGTAAAAATCCATTAAAACTTTATGTATCAAAAGAAAAAAGGAATCAATAATTCGATTCCTTTTACTTTTTTAACATCTTTTTATTATCTTTTTCAAGTTGTTTCAAACTTTTTTCAGGTGTTGGCAATTCTTCTGGCATAGTTCCTCCATTTTTTTTCAATTACTTCTCTAATATTTTTCCCTATATTATAATGTGTATCGTTTGCTTCTTTTTCACCTTGAATATTATCTTTTCTTAACTTCTGTTCTGTTTGAGATATTCTAAATAAATTTGCAATTAATTCATCTGTTCCCATATTATCTAAAATATCTTCTCGATATCGTAACCCTTTTCTTTTTGCTATATCGTTTGCTGTCTCACCATTATATAATCCTTTATATCCTGCATTATGAAATTTATCAAAATTTTTAACTCCTGCTTTTTTTGCTGCTTGATTTAATGAATAATTTCCTTTTCTTGTTAAGTCCCTTTGATAAAATCTTTTTTCATCTTCTGTTAGCATACTATATTCTTTTTCATTAATTTCTTGCTTTCTAGTTTGAACTGCAAAATATGTTTGAGCAAGAGCAATTACTTTTTTTCTGCTATCTCCATTTTGTGCTATTAAATAACAAGCATAACGAGTTAATTCATAATCTTTGATTTCAACTTCTGCATTGTTAGCACGTTTTGACAACTTATTGACGTCAATAAAATGTTCAAACACACTAATGCCACTATTTTCACAAGATATTTTAGCTTTATTAATTATTTTTTCAAAATTTTGCCAATTAGAATATTGTAAAACTTTCATAAGTTCTCTAGCATACCAAAATTCGACATCATCACCATCAATATGCTTTATACTTTCAAATGATTTATTGTTTTTTTCAATATTGTTCAATAATATTATCTCCTTTTCATAATAATTTTATTTTCCCCCAGTAACATTGTAAAACAATTGTTCGCAAAAATCAATCATTTTCTATATTTTATAAACAATATTTTCTATACTAATCAAATACTAAAGTGATAATAATGTGATAATATAAAAAAGAAAATTCACATCTGTAATTTGGCGATTTAGATGTGAATTTTTAATCTATCTCGGCAAAACCACGTTTGTGGATTTGTCATTTCCTATATTTATTATACACAGATTATATGAAAAATCAAATAAACTTCTTATTTTTTAAAGAAATTTTTGATTCTATTCCAAATTTTTTTATACCACTTTATATCATCAATTTTAACTAATGACTTTTCTTGCTTGTTTTCTGGAATATCTACTAAAGAGTTCTTATGATTGTTAATAAAAATGTTATCTGGATTATATATTTCTTTCTTTTTTTCCTCTAGCTTAACTCTATCATAATTCTGTTTTGCAACTATTTTATTCCTTTGGATTTCAGTTGCCCAATAATCTCTAAATAAAAGTATTATAATCCCTTTTGTAATATTTGAAACATTTTGCTCCTCTAATGTTTTGCTTGAATCATAATTAAATGTAAAATCTTTATCTGCATAGGTTTCAAACAGTTCTATTTCATTTCTTGGTATTTTATTATAATCTTCTATTGGGATATGTTTTAATATTTCTAAAACCTCGCTATATGCTATTCCATATTTACTATCAACCATACATAAATCTCCTATATGTTTTGTGTATTTTCTTGACTTTCTCTTTGGTTAGAAATTGCTCTCTGTTGTCTTGCTTTTACTTGTTCTATTTCATCTAATACTGTTAAATCTGGTACACCTTTTATAGATTCCTGCACCAATTCTTGCGTAGCTTTTTGTCCCTCAATTGTTCTATCTGAATATCCTAGTTTTTCTGCAATTCCATCAAAGAATTCTGCTTCTTCTCCTAAAATATCAACAAAGTCTGCGACCACTGTATCAACATAGGCTTGATTATTGGGGTTTTCTCCAACTAATAATGACCTTAAATAATTTTGTTCATCCTCAGTTAATACTCTTTTTTGCCATAGATTAGACTGTCTTACTTCGTCTATTTGTGCTTTAGATAAGTTCAATTCTCCTGCCACATTAGGCATATTTCTATAAAATTGTGATTTTCTGGTTTGTCTGCTTTGTACTCTGTCTGCATAATTTGATATATAATGCAAACCATCAACTTTACTACCATCATCTAATACAACTGTTCTTGATTCTAAATCTCTTTTTAATTCACTTGAATGCATTAAAAAATCTTCATAAGTTTTTCCTTGTCCATTTTCTCCAAAATTAACATCTCTTGATTCTATAACTTTTTTTGCCATTTCTACATATTCAGGATATTTTTCCTCATTAATATCTCTTACTTGTGGGTCAATTGCTCTTATCATTGCTCTTGCAGTTTCTTCAACAAATCCCTCTGTTATAATATTATGCATTCTAGTTTCTCCATTAGGCAATACCTCTCTTGTCGTAAGACCTGAAGAAAAGCAATATTCTGTTCCTAATTGTTTTTTCTCTAGTCCAAAATCTACCTCACTTAATGGTCTTAAATTTCCATTTTTATCTTGAAAATATCTTTTTCTATTACCTTGTGAATCTCTTTGTGTACTTATTATGTATTGTGGTTCTTGAAGATTTCCAATATTTTCTGATGTAACATAACTATTTATTCTTTCATAATTTCTATATGTTTTTCCATCTTCACTTTGGTATTCATAATCAATAGTTGGACTTGTACTATCAATAACTTCTTTCTCTGCATTATGTGTCCATTCATGGAATGCTGTTTGTCTTAAATTAGTTAATAAAGATTGTCCTTTACTTAAATCACTAAAATCAATACCATCAATTTTCATATCTACAGGATTACCGTTTTCATCCTTTGCAAATCCTTTTATTGTTCCTCTTTCATATATAAAAACAGCACCAGTAAATTTTCCATCTTTAAAATAATCTAAATGTTGTGCTCCAGCATTCATTACCATTCTATATAACTTTGAAGTAACTGGTATAGCAGTAGTATCATCAAAACCTTTCCCATATAGACATTCATCATCCATACCAAGAACAGGATTTCCAATTCTAAATTTCTTAACACCGTCAAATAGTTTATCTAACATAGCTTCAAAAGTAACTTTACCATTTGTAATTCTTTCACTTGCCAAACAGTATTCATAGGCTAATAATTGTGAAATATCTACACTATCTCTAGAACTATCACTAACTAAATCTATTGTGGTATCCCAGTTACATTTTGTTTGTTCTATTTTATCCTTTACCAAATTATATCTTTCTGGATCTGTTTTCTGATAAAAAGTTAGCAATTCTTCGACTTTTTCTTTAAATTCTTGATATTTAGTTTGTGTTATACTATCTAATTTATCTAAATATATTTCCATTACTTCCTCCAAATCTAAACTTATTATATCAATTATTATTATTTTTCACAATAAAAAAGCCAATATTTGAAAATATCAAAAAAATATAGAGTAGCTGATTTCTCAAAATCCTTGCTACTCTACATTTTCATCCATTTGGTGCGGATGAGAGGACTTGAACCCCCACGGTCTCCCACTAGATCCTAAGTCTAGCGCGTCTGCCAGTTCCGCCACATCCGCATCTCACTGACAAGAATTATATTAACACAAAAATATAATTCTTGTCAACTCCTTTTGAAATTTTTCTTCATAAAATTTGTACAATACTAAAAATTTTCCAAGCCACACCTATAGTTTCCCAGATAGCTATTACTTCTCCTGCCTCTAAGATTATTCACACATAATATCATAATAATTGCAGAACTCATATCCCTCACTTTGATACTTCTCAATCAGTTGTGGTAAAAACTCTACAGTTACTTTCTTATCACCAGCATCATGCATCAATATTACTAAATTATCATCACCCTCTGCTGTTTGATTTAACTCATTCCACATAGCCTCAATAGTAGTACTTCCAGCAGCATCACCAGTCAAGCAATTCCAGTTTGTATGAGTAATTTGATTTTGTTTTAACAATTCTATAGCTTCTCTCTTAACAGCATCATATGGGCCACCTGACGAACCACCAGGAAATCTAAATAAATGTGGATTATAGTTTGGTACACCAATAGCTTTTCTAATTTCTTCTAAAGTTTTATTATATTCATCTAACGTTGCTTGCGCAGAAGAATACACTTGGCTATATTTATGCGTATACCCATGAACCGCTATAAAATGTCCTTCATCATACGCTCTTTTTACAAGTTCGGGCTTTGTAACAACATTTGAACCTAACACAAAAAATGTAGCTTTTACATTATATTTTTTTAAAATATCTAACACTTCAGGTGTACGTGCTGATGGTCCATCATCAAATGTTAAATACACCTTTTTACTTTTTTCAAAATAAACATTAACAACTTTTTTAGCAATTTCATCACTATACTGTGGCAATTGTGACTCCAAAGCAGCATTTATATCATGCTTTGGAAATTTAGAAGTAACTTGAGGTGTCGGTGTTACCTCAGGGTCTGGTTCTGGAGTTTCTTCTACCTCCGGAGATTCTGAAGGAGTTGCAGATGGTTCAACATTTTCAGCCGTTTCTTTACCAATAGTTTTCGCACCGCCAATCTCCGTCATTCCTTGATTATCCATATCATTTTTTATCATTTTATATGCCAATGTTCCAGTAAAAACAATTATTCCAATTGTAATAAGAGCAATAACCACACAAAAAATAATTAATTGTTTATTTTTTATCTCTGTTTTTCCTTCTTCAAAATAAAATGGCTGTTTATACATTTTAATTAATACCTCTAAACTTCTAACTCTATTTTTCTATCTGTGGCATTATATTTTCTATATATAACACCACATGAATCAAACATTTTCTTTGACGCAATTACACCATCTGAAGTAGCATATTTATCTTCTTTATATATTACTTCTTTTATCCCAGATTGAATAATTGCCTTTGCACACTCATTGCAGGGAAATAATGCAACATATATCTTTGAACCAGTTAAATCCCCTCTATAATTCAAAATTGCATTCAATTCACCATGACACACATATGCATATTTAGTATCTAAGAAACCACCTTCTCTATCCCAATGCATTGAATCATCATCTAAGCCTCTAGGAGCCCCATTATATCCAATTGATAATATTCTATTATCATCACTCACTATACACGCTCCAACTTGTGTATTAGGATCCTTACTTCTTTGAGCCGAAAGTAAAGCTATTCCCATAAAATACTCATCCCATGAAATATAATCTTTTCTTTTCATAAAAACATCCTCCTAGAATTTTTCAGCAAATTCATTCTAACATATTCGACCTTTTTTTACAATTTATTTTTTTGCCATTTCTTATTTATTTTTTGAGGTTTTTGGAATATAATATTACCATAATAAAAATTATAAATATAATTTTTGTTCTATATAATTCATTCAAATTTTATACCAAATATAAAGTATAAAATTGTAGAAAGGAATGATATTTACATGAAAAAAATATTATTTAAAGGCTGTGGAACAGCTATCGTTACTCCATTCAATGAAAATGGTGTAAATTTCGATGAATTCAAAAAATTAATCGAATTCCAAATTTCTGAAGGTGTTGATGCACTTATTGTTTGTGGAACAACTGGTGAAAGTTCAACAATGACTTTAGATGAAAGAAAACAAACAATCGAATTTGCAGTAAAAACAGCAAATCATCGTGTTCCTATTATTGCTGGAACAGGTGGAAATTGTACTCAATCAGTAATCAATTTTACAAAATGGGCAGAATCTGCTGGTGTTGATGGTGCACTAATTGTAACACCATATTATAACAAAACAACTCAAGCCGGATTAATTGCTCACTATTCAGCAATCGCTTCTCAAACAAAATTACCTATTATTTTATATAGTGTTCCTAGTAGAACAGGTGTTAATATCACACCAGAAACATGTTTAGAACTTTCAAAAATTTCTAACATAGTAGCAATAAAAGAAGCTAGCGGAAACCTATCACAAATTGCTGAAATTAAAGCACTATGTAGAGAAAATTTACATGTATACTCTGGAAATGATGATCAAATTGTTCCTATTCTTTCACTTGGAGGTTTGGGTGTAATTTCAGTATTGTCAAATATTATGCCAAAATATACACATGACATAGTAGAAAATTTCCTAAACGGAAAAATAGTTGAAGCAACAGATATGCAATTAGATGCAATCTATTTAATAAAAGCACTTTTCTCAGAAGTAAATCCAATCCCAGTAAAAGCTGCATTAAACATGATTGGATACAATGTTGGAACACCTCGTCTACCTCTTATAGAAATGTCTGAAAAAGGTCAAGCAAAATTAAAAGAAGAATTAAAAAATTTTAACTTACTATAAAATCTAAAAACATATGGAGGAAAATATGATAAAAGTATTAATTAACGGTTGTAACGGAAAAATGGGACAAGAAGTTGCAAAATCAATAGAAAGAAACGATAACTTTGAAACAATCTGTGGTGTTGATAGATTAGACACAGGAGATAATAAATTTCCTGTATACACTAATATTAATCAAATCAAAGAAGAACCAGATATAATAATAGACTTCTCTATCCCAGCAGCAACATTTACAATATTAGAATATGCTGTACAAAAACACATACCAGTTGTAATAGCAACTACAGGCTTTTCAGATGAAGAATTAGAAAAAATAAAAACATATTCTGAAAAAATTCCAGTATTTCGTTCTTCAAACATGTCATTTGAAGTTAGTCTAATGAACCATATTGTATCTGAAGTTGCGAAATATTTAAAAGACTCAGATATAGAAATAGTTGAAACACATCACAATAGAAAAATTGATGCACCTTCTGGAACAGCAATGACATTAGCAGAAACAATAAACAAAACTTTAAATAATGAAATGCACTACGAATTCAATAGACATGATAAAAGAGAAAAAAGAGATCCAAAAGAAATTGGTATTCACTCTATTAGAGGTGGAAATGTAGTTGGAAAACACACAGTTATGTTCTTCTCTGAAACAGAAAGTTTTGAAATAACACATAACGCACAATCAAGAGGCGTTTTTGCTGACGGTGCTCTAAGAGCTGCAGAATACTTAGTAGTACAAGAAAATGGATTATATAATATGGATAACATATTTACTAAATAATATCGTTATTCACTTAATATAAACCAACATATACTAGCAATATTAATTTTCAATATTTTAAAATATTAATAATTAACAAATCAATATACTTTTAACATAAAAAGCTGGAATCAAAACAATTCCAGCTTTTTATAATTCACTAATCCATTTCATTCACACATTTATTTATTATCAAACATATTATAATATATTAAATTCCAGTACTCTTGCATCTTCTCATAATATGGTGAACTTGTATCATTTACTAAATAAGTATTTCCATCACAATCTATATAATAATTATTCGTTATAACAGGTATTTCTTTTCTTAGCTCAATCATATACTTAGTATAAGAATCTCTTGGCAACTTAGCTACTTGTACTAATAAACTCTCAAAATAATTTGGACTAATCTCCACATCATGCTCTGTATCTATTTCATAATTAGCCCATATAAAAAATGGAACAACATGATTAGCCTTTGCTTCATCATAATCTCCAGTAAGTTCATACAAACTCTGTTGATTAATATTAGGTTGATGATCACCAAAGAACAATACAATAGTATCTTCATCATAATCTTCCAAATATTCAATAAGCTCTTTCAAAGCATTATCAGCTTTGTATTCAGATTGAAAATAACTAGTACCATCATCATTATCATCCAAAAATTGAATTCCATCTTCTTCAATATAATTATAAGGCATATGGTTTTGCATTGTTACAATAAAAGAAAAATTCTTCTCACAATTTTCTTTATTATTCATAATATCATAATATACCTCATATGTAGATTGATCAGAAGGATATTCACCATGATCAGTGCGAAGATTTTGCATACTATCTTTAAACATTGAATGTTCAAACCCTAGCAATTTATAAATTTTTTCCCTACTATAACCTGACTTATCCCAAGAATGCATACCATAAGTAGTATATCCCAACCTATTCATATAATTAACCATAGACTGTTTAACATTTCTAGTTATATACTGTTGATATGGCATTGAACCAGTAGGTAAAAAAGCTGTTGCATTTTGAGTTAAACACTCATACTCCACATTGGCAGTTCCTCCGCCAAATTGAGATGAATGCATAACACCACTAACCACATTATCTCCATTAGCAATTTCATGAAAATATGCAATTGGATCTTCTGCTAATTCCATATCATAAGCCAACGCCAAATCTGAAAAAGATTCATTCATAATAACAATAACATTAGGGAAACCCTCTGTATTCTCAACAATATCAACATCATCAGGATATTGTCTCAAAATATCTTTGACATCATTTATATTATACCCTTTTGGCTTAGATACCTTTAAATTTTTTACCATCCTAACTATCGTCAATCCCGCACCAGAATTAGCATAAGCTCTATTTATATTCCACAATTCAACTTCCTTTGTGAAATAATCTGGCACACATAACGCTAATATTCCAATAACACCAATAGCAATTGTAATATTTTTTATTAATGTTGTTCTAGCCTCTCTCTTCTCCCTCAACTTCCATCCTTTAAACAACATAAACATCAAAAACACAAACAATAAACACGCTACCTTAAAATTACCTTCAATAGTAACTTGCATTCCTTTAGCAACATTCATTGCTGTTTGAATTGAATATATATCTGAAATAGTAATAGAAATTCCTCTAAGTCTTGTAACAAAATAATTTACTACTCCAAAAATAAACGTACAACACAAAATAAGTGCACAAGATAACTTAGTTCTATTAGTAAATCCATAAATTATCCAATAAATAAATATCAATAAAAAATAATTAACAAAGAACTTTTGGAATTTAAAAACATCATCCCACATAGTTTTAAAATATATCTTTTTTTCTTCAAAAGGAACTGAAAAACTACAAAGTTTTATAAACAAAACTTCGTTTCCGTTCAATAACTCAGATACAATGTAACATCCTAAGAAAAATAAAAGTATAAAAATAAATCTACTTATATTTAATTTTTTCAATATGGCTTTTATATCAATTTTCTTCTGCATCTTTTCTTCGACTATTAATTCTTTACAATCCATATTAGAAAATTCCTTTATTCCTCATTCTTAGCCCAATAATTATTATATAAAACCCTAGCTGTTTCTGGACTATCAACACCATCTTTATTTTTTACAGGAGCAAAATCAACTTCTCTTGTACCACGTAAAATAGCTATATCACTAACATAATTAAATGAATCAAAAATAAACATCTCAAATTTGTAACTATTTGGTTCATCTGGAACAACAAGATTACAATTTTCATCCAAATAACTATTTTTCTTATGAGCCTTATGATATGGCAATGTTACATTAGCTAATGTCTTTAAAATATCAATGCTAAATAAATTACACATAATATGAGACTCACCAAATTTTAAATCTCCATCTTCCTCAAGAGCTTCAGCCATTTCAGTTGGCATTTCAGAATATTCAATAACTCCAACTTTTCCATCTCTTTTGCAAATAACTCCAACCCTTTCATGAGGTCCATTCTTAACGACAGACTTTGTAGCAATCTTAACATTTCTTTCTTCAGCAAGACCTATTAAAGTTGGATCAACCATTTTTAATAAAACATTATCTATACTTCCAATAAACAACCATTTAACACCACGTTTTTCCATATCTGCTAAACAGCCATGTGTAGCCATTGATCTGAAAATACCACCATTACCATCAGAAGCCTCTTTTATAAGTCTGTTTTCACCCATAAGTAATTTACCATTCTCATCAATCAAAGGCATTTGACCTTGTTTGAAAAACATAACACTATCCTTTGGATAATCAAAATAATTATGTTCTTCAAAAAATTCAATAATCTCATCATTATTTTCTTGGCTAGTCATTATATACCAAGGAATAACAACATCATATTTTTTATTTGCTCTTTTTAAAGTATCACAAACAATTTCAAATAAATACTTTGGAACTGGGTCAACCTTTATTTGGAAAGTTCCCTTTGGTTTACTATAACCTAATCTTGTACCTTGCCCACCAGACATAGTTGCAACAGCAAATTGATTAGACATAATAATATGTTTTCCCAAATCATTAATTTCTTCTAATTCTTCTAATGATAACTTGTTTTTCTTTAAAGCAGAAATAGGTTCAATATTATTACCTAAATTTACCTCTTCTTTTGTAAGTTCATTATATAAATTTTCAATACTATCAAAATCTAAAATTTCTATTTGCTCAGCTAATTTTTCTTTTTCATCTTCAG
>ENA-ORMR01001340-ORMR01001340.1-human-gut-metagenome-genome-assembly--contig:-NODE-1340-length-19264-cov-3.262013_pt1 | contig 19264 bp, 12 predicted proteins | sample MGYA00242107_ERZ509003 | MGnify/ENA primary metagenome ERZ509003 (study PRJEB26280, sample SAMEA2338699) | human gut metagenome | biome: human gut; feature: human-associated habitat; material: faeces... | reverse complement strand
GCCCTGAAAACGTGGTATTCGTCTCTGGCACCGACTGCTTCGGTTCTCCTATCGAAGAGGGGTATCGCAAGGAAGTTGAATCCGGTTCCTTCGAGGGAACCCTGGAAGACTATGTTCGTCGCAACCACGATCGCCAGAAGGCAACGCTTGATGCGTACGACATTAGCCTTGATGTGTACGAGGGCAGTGGCCTCGGCCATTGTGGCGAGGTTCATCGCTCTATTTCTGCCGCCTTTGTGCAGCGTCTTCATGAAAAGGGATTCCTGCATTTGGAGAGCACGCTTCAGTTCTATGACGCTCAGGAAGGCATGTTCCTGAATGGCCGTCAGGTAGTGGGGCATTGCCCTGTGCAGGGCTGCAAAAGCGAAAAAGCCTATGCCGATGAATGCGACCTGGGCCACCAGTACGACCCGGTTGATCTCATCAACCCGATTTCCTCGGTTTCGGGCACGGTGCCGGAAATGCGTGAGGTGCGTAATTGGTACTTCGACCTGCCTGGCTTGTCCAACGTAGTTCGTGATTATGTCGATGCTTTGGAAAGCGATCCGTGCATTCGTCCCGTTGTTACCAAAACCATTAAGGAATTCCTTGTTCCGCCCATCATTTACATCAAGGTGGAATTGCACGACAAATACCTGGAAATTGCAGACAAATTGCCCAAGCATGTGTATCGCGATGCCGCCAAGGGCAAGCAGAGCTTCGAGATCGAATTCGAGAACGTCTACGATCGCGATAAAGCGCGTGTCGTGTTGGCAGGTGCGAATATTCGCTTCCGCACCGGTAAGGCATTGGTGCCGTTCCGTATTTCCGGCAACGTCGAATGGGGCGTGCCTGTTCCCGAAATCGAAGGGGTGGACGGTCTTACGGTATGGTGCTGGCCCGAAAGCCTTTGGGCTCCGCTTTCCTTCACCATGGCGCGTAACGACGATCGCGGTCTTTCCCGCTCGGCATGGCGCTCTTTCTGGTGCAAAAAAGACGCAACGGTGTATCAGTTCATCGGTCAGGACAACCTGTATTTCTATGGCGTTGCCCAGCCTGCCTTGTTCGCCGCTCTTCAGGAAAAGCAGCCCGTGGTTGCCGATGCCCCCGAAGGCGAATTGCAGCAGACGAAACTCATCGCCAATCACCATATATTGTTTGGCGACAAGAAGGCCTCTTCCTCTGGTTCGGTGAAGCCGCCTACGGCAGACGAGCTTTTAGAGCACTACACCTCCGAGCAGCTGCGTGCCCATTTCCTCGCTTTGGCGCTCGACCAGAAATCGGTAGGGTTCAAGCCGAAAATCTTCGATCCCGACCCCGAAAAGCGTGAAGATCCCCGCGTTGCCGATCCCGCCTTGAAAGAAGGCGCGCTTCTTACCAAGGTGTTTAACCGTTTGGCACGTAGCTGCTTCTACGAGGCAGCAAAGAATTTTGAGGGATATATGCCCCTCGGTGCGGTGAGCATCGAGGTACTTGCCAAGGTGAATAAAACCATGCACAAGTACGAAGAGCTGATGTATCACGTCGACCTCCATTCCATCATGGCCTTGATGGACGAGTTCATCCGCTACGCCAACAAGTATTGGTCAAGCGGCATTCGCGAAGCGGAGGCCAATGAGGATGCCGATGCTCGTCGCAAGGTATTGGTTGATTCGTTCTATCTGCTGCGTATCGCAACGTTGCTGATGCATCCGGTTGTTCCGCGTGGCACCGAGCGCATCTGCGACTATATGAATTTTGAGTTCGAAGACTTCTTCAGCTGGAATTACGACTTCGACAGTATGGAAGAGCTGTGCAACGCCATGGAGCTTGACGAGCGCCGTCATCGCGTTCGCGATCTCCCTCCGCGCACCGACTTCTTCAAGTTCCACCCCAGCCAGATCAAGAAGAAATAGGTTATCGAAGGGTCTCGCTACACGTGCCGGACCTCCCTGGCGCTCCTGGACAAAGGTTTACCTCAGGAGCACCACGGTGGGCTCGGCTTCGCTTGCGGGGCTCTTTTTGCTGTGTGCAGCCCTCTTTTATCCTATAGCCCCCTGTTTGGGACGGCGTTGTGAAGGAACAGGGAAGAAGGTCCGACGTCCTTGCGAAAGCGTGCTTCTGCGCTATACTAAATAGGCTTATCTCGCCTTGGTCGGAAACCAAGGCATAGTAAGGAGAACCAATGAAAAAAGATATCCATCCCGAGTACGTTGACTGCACGGTAACCTGCACCTGCGGCAACACCTTCCAGACTCGTTCCACGAAGTCGGAGATCCGCGTTGACATCTGCAACGCTTGCCATCCGTTCTTCACGGGCAAGCAGAAGCTCGTTGATTCCGGCGGACGTGTTGACAAGTTCAATAAGCGTCGCGGCATGGCGAAATAATTATCTTTACGGAAAATCGGCTGGCTCAGCCGATTTTTTGTTTACATAAAATTCAATACTTCAAAGGTGTCGAAAAAAGTAAAAAAGAGAAAATCTGCGTATATTATAATGTAGTAAATATAGGAGGTGCAGATTTGACAGTCAGTGAACGTTTTTGCGAGCGTGAAAAGGAAACACTTTCTCCGAGGGCATTTCTGACTTCAAATACACGCGGACGCGATACATATTGCAAGCCATGCCCGAACAGGACGGAGTTTCAGCGTGACCGTGATCGGATACTTCATTCGAAGTCCTTCCGCCGTCTGATGCATAAAACTCAGGTGTTTCTTTTTCCTGTGGACGAGCATTACAGAACGCGGATGACGCATACTCTCGAGGTCACTCAGATCGCAAGAATAATTGCACGTGCACTTATGCTGAACGAGGATCTCTGCGAGGCGGCTGCGCTCGGTCACGACCTCGGACATACCCCGTTCGGACATGCCGGGGAGGACGTTATGCAGAAGTGCTTTTCACCGGATTTTACGCATTACAAGCAGAGCCTGCGCGTTGTGGAAAAGCTTGAAAACGACGGCGCCGGTCTTAACCTTACATGGGAAGTGCGCGACGGCATCGTAAACCATACGGGCGAGCATATGGCATCGACGCTTGAAGGCGTGATCGTTAAATTCGCCGACCGCATCGCGTACATAAACCACGATATAGACGATGCCTGCCGTGCGCGCATTATGTCGATCGACGATATACCGCGCGATATACTCGACGTTCTCGGAACGGGACATTCCGAGAGAATAAACACGATGGTAACATCGGTCATAGACGCAAGCACGGATTCCGACACGATCGCAATGACCGAAGAGGTGGCGCAGGCGACAAACGCCCTCCGTGATTTTCTTTTCAAAAACGTCTATCACAATCCGATCGCAAAATCCGAGGACGATAAAGCGCAGGAGCTTCTTTCACGCCTGTTTGAATATTATGTTGAGCACCCGGAAAAAATGCCGGATTTATTCTACAAAAACACCGAGATCGAACCGGTCAAGCGGTGCGTGTGTGACTATGTTGCCGGCATGACCGACAGATATGCGATCGACCTTTACAAAGAGCTCTTCATACCTGCGGTATGGAGCGTTCCGTCTAAAAATTACTGATAAGAGGAGGGGAGGGACTTGATACCGCACAGCATAATTGAAGATTTGAAATACCGCTGCCCGGTCGAGGATGTAATAGCGTCCTATGTCCCTCTGAAAAAGGCGGGCAGCAATCTCAAAGGACTTTGCCCGTTCCACAGCGAAAAAACTCCTTCATTCACCGTGTTCACACAAAGTCAGTCGTTTTACTGCTTCGGCTGCGGAGCCGGCGGAGATGTCGTCTCATTTATAATGCGCGCGGAGAATCTCGATTACGTTTCGGCGCTCGAATTTCTCGCAAACCGCTGCGGAATAACGCTTCCGGACGAACGAAACGATTTTCGTCAGACGGGGACGACGCGAACACGGATTCTTGCAATGAATCTCGAAGCAGCGAAATTCTTCAGAAATGAGCTTTTTGAATCGGCGGAGGGCGAGGCGGCACGGGAATATGTTCGTCAAAGGCAGTTGTCCGGCACGACCGTAAAACATTTCGGGCTCGGATATTCTCCGAATTCCTTTAACGCACTGCGGAATCATCTTTCCTGTGCGGGGTATACCGACGAGGAGATGGCTGATGCGTTTCTTTGCCGCCACTCCGAGCGGACAGGCAAGTATTTTGATCTTTTCCGCGGCAGACTCATGTTTCCGATAATCGACAATTCTGGCAATATCATCGCATTCGGCGGGCGCGTGCTCGACGATTCAAAGCCGAAGTACCTGAACACATCGGATACCGCCGCATTCAAGAAAAGCAAGAACCTTTTCGCGCTGAATTTTGCGAGAACCCACTGCTCCGAGCAGCTTATCGTTTGCGAAGGTTATATGGATGTCATAGCGATGCACGCGGCGGGATTTGAAAATTCGGTCGCAACGCTCGGAACGGCGATCACTCCGGAGCACGCGCGGATGCTGAAAAAATATACGAAGAAGGTCATTCTCTCGTATGACAGCGACAGCGCGGGGCAGAACGCCACGGATAAGGCGCTGAGGCTTCTTTCCGAGGTGGGACTTGACGCCGGGATACTTGTTATGAAGGGCGCAAAGGACCCGGACGAATACATAAAAAAATTCGGTAAGGAAAAATTCAGGGAGCTTCTCGGCGAAAGCCGCACACGGTTTGACTATAAGGTTGAAAACGTGCTGAAGGAATACGACATTTCGAACGATGCTCAGAAGATTAAGGCGACGGAGGAGCTCTGCCGATATATTGCGGGGATTCCGTCAAAGGTCGAGCGCGAGATATATACCGATAATGCGGCAAAAATACTCGGTGTTTCCGTAAAAAGCATAAACGCGGATACAGATCGGATTATAAAACGCAACGTCCGGAACGGCAATCTGGAAAGGCGTGAGAATCTCATGCGTGAAAAACGCGGGTTTTCCGATCTCGTAAACCGCGATTACGTCAAATTCCCCCGCCTTGCCAAGTTGGAGGAGACCGTGCTCGGAATGGTTCTGCTCATGAAGGAATACCTGACATATGCGGTTGACGGAAAAGCGCTTTCCGAGGACGATTTTTCTTCGGAGTATACGAAAAAGCTGTTTTCGTTCGTAAAGTATGCGGAGGAAAACGGCGGATTCGATATCGCCATGCTTTCCGAAAGCTTTTCGGAGGGTGAGGTATCGAAGGCCTCCGGGCTTATGGCGGAGCGGATGAAGCTTTCGGACAACAATCCGGCGGTTTTCGAAGACACCGTTCGGAGCATGAGAGCGGAGCGCGACCGTATGAGCCACTCGGGCGAAGGCGGTATAGATGTTATAAACGAGATACTTAAAGCAAAAAAAAATAATTAATCACATAAACGGAAGGGAAAAGTATGCCTAACAAAACCTCAGAAGTAAAAAACCAGACTGCAAAAAGCAGAAAGAAATCCGCAGTTTCCGAAGCAGATGAGTTAAACAAAGCCGCGGAAAGCGATGTAAACGAAATCGCGGTTGACGCTGCTGAGAACGTATCGGCAGAGACCGAAACGGATATGAACGGCGCCGACGCAGCTCACGATAATTCCGAAAAGTTCGACCATAAGACGGATATAAAAGCGCTTATCGAAAAGGGCAAGGCAAAAGGTTCTCTTTCGAACAGCGATATAATGGAGGCTCTCGAATACTCCGATTACGATATCGATCAGATCGAGAAGATATATGAGATGATCGAGAATAACGGCATTGAGGTCACAAATTATATCAATCCTTCGGAATTCGACGACATAGAGATCGAGGTCGAGCAGCTCGAATCCGCCGAGGATATGGAAAAAATGCTCCAACAGGAGGGTCTTGCGATAGACGACCCCGTCCGGATGTATCTGAAGGAGATAGGCAAGGTTCCGCTTCTTGAGGCGGATCGCGAGCTTTACCTTGCGGAGTGCATGGCAAAGGGCGACGAAAAAGCAAAGGACGAGCTTGTTGAGGCAAACCTCCGACTTGTTGTAAGTATCGCAAAAAGATATGTCGGAAAGGGAATGTTCTTCCTCGACCTTATACAGGAAGGCAATCTCGGACTTATGAAGGCCGTGGAAAAGTTCGACTATACCAAGGGATATAAGTTCTCCACATACGCCACATGGTGGATACGTCAGGCGATAACCCGTGCGATCGCGGATCAGGCGCGCACAATAAGGATCCCCGTTCACATGGTTGAAACGATACATAAGGTGTCGAGATGCCAGCGCCAGCTTCTTCAGGAGCTCGGACACGAAGCGACTGCCGAGGAGGTTGCCGAGCGCATTGGCATGTCACCCGATAAGGTGCGCGAGATAATGAAGATCGCGCAGGATCCCGTGTCACTCGAGACACCTATCGGCGAGGAGGAGGACAGCCACCTCGGCGACTTTATTCCGGATGATGATTCCCCCGCTCCCGCGGAGGCGGCATCGTACGAGCTTCTCAAGGAGCAGCTCGAAGAGGTGCTTCATACTCTTACATCAAGGGAAGAGCATGTGCTGAAGCTCCGTTTCGGACTTGAGGACGGACGAACGCGCACACTTGAAGAGGTCGGCAAGGAATTCAATATAACGCGAGAGCGCATACGTCAGATCGAAGCAAAAGCGCTTCGTAAGCTCCGCCATCCCAGCCGCTCGAAGCGCCTCAAGGACTACCTCGACTGATTACGCATTATAATTTAAACAATTGATTAATACTTCTGCGCGGAGCCAAAAATCCCTTGACAATTCGCCATTTTTGTTGTACAATAATCCTATGTTCGGGGCAGTTCGGACGTTTTGGGCTGTCTAAAATAATTGGAGGATTCCTTAGATGAAAAGAAAGCTTTTGTGCTTGTTGCTGAGTGCCGTTTTTGTTTTCTCGGGCATTGTTATGAGTGCATGCTCGACAACAGCCGGAACGGATACGACCGGCGGAGAAGACGGCGATAAGAAAAAAAATGACAGCACTCTTGTAAGATCACCTATGACGCTCACTCTTTGGGTGCCGACCGATGAAAATACCACCGCAGAGTCGATATCCCAGGTTGAGGCGGCTCTGAATAAGATTACTCAGGCAAAATACAGCACTGCGATCGAACTGCACGCGGTCGCATATGATAAGTATGAGGATCAGCTGAACGCTAGGATGAAGTCCATAAAGGAAATTCTTGATCAGACCGAAGCTGAGAAGAAGGCAAGAAAGGAAGCCGAGCGCGCCGCACGCAAGAGAGGCGAAACGCTTGCTCCCGAAACCACGGCCGAGACCGAGGATCCCAACGCATCCTCCGGCGCTACCGTGAACGAATACGGAATGACTTTCCCGTCCGTAACCTCGACACAGCTTGATATATTCCTCATCAAGGGATATGACAACTTCAAGAAGTATTCCGAGGATCTCCTTCTTTCCTCCATTACCGACGAGCTGAACGGAAATTCCAAGCTTATAAAATCCTATGTATATCCCACCTTCCTTGACATGGCGCAGACTTTCAACAGCAACTATGCCGTACCCAACAACCATCCGCTCGGAGAGTATACATATCTTCTTGTTAATAAAGAGCTTTGCGACAGTTACTACTACGACATCGATTCAATGGATACTCTGCTCAACTGCAAGGACTTCATCCTTGACGTCGCAAAGAACGCAAACATAACTCCTCTGCTCACGACTACGGATATTCCCGGACTTCACTATTGGTCCGAAGACGGCAGCTTTTCGTTCCTCGCCTCTATGATTTCCGACGATCAGGATCCTACCTCCAAGCTGAACATAAGAAATGTTTTCGGTCTTAAGCCGTTTGTAAATACTACACTTATGCTGAAGGAGCTTCAGGAAGCCGGAGCGATCGGAACCAATCCGGATGAAAAGAACTTTGGTGTCGGTGTTATAAAGGGTGATGCAAAGGCGGTCAAAGAGTACAAGGATAAATATTATATCAAGGTGCTTGAGAAGCCGAGAGCAACAACCGACGACGTTTTTGAGTCCATGTTTGCGGTTTCCACATATACAAAGGATGTTTCGCGCTCTATGGAGATTCTCAAGCTTCTCAATACCGATACCGAATTCAGAACCATACTTCAGTACGGTGTCAAGGGCGTAAACTGGACCGAGGAGACAGATCCCGAGACGAAGGAAACTGTTCTTAAGGTTCTCAATAACGATTACATAATGAACATTGTGGACACGGGAAATGTATTCATTACATATCCCGGAGACGGGCTCCCCATGAGTTATTGGGACGATTACCGTCAGCAGAATCTTGATTCTCTCCTTTATCCTCTGATCAAATTCCAGGATTACATCGACGATGACAATAAAGAATATTTCGATGAAATGAAGTCATATTCGGCTGAGATTTATTCCCGTATTTCAAAGATGTCGGCGAAGGAGTTTGAAGAGGCGGCAGCTTCCATCAAAGAGGAAATTGCAGATTCGGTCATATATAATATTATGGTCGATGACAAATCGACGGAAGCAGGGTATGACTCGCTTATAGTAAAGTATACTTCGTTTTATAACGAAAACTTCAAGAACAAATAAAAACAGCGTACAAATAGGAATCCGGATGAAATCCGGATTCCTATTTGTATATGCGGGACCTTTTCAGCTGACGAACCATTCAGTATCATATTGTCATAGCTCTGCATTTCAATTTAATACGTGTTTACGAAGCTTTTTTATATCCGTATAATAAAAGCGAGCGCCCGGTGTTAGGGAAGCGCTCGCTTTTGTTCATGTGTGAAAGCCGATTTTCGAATCAGATTTTCTTTGCGTTTGTAAGAAGGTATTTCTCTGCTTCGGCATTCCAAAGTCCGTTGTGCTTCTTGCAGATGCGGTCAAGCTCTGCAAAGAAGGGATCGCTCTTGCCCTTTTCCTCGAAATCGGATATCGCGGTGAGGGGGAGCGATACATGCGTGTAGATCAGCTTCTTTCCACCCGGTATTTCGGGAAGATGCATCGTTGTTTCCGCGCAGGCGTCAAGTCCGCCTACGTGAGTTATCATGACCGCAGGATTAATGCGTCCCTCGTTCATCATTGCGATTGCCTCGCGCATATCGTTCGTGTTTCCGCCGGATGTGCCGACAATATGCGTGTAAGCATAGTGTACATTGAAGAAGTTGAACTCGGCTTTGAACTTCTGATCGGTGGGACCCGCGAAGAAGTTAAGGCAGCCGTCAAATCCCAAAATCGCATCTGCCTGCTCAACTACGGAACGGACGGGAGCCATGCAGATAACATCGTCGTATCCCTTGCCGTCCGTGAAACCGCGAAGGAGAGCGGCGGCATCGTCAACCGAAAGTCCTTTCGTGTTTACAAAGTGAAGCTCAACACCGCACTTTTCGGCTTCCTCTTTGGTGTATATGGATTCGGCGCGTGCAAGGCGCGCATCGTCGATATCGGTAACTACAAGAAGGGAAGGACGTCTGTCGCAGTGAAGCGCATAATCGATAGCACCGAGACCCATCGGTCCGGTGGAAGCGAGCATAGCCATACGACCGCCGTCCACGATCCCCATCTTGTGCTCATAGGATCCGACCGAGGTGTGATACATCGCGTGGAATGTGCCGACAATGCAGCTCATAGGCTCGGAAAGGCTTCCGTAAAAGTATGTATCGGAATCATAGGGAAGGAGACAGTCTGCAAGAAGAGTCTCGATCGGTATATTGCCGTACTGCGCATCGCCGCCGCAGAAGGAGTACGAATATCCGGGCGCCATCTGACTGCCCTTGTAAAAATGCGCGGGCTGAATTGCAAATCCGTCGCCGGGCTTGAACTTGTTCTTCCAATTCTCGCCCACTTCCTTGATGATTCCGCAGAATTCGTGACCTACAATGGTGGGGTTTTCCTCAACATTGTCGGGAACCCGCTTGTGTTCGCCTCCTTCAACGGCAGCCTTGTATGTGCTCATACAGATCGAGTCGGATACGATTTCTACGCGCACCCCGTCCGGTCCTATGTCGGGAAGCTCTATTTCGTCAAGGCGGAGATCCATTTTCCCGTGTATTCTTACAGCTTTAGTTTTCATTTTACGACCTTTCTTTTTGATTCGGTATATTTTCCGTTTAATTATACACTTTTATGATTCGTAGGTCAAGGGCGATTTTCATTTTCTATCAGCCGCCATGTCGAATCTATAAGATTCGAGAACATCGGATTCTCCATGGCACGGATAACAAATGATTGTGAAGGTGAATTTATATCCTCACCGCTCACCTGCATCATGTTGTAGCTGTCGCAGAGGGCTCTCACACGCTCAAGCTGCGCCGTGGTGTTCCGGGTAGGCATATATGTTACCGCGCGCACTCCGGCATCGTACAGTTCCGAGAAAAGCTCTTCAAGATATGAATCCTCGAACTTCTGCGCAGTCTTGTCCCCGGTCACGCTTTCGCCTACATCGCCGAGGTAGGCGTAGCAGAGGACAGCACCGACCTCGTCTGCAAGGGAAACGACCTCGTGAAGCTCCGGGCACTCATCCGCTGCCGGAACGAAAATCCTTTTCACAAACGACCCTTTCAGGATGCCAAGAAGGGTGTATTCGTAGAACGGATCGCCCGTCTCCGCAAGCTTTTTTCTCTGACCTTCGGAAAGCGCGATCCCCGCTTCCGAAAGAAAGTCCTCCGGCGACTTCCCGGATTTGAGAATTTTACGTGATAGCGCGAGCATCAGATGACGTTCCGTCACACTTCCGCCGTGCGCGGCATTTGAGAGCGGAAGCACATCGTCATCGAAATCAAGCGTGATCCCGAGATCGGCGGTGACGGAGTTGATATTCGATACCATGGCACGATTGCGTTCGTTTCTTTTCTCGCGCAGCGGCGCGAAAAATGAGTCGAGTTTTTCAATATTGCGGTGTGGAACGCCCTGAAATGTCATGTAGCTTACACCGACCTGATCCGGGTTGTTGGTCCTTCGGTTTATAAGCGAAGTACCCGTCATGCGTACGCGGCATTCCATTCCCACCGTCGTGGGAATCCCCGCGATCTTTCCCGCTTCGATAAATTCCCGCGCACCCGCGATCGTGTCATGATCGACGATCCCCGCGGTGGAAAGCCCTTCCGCGCGCGCGGCGTATACTGCTGCGGCGGGGGAGTACGGCGAAAACGAGTATGTGGTGTGGATGTGGTTGTTTATGTATTCCGGAATGACTGCGGGAAAATCGGCATCCTTTACAAGACTGCGCAGATTTTCGAGACGCTCGGACGCATCGCTTACATTGAGCTTGTTGAGTACGGATATGTCTATCATCAGCTCAGCATGCACTGCCCGCCCGTAACGGGGATCGCCTGTCCGGTCTCGTATTTCTGTTCGACCGCATAAAACAGCGCGCACGCAACATCTTCGGGGAGACAGCCGCGGTTCATCGGTACCTTCGCTTCGTAGAACCTGCGCACATCTTCCACCGTCTTTGCACCGGGCACCTTGCCTGCATGGAGATACTGAACGAAAAGTCCGCGCTCGGGATCGGTCCACAGCGGACCGTCGAGGTAATTGCCAGGGCAAATCGCATTGACCTTTATCGAGTATTCGCAGAGCTCAAGCGCGAATGACTGGGTCAGACCGATGCCGCCGAATTTGCTTCCTGCATATGCGAAATTCTTCTTCGAGCCTTCGAGCCCCGACTTGGAGTTGATCTCGACAATGTCGCCGACCCATGCGGGATCGGCTTCGTGCTGCGCCCGCATTATTGCCGAGACATACTTTACGCACAGGAAATATGCACTGTAGTTAATCCCGGTGACAAAGTCGAAATCCTTCTTCTCAAGCTCGGAGAGCGCACCGGAACGGACGACGCCCGCATTGTTTACAAACAGATCGATCCCGCCGAAACGCTCGACCGATGCTGCAACCATATCGGCTACGCTGTCCTCGTCGGCAACATTGACCTTGACCGCGAACGCGCGTTCTCCGAGATCGTCGGCAACCTTGCACGCGAGATCGTAGTTGAGATCCGCGATCACGACCGCGGCACCTTCTCTGTAGATCGCCTCGGCGATGCCTTTTCCGAATCCCTGCGCACTTCCCGTGACGATCGCAGCCTTTGAGCTAAGCCGCCCCGCAGCATTCGGCCTGTCGTGTATTCTCTCGCGGGCAATGCCGGCCCATTTTGTCATATCCTTCATCTTAACATCCTCTTTTCAAAACACAAAATCTTACTTTATTTCAATTTCCACCCCGTTTTCGGTGAGGCAGTTTTCTCCTGCATAAACGGTGAACTTTCCTTTTTCAACAATGAATTTTCCGTTGAGCCAATACCCGAGCTCCTTCTTTCCGATCTCAAATACGGCAGTGTATTCTTCGCCGGCACCGATTTCGGGCTTTATGAATCCGACAAGCTGTCTGCGCGGGCGCATCATGGCTGCAAAGTGATCGCGGACATAGCACTGGATTACCTCTTTGCCCGCAAGCTTGCCGATGTTTCGAACGGTCGCGGTGACTTTGATGCTTTCGCCGTTTTCAATGTCGGCGAGCGAAATCTCAGTGCGGTCGGCTTCGGGAGAGGAGTAGGCGAATTCGGTGTATGAGAGTCCGTATCCGAACGGGAACGCGGGGCTTGATTTCATGTCGTAGTAGCTCTTGCCCTCGCCGTAATATGCGTTGACCTTGCGCGCGGTGTTGGGAGCATTGTAGTACATCGGTATCTGACCGACATTGCGGAGAACTGTCATAGGAAGTCTGCCGCACGGATTTTTCTTTCCGTAAAGCACATCGAGCATTCCTTCGGCGTTCATTGTTCCGTTGTGCCATCCCCATACGATCGCGTCAAGCATGTGCTCGACCTCGCCTATCGCACGCGGACGCGCAAAGTTCATAACGGCGATAACGGGAAGTCCCGTGGCATGCGCTCTGCGGACCATCTCAACCTGATCGTCCGGGATCGAAGCATCGGCTACGGATACCGCTTCTCCGGTGCAGAAGTGAGTCTCACCGAGGAAGAGAACGATTGCCTTGTATCCGCCTTCAAGCAGATCGCGTCCGATGGATTCGCCGTACTTCGTAAGGAATAACGGATTTGTGTAGCATGCCTTGTTTGCTTCCTCGCGGATTCTCTTCTTCGCCAAAACGAAATTACCGTTGTTTTCCGGAATATCGACGCCGGGACCGTCGTCCTCCTCTTCAACGATCGTTACAATGTCGGAGAGCGCCTCGCGGTAGCTTCTGATTCCTCTGTCGTCCGTGTGAGCAGCCCATGCTCCCGCCTGGCAGTTTCTCTCGTCGAAGAACGGACCTTCCATGAATACACGGTCCTCGGGGCTGAGCGGGAGAATATTGCCCTTGTTCTTGAGAAGCACAACATTTTCCGAGGCGAGCTGACGTGCGTCGGCACGGTGGCGGTCAATGTCGATCGGGTAGTCCTTCTTGTAGGGATTGTCAAACAGATTTGCGGCAAATTTGGTGCGGAGCACGCGGCGAACCGCCTCGTCTATCACACTTTCGTCGATCTCGCCCGATCTCACAAGGTCGCACAGATAGTTTTTGTAGGTGTAATCGACCATTTCCATATCGACTCCGCCTTCGGCGGCGAGCCGCGCGCAGTCGCGGGGGGTTTCGGCAACGCCCTGATTCCCAAGCTGCATTACGGCATCGTAATCGCTGATAACAAAGCCGTCGAAGCCCATCTGCTCCTTGAGGAGCTGACGAAGCAGCTTCTTCGATGAGGTTACGGGTTCACCCGAAACGGAGTTGAAGGATGACATAACGGTGAGCGCGCCCGCGTCAACAGCCGCACGGAAGGGAGCAGCGTACCAATTTTCCATTACATAGTCGCTTATGTCAGAGTTGTGATAGTCTCTTCCGCCTTCCATCGCGCCGTATCCGATGTAGTGCTTGGGGCAGGCGATCAGATTGTCCGTGTTGTCGAGATTCTTCTGAAATCCGCGAACCATCGCTGCACCGATCTGTCCCGCAAGATAGGGATCTTCACCCTCGGACTCGACGCAGCGTCCCCAGCGCGGGTCGTGGGAAAGATCGAGCACCGGAGAAAACGTCCAGTTAAGTCCGTCACGGGCGCATGCCTCCGAGATATTGCGGAAGCATTTCTCAACAAGCTCCGGATCAAAGGAAGCTGCGCTTCCTATTCCGACGGGGTAGCATACGCCGTAGCTGTGAATGATGTCGGCGCCGAACATCAGCGGAATGTTGCACGGGCTTTCCTCGACTGCGACTTTCTGAAGAGCATTGTGGAAATCGCGGAACTTCTTCTCGAAACTGCGGTCTGCCGAAACGTCGGGAGCGCCGCAGATCATCGAACCGATCTCTCCGCGGCGGATCCTCTCGGCGTACATTTCGACGGTTCCGCCCCACGATACGGTCTGATTCATCTGCCCGACCTTCTGCTCGAGCGTCAGCGTCTTGATTATTTCTTCGATTCTTGCTTCTGTTTTTGCATCAAGTTTTTTCATGTTGGTGCAAATCCTTTCGTTTTTATGAGAACTGCCTATACGGCGAAAGGGCTGTTGCCTTCGCAACAGCCCTGTTTTATATTTCGGTTATTCGGTGCGTCCGCCGGTCTGATAATCACGCTCAAGCTTGAGCTCGCCGTTGTCCATGCGGAAAATACGGTCTGCACGGTCGGCGATAGCAAGGTCGTGGGTAACCATGACGAGGGTCAGACCGAATTCCTCACGGGTCTTGAAGAGAAGGTTGAGAACTTCATCGGCGTTCTTTCTGTCAAGAGCTCCGGTAGGCTCGTCCGCCATGATGATGTCGGGATTGTTGATAAGCGCACGGGCGATCGCAACACGCTGCTGCTGACCTCCGGAAAGCTCGCTCGGCAGATGGCTGAGACGGTCGCCGAGGTCGAGGGTTTCAACGAGGTGACGGAGGTTCTCCTGATAGCTCATGTCGGGCTTGTTGCACATCATGGTCGGGATGAGAATGTTCTCAAGCGCGGTGAACTGCGGAATGAGGTTGTGACGCTGGAAAACGAATCCCATGTTTTCGCCGCGGAAGCGTCCGAGCTTGTCGTGCGAAAGCTTGGTGATCTCCGTGCCGTTTATCGTTACGCTTCCCGCGTCGGGCTTGTCGAGACCTGCGCAGAGGTGAAGGAAGGTGGACTTACCGGAACCGGAGGTACCGATGATTGCCGCGAACTCACCTTTCGGGATTTTGATGCTTGCGCGGTTCACCGCGGTGATAACGGAGTCGGACTGTTTATATTGCTTTATAAGGCTGTCTGTCTGAAGCATTATTTCTGCCATATTTCAATTCCTCTTAAATTCATTAGATTTTGATATCCGAATTATTCTTCGATCGAACCTGCACCGCCGTTTTCAAGAGTGAAGCGGTTCTTGTAGTAGCTCTTGTAGGGCAGGTAAGCGGACAGGAATCCGCACGCCACGGATACGAGAACGGAAGTAAGTATCGCGTACCAAGGCATATAGAAGGTGTAGCGCACCGCAACGGCACCCTGAGGGGTGAAGAAGTTGGGGATGATTACGTTATATACATAGAAGAGAATGTAACTTCCGAGGAAGCTGAGCGCAACACTGACGATGAGTGAAAGCCCTGCCATCTGGAGACCGCCCTGTACATATATATTTCGGATATCCCTGACTCTTGCACCGAGAGCCTGAAGAATGTTGAACTCGGATTCACGCTTCAGATAGTAAAGCGTCTGAGAGAAGAACCACATGATCGGCGAGATCACAAGAAGCATTATCGAGATCGTTATGTAGAGCTCGCTTCTGTGCTTGTCGTATGCGATGTTCTTGGTAGTGAGATTGTAGGAGGATTCGATACCGACGCTGTCATAGTCCTGAGCCCATACGCGCAGAGCCTTTTCGGTTTCGGCGACATCGGCGGGCGACATATCGGGATCAACATAAATGTTGAGCTTGAGAGCGGAGAACTCTGCGCCGGTGACTGCAGCATAGTCGTCCGTGTTAAAATATATGGGAAGCTCCTTCGACGGGATATCCGTAAGGATAGCCGCGATGGTGAAGGTTTTGTACTGATACTTGTACTTTTCGATCTGGGCACGGAGAAGCTGCTTGCCGGAAAGCTTGTCGTCGATCGCGCCGGAGGTGTTCACGGGGATTGCGACCTCGATCGTGTCGCCGACTTTGTACTTGAACGTCTTCATGTTGGAAAGCGAATCGCCGATGATGACGTAGCCATCCTTGAGAACATCCTGAAGATTTCCGTCGTAAGCGTAAAGCTGCTCGATTACCTTGAGCTGCTCGGCGGTAACACCGTTGTAGAGAACGCTGTTCGTTGCCTTCATCGAGCCTTCGCCCTTATAATCCTTTCCGTCGTAGGTGATAAGTCCGCCCTTGAGTGCCTTGACCTTGGACGCGGGAACGAGGATGTGGGACGGTCCCGAAGAAGCTTTCGTAGCCTCAACGTAGTTTCCGGCGGCCTCAACAGCCTTGACACCGTTTACGGAGTAAAGTTCCTCGCTCATGACATCGTCATAATCGATCGCTCCTGCGGAAAGATCGACGGTGTATTCTGCACGGTTGTATTCAAGGTCGGTGCGGTAGATATCCGCGAGGTAAAGACCCATTATGAATATAGCGCAGAATACGATAGCAGTGAGAAGAAGGTTTGCGCTGTACTTGCGGAAACGCCAGCTTGAAAGCGTTTCGTAGAAGGTCGGGAATTTTCTCTTGAAAATGTTGACCGAATTTTTCGGAGAAGAAACGAGGTTGGAGTTGTCCTGCGTAACGATAAGGGTCATAGGCATCCGGACTGCCATGACACGCATCGGGAAGAATACCGCTACCGTTACGACGATGAGCGAGAATACGAACACCTTCAGGAATACCATAGCGGAGAAGGTGAAACCGAATCCCGAAGGGATGTACATGATGAATACGATGAGCGTTGAAAAGATGACCGACGGTATAAATGTGAGCACCATGATTACGAACATTTCCCAGAAAGCCGTGTTGAACAGCATCTTGAAATCCGCACCGAAGGTCATATAGACACCGTATGTGAACTTGTATTGGTTCACTCGGATGTTGTAGAGCATCATCATAAGGAATATTGAGAGGGCAAGAAGCACGGCGGATATCGTATAGTAGACCGCGTTGTTTGCTAAAATATTCGTTGAGACGTTCATGAGCGGCGACTTGTACACAAAGAATTGGTCGTTCTTTTCAGTCGCATTGGTGAAATTCGTATTATTTAAATAGTTCTTGTCTAATTTATTGAAAGAATCTGAGAGGGAGATACTCTTGCCTGTTGCAGATTCTGACTTGAATACAATGTAAACATCGAACCGTTTGTCCCCGTTGCTGTTTTTGTATTCTACATATTTGGATTCTGCTTGCTTAACTTTCTTTAAATAAGATGCATCGTTGTTGGTGCTGTCAGATGCTTGGCTGCTGTAGGGAACTAACTTCCCGTAGAATTGATCATCTGTAGAAACGGAACCGCCATAACCACTGAGAAGGTTGAGTTGCCCTTCGTTTATGTTGGTCACGAGCACATGATAGTCGTAGTACTCCTTTACGAATTCTCTTTCGACAAGAGTGTTGTTGTACGTGGAGATCGTCATGACTCCGTAGAACATCTGAACGATAAGTATTGCAATGAAGAAGAATATATACTGCTTAAAATTAAAAAAGATACTCTTCCATGCGATCTTCAGACTTCTTTTCAAATATTCGATTATACGTTCCAAATCTGAATACCGGACCGATCCGAACCGGTCCTGCCCTCCTTTAGAAGATTTTCTGTCCGAAGCGACGCGCACTCCGTCACAATAGTCAGTTAATATTATATCATATTTCGCGCCGAAATATAGCGTATTTTATGAACAAAGCGATTTTTTGCTCGGTATTTTTCTCCGCATCTATTGACTTTTGCGGAAGATTTCTGCATACTGATTATGAAAGGCTGAAAAAATTTCCGTATCGGGTGAGTATTTTCGGGAAAACAAACGACTAAAGGGTGAAAGCCGATGAAAAGAGGTGGACAGGTGAGCTTTAACGACACAATGACCGAGGCGTACAGGAGATTTACTTCAGGTGATGAGGACGCGCTCGGAGAGATCGTCAGCGCATACAGCGATCAGCTTTTGTATTTTGTCTGCCCGACGGTGAAGAATATCCAGACCGCCGAGGAGATCGTTGCGGATTCGTTCGTGCAGATCGCGCTGAAAAAGCGCGCATTCCGCGGTGATTCGAGCCTGAAATCGTATCTTTTCGCGGTCGCGCATAACCTCGCCGTGGACTATGTCAGAAAGGCGTCGCGCAGAGGGGAAATGCCGAGTGAGGATATAGAAACCGTGCGCGACATGACCGAGCTTGATTCGCGTCTGCTCAGGGACGAGCGCGACAGACACCTGCACGACGCAATGTCGGAGCTGTGTGAGAATTACCGCGCGGTGCTGTATCTCGTCTATTTTGAAAATATGACGGCGGATCAGGCGGCATATGTTATGAAAAAATCGAAAAAGCAAACCGAAAATCTCATTTTCAGAGCACGTAAAACGCTCAGGGCAATTCTCGAAAAGGACGGTTACGGATATGAAAACATATGAAGAAAGAACAGCCGACATCCTTGCAAAGGCCAAAGAGGAAAAATCGCGCCGGAGAAAGCGCATATTCGCGGCGTCAACCACGCTGTCGTGTGTGTGTCTTGTGCTTGCCGCCGCGATCATCGCCGGAGTTTTTCCGCCGAGGTCGGTGCTGCCGATCGGCACGGAAGGAAACGGAGCGTCAAACTATGTCGATAATCTCTGCTCCTTCGACGGATATGCCGATGTTTATGCAAAGCTGAAAATCAAAAAGAACTCGGGGTTTTCTTTATACAAATCGCTTTTCGGCAGTAAAAGCAACGATACAAAAGGGGCAGCAGAAAGAGATGCCGCAATCGCCAATGAAGTGTTCACCACTGAGGCCTCGGACGATTTTTCGGATACCAACGTGCAGGTTGAAGGAATCGCCGAAGCGGATGTCGTAAAGACGGACGGCAGGTATATTTACGCGGTATCCCGTAAACATATCTATATAATTTCCGCAGAAAACGGTAAGATGGGGAATGTATCGAAATTCCCGCTTCCCGATATAGGCGACAACTCGTCCGCCTACGGATATCAGCTTTACATTTCCGACGGGCGGCTCACTGCGGTATTCCAAAGCTATGACGGCGCTGACCAAAAAACGTGCGCCGCGATATACGACATTTCGGATATTTCTTCTCCGTCTTTTGTAAAGACATTCTGCGTCAGCGGAAATATCGTTTCGTCGAGAATGAAGGATAATGTTCTGTATCTTATCGCCGCCGATTACTATTACGACAGAATAGTCAAAAACGATCCGGCAACATATGTTCCGAAGATATATACCGGAGAAGAAGAAGCTCTTGTGGCTCCGGAAAACATCTATTGCGAGAAGGACGGCGGAGATTT
>ENA-ORMR01001339-ORMR01001339.1-human-gut-metagenome-genome-assembly--contig:-NODE-1339-length-19270-cov-5.258132_pt1 | contig 19270 bp, 14 predicted proteins | sample MGYA00242107_ERZ509003 | MGnify/ENA primary metagenome ERZ509003 (study PRJEB26280, sample SAMEA2338699) | human gut metagenome | biome: human gut; feature: human-associated habitat; material: faeces... | reverse complement strand
ATTCTTCTTTTTTGCAGTATCAGCAAGCCCGAGCTTCCATAGGATGGTTGCTCGGGCTTGGGTGTTGAGTTATTTTACAGCGGCTTTAAGCATTGGCTACAAATTGGCTACAACATAAAAGCCACTTGCAACTACTTCATATCTTGATATTTCGGTATCAAAATGGTATCAGAGAGCAATTTGAAGCCTGTTAAACCGCATTGTTGTGCGAAATTTCCGAAATTGGCGATTATTCCCACTCGCCAAATGAAAGGGAAACTTAAACAAGTTTGTTTTGGCAATATGGTACGATTTGATTTCTAATGATAGGAATTATCCAAAGTCTATAAGCAATATGGACTAATGCTATCAAATTTCTATCGGGATTTGCTATCGAAATCACTATGGGGTGATTTAATTTGTCCCTGCTGATTTATTATAGCACAGATTATCACAAAATGCAAGCGGAATTTCTATTTTTTAGCGTGAGTTATGATGGCATATAATTCAAATTTCTGTTAATCGAATACGTTATCCGTCCACAATTCACACTGCGTCATGACTGTCTGCACTGCATCTTCCATTCCCTCAGGTGGGTAACGATGACTTTTTAGCAGCTTCTTGATCAGCATACGCATTCTAGCTCTTGCTGAATCTTTCTTCTGCCAGTCAATGCTCTTGTTCTTACGGAGGGTTTCGGTAAGCTCTTTCGTTATCGCAATCAGCTCAGAGTTTTCATAAAAGTCCTTTACTGCCTGCGGCTTGGTGAGGGCGTCGTAGAATGCCAGCTCGTCAGCAGTTAATCCCATTTCTTGTCCTGCTTTTGTGGCATTGGCAATGTCCTTTGCCATTTTCATGAGTTCTTCGATTACCTGTTCGTTCGTGAGCATTCCATTAAGGTAAGCGTTCATCGTGCGCTGAATGATTTCAGAGAATTTTTCCGACTTTACCACATTCGTGCGGCGGTAAATATGTATTTGCTCCGCAATGAGCTTTTTCAGCAGTTCAACAGCGAGATTTTTTTCTTTCATCTTTGCCACATCTTCAAGGAATTTCGGGTCGAACAGAGAGAATTCCTCTTTCACATCGGAGAAAAGATTGATTACTCCGTCGCTCTTTATGCTGTGCTTCAGCAGTTCGTTGATACGAGCGTTCATTTCGGGCAGTGAAATTGTTTTACCTCCGCTGCCTTGATTTGAAATTCTCATAACCAGAACGCGGACGGCTTCAAAGAACGCAGCTTCAATGCGGAGCTGCTCATCTACTAATGAGGAGCAGAGAGAAAGGGACTGATGTAGCATAAGCGCTTCTTTTAGGAACTCCTCTTTATCTCCCTCTCTTGCAGGAGCTATGATAAAGTTTACTGCGCCGCTGATAGTTTTGGCACGGTCAAGGTCGCTGCCCGTATTGAAAGAGTGATAATCATAGCCGTGAAATAGGTCTTGGCAGCGTGAGAGCTTTTCAAGAAATTTCGGATAAGCAACCTTTCCGACATCTGTATCGCCATAATTCTTCCTGTCACGAACGGTATAGTCGTTCATAGCCTGTTTCAGAGCGGTAGCAATACCTACATAGTCAACTACAAGACCGCCCTCCTTGTCACGGAATACACGGTTTACTCTTGCGATAGCCTGCATAAGATTATAACCGCTCATAGGCTTATATACATACATAGTAGCCAGCGAGGGAACGTCAAAGCCTGTAAGCCACATATCAACTACAATAGCGATTTTCAGAGGACTGTTGTTATCTTTGAATTTTTTGGCAAGCTCGTTCTTGTGAGCCTTGTTGCCAATAACATCACGCCATTCTTCGGGGTCTTTGTTGCTTGATGTCATAACAACGGCAACTTTTTCCGTCCAATCGGGGTGAATTTCAAGTATTCTGTGGTAGATTTTCATTGCAATTTCCCGTGAATACGCAACAATCATAGCTTTTCCTGTTAGGAGATTTTCTCTGTTGTTTTCGTAGTGGTCGAGAATGTCGGTGACAAGTGTGTTAATGGTAGCGTCATTTCCGAGGATAGCTTCCATTCGGCTCAGTTCATGCTTACTCTGTTCGATAACACCTTGATCAGCTTGTGCAGCCATCAGGTCGTATTCCTTATCGATCGTTCTCAAAGTATTTTCATCGAGCTTGAGTTTTACGACACGGCTTTCATAATAAACAGGGCGTGTCGCGCCGTCCTCTACCGCCTGCGTCATATCATAAATATCAATGTAATCACCGAATACCTCGCGGGTACTTTTGTCTTTGGAAGATATAGGTGTACCTGTAAAGCCTATGTATGTTGCATTTGGCAGATTATTTCTGATGATACGGGCGGTTCCGTATTTCAGTTTACCAGTTTCGGCTTCAACGCTTTCGGCAAGACCATACTGTCCACGGTGAGCTTCGTCAGCCATAACGACAATATTTCTGCGCTCGGAGAGTGCTTCATCAGCTTCCTCAAATTTCTGCATAGTGGTGAAAATTATGCCATTTGCCTTTCGTCCTGCAAGTAATGATTTCAGGTGTTCACGGCTTTCTGCGTGAATGGGATCCTGTCGCAAAAATGACTTGCACTTTGCGAACTGACCGAACAGCTGGTCGTCAAGATCATTTCTGTCCGTCATTACAACGATAGTGGGGCTGTTGAGCGCACTTTGAAGCAAATGAGCATAGAACACCATAGACAGCGATTTTCCGCTGCCCTGCGTATGCCAGAACACGCCGCCCTTACCATCGGTAACAGTAGCTTTTTTCGTGGACTCAATCGCTTTCTTAACTGCAAAATACTGATGATAGCCTGCAAGTATCTTAAATTCTTTCGTGCCGTCATCTGAAAAGCAGATAAAGTTCTTGATAATATCAAGAAGGCGTTCTTTTTGGAAGATACCCTCAAAAAACGTGTCAAATTGAGCATACTGTGTGTTTTCGTAGTTTCCGTCCGTTGTTTTCCACTCCATAAATCTATCCTCGCCGGAGGTGATTGTTCCGGCTTTAGACGTAAGCTGGTCAGACATAACGAGGATAGCGTTGTAGATAAACAAAGAGGGAATATCGTACATATAGTTGCGGAGCTGTAAATACGCTTCTGAAGCATCAGTTTCCTCACGGGAGGGAGATTTCAGTTCAAACACAGCAACAGGAAGACCGTTCATAAAAATAATAACATCGGGGCGCTTTTCGGCATTCTCAACGATAGTCCATTGATTTGCGATGATAAAGGAGTTTTTGGCTGTGTTCTCATAGTCCGCAAGATAAACGATAGTAGAGCGCTCCTCGCCCTTTTCTGTATAGCGAACAGGAACGCCGTTCTGGAGATAGTCCATAAATACAGCGTTCTTCTGGACTAGCTCGCCGTTCTCAAAATTGCGTAGTTTAAGCAATGCGTCCTGAATAGCGTCATACGGCGCTTTAGGATTAAGGCGGCGTAAACTTTCCTCCAAAACATCATCATAAAGCGGAGATGAAAAGTTTCGGTCTATGTCCGGACCGTATACATAGTCATATCCCATATTGCTTTGGAATAGGTCTATGATTGCGTTTTCATAGTTGGCTTCTACATACGACGTTGACATTTTATGCCTCGCTTTCGGTTTTAGTTATATATTCACTAATTGTTTTTTCTACAATAGCGCTTATCTGCATTGCTTTTGATTTAGCTTCCTCTTTATTTTGAGTTTTATTAAAGAAATATCCTGTAATACTCATTCGTATTTTGCTCATAATTGGAGGACGCTTGTACCAATCAACAGAAAAATGGCTAGCTATAATGTCTTTAATTTTATTTATATCTTCATAGCTTACAACAGAATCTAAAATGTGCGGTAATTCATTAATGATGTAATTATTTATATTACTATCATCAAGAGAATCTTCCTGTTGATTTGTAATGTTGATACATTCTTCTTCATATTTGGAGAAATCAGCAACAGATTGAGCATGACTTTGGTTGATATGTCGTATGTGATTTAATTGGTGTTCTAGTTCTGGGAATAAAGTAGCTTCGTTTATATTATACATGTCCAGCTCTTTGAGAATTGAGTCTTTGTTTTCACCATTTATGTAAAAATATTCTTTAGAAAACTCTTCTCTTAGATCAGATTTTGACTTTGATATAGTCGATTCCCCTATATTAGTGCTTTTATTGATTGTAAAAAGACTTGATAATAAGAATACCCCACTTTGTTTTCCTAATCTAACATTTGAATATGTTGGTATCACCATATAATTGCTTTGTATAATTGTGACAAACTCTCGGAAATGCTCTGCTTCAAGCCATCGTGCTCTTTTGTCATCATCAATTATGCCATCGTGTTTTAGTCTTTCTAAGACTTCTATAACCGAGTTGTTTTTGGATAAGTCATAGCTTGCTAAAGCGGATACTATGCGAACTTCAATATCGCTTGTTCTTGAAGGATAATACTTGTCTGTATAATAGATAACACCGTATGGCTCTTGGATTATAATATTACCATCAACATCATAATCTTCGTTTCCGTGTTTTTTACATGCAAAATATAGAGCAACTAAAGGATTTGTAGTTAAATCCAATAATCTGGTGCACATCCCATAATGTTGATATTTAGCCATTATGTCAAACATATTATCAAAATCTTTGAATTCCATAGGTATTCTCTGCAAGGGAATTTGCATAAGATTGTGTTCGATACTAAGCATATCATTTCTAAATATGCTAGGTTCTATATCCCAAAATTCAACTTCTTGACCACGGAAATATAAATCTACTGAATTGTTATTAATTTTTTCTCTTAGGGTCTGAATTTCTTTAATAAAAGAACCTACAGAGTCTATTTCAGTTAATTCAGTTGTATCGAATTCTTTGTAGCTCATTAAAAGTCACTCCTTAATTTGTTGCTCAAAACCGTAGGGAAATGCACTTTTCCCTACGGTTTTGAGCAGGTTTTTGTACATGAAAACTGTAATTTATACTTGTTGGTGATGTTGCTAATCACAATTCCACTTTGGATACGTCTATCTCGCCGCTCATCAGCTTAGGCAAGAGGGTGTCGCGGAGAGAAGATAGCTTTTGTATAGTCCTTTTATTTTGCTGAATAACAGAAAACATAGGGCTTACTATTTCTAGCCATTCCCTTTGGGTATCAATCGGTGGGAGTGGTATCTCAATTTTTTTAAGGTTTGAAGCGGGCTGTGCAATGGAAGGCACCCCTGTCTGATTAGCAAAAGAAAGCAATTCATGTTGTCCTTCTCTGCTATGAAAGAACATTAGCACCCACTCGGGAAGCACAAGTGAAGTATTACAGCGAAGGTAGAATTGGCGCTGTGATAATACATATTTTGAATATTCGCAATTATCTGGTATCATAGCTACCTGCCCAATATTGCCGGCATGAGTGAAAATAATATCTTTAGCGAAAACGATAGAATTTTGAAGCTTTGCGGCGTGTTCTTCGGTTATAAAGTTGTAGGTGCTATCTTCTAATAGGAAACTTCTTAAATGATTGCCGCTAATAATAGGTACGCCCGTATCTACAAATGTTTCTACTTTAATGTTTGATCCAAAAGGTCCCATAGCAACTTTTTCTGCCATCTGACCAATAGGGCATATGCTCCATATCTTTTCTTTGCGGAGTCTTGTATATAAAGCGCATATTTGCTCTGCTAAATTACAGTTTATTCGATCATTTTCTTCAATTTTATCATCAAGTGCTGAAAGAGTACTTGCAATTCTCTTTTGTTCTTCAATTGAAACTGGCACAAGAACAGGTATGCTTTTCATTGTGCTGCCGGATACTTCCTTAAAAGTCGTTCCACTACCCATATTCTCAATAGCATTCTTGTTGAATTTTAGAAGATAGTACAGAAACATATAGTCTGTACGTTCATTTGGAACAATACTTTTAAAACCCTGGTTAGTGCATAATTCGCATTCAGCAATGGCAATATAGCCTATGGGCGCTCTTGATGAAAACAATATAGAATGTTTGGGTAAAAGTTGTGTTGAGCAGCTTTTTAAACCCTGCTGTGTAATATTACGCTCTCCGTGAGAAATATATCTTCCTCTAAACACAGATAAATCCTTTGGTGTAATCCACGGTATGTGACCGTTTTGATAGTTTTCTTCCATTTTAGTCGAGGGAGTTGCTCCGCCAATGATTGTACCTAAATCGGATAATGTGCAATCAATCCATTTAGCCATTTTATACGCCTCTCTATCCTATATATTTCCTATGAGCAAGTTTAACATTGCTCTGTTTAACCATTGCATATTGCAAAGTAGTGTCAATTTTCTGATGACCGAGCAGCTTCTGCAGCTGTTCAATTGGCATACCCTTGTCTATTGCCATTGTTGCCATTGTTCGACGGAATTTGTGAGGATGGACTTTCTGTATATTCAGCATCTTCCCCATATTGCGCAAGCGTGATTCTATCCCGCCAATTGTTATCCGAGTGTGTGGAGCTTTCAGTGATACGAACAATGCTTTGTTGTTGTCTGTGCGACTTTCAAGGTAGTTTTGAAGATGTATCTTAGTCCTTGCGTCAAAGTACACCATTCGCTCCTTGCTGCCTTTACCGAAAACAACGCATTCTCGCTCTTCAAAGTTAATATCACTGCGGTTGAGCAGAACAAGTTCTCCGATACGCATACCTGTTGAAGCAAGCATATCAATAAGCGCCAAATCACGCAGGCTGTCACAGCTGTCACGCATTTGTTCAAGCGCTTCATCGGTATAAGTTTCCTTAATGATAGTAGCCGATTTGACTTTGTGTATCCTGCGGACAGGGCTTTTTAGTATGCAGTCCTCGTCCTCAAGCCACGAGAAGAAACTTGACAAAATACGACGTATGTTGTCTATTGTGACCTTACTTGAATTATTCTGTTTTTGATAATCAGTCAGATATTGCCGTAGATCGTCTGTCACAATATGAGAAATGCTCTTGTTTATTGTTGCAAACATCATCTCAATAGTTTTTCGGTAATATTTGAGGGTATTCTCAGAGCAACCCTCTATTCGTTTTGCTGAAAGAAACGAAGAAAGCAAATTCTGATTTGTATCAAAGCTGTCGTTTGTTTCTTTGCGTTCGGTAATCTCGTATCCGGATAAAGTTGTCTCGACTACGTCACGCAGTTGTTTTAATTGAGCATTATCAAGAAATGAGAGCATTCCCTGTACAATGTCATCAGTAAGTTGTTTCGTCATAATCATTCTCCTTTTGTCAGAGAAAGACTACTTCGGGGCGGCAATCCCTTGTATTAACTCCTACCGCCCGCAGGAGAAATGGTTGATTTTCATGCGAAAAAACTGTAATTTACAAAATCAAGCACAGGCTTTGTTTAAGTCGTGGTTTATTGATTTTGAGCCATTTGGTGGCTCTGCCCCCTCTGAATGGTGTGAGTCCACGTTTGGACAGATTGCTGTATTGAAAACTGATAGTTGGTCTCCCACCAAAAATCCCAACGAATTAATTGAGCATTACAGCATTCCAGCACTTGATGAACAACACTACCCCGTATTTGAAACATCTTCCGATATTAAGAGCAATAAATATATCATTAATTCTAACTCTGTGATGATTTCAAAGCTCAACCCTGATACAAAACGTATTTGGAGACCATTATGTATTACAGATAATTCAGTTTGTTCTACCGAGTTTATTGTCTTTGAGGCAAGAAAAAAAGAACATAAAGATTTTGTTTATTCAATCTTGGATAGCACTCCATTCTTAAACTATCTATGTTCTCACACAACAGGTTCAACAAATAGCCGTCAAAGGGCAAATCCCAAAAGCACCTTGGATTATTCACTGTTATTGCCACCAGATACCGTAGTAAACGATTTCTGTCACATAGTCACGCCGATGTACGATTTAATCAACGCTAACATAATTGAAAACCAAGAGTTATCCAAAACACGTGACATCCTCTTGCCCAAGCTGATGACCGGCGAGATAGACGTATCCAAATTAGAATTGTGATTAGCAGCACCAACAAGTATAAATTACAGTTTATAGCGTTATTAAGCGTTATTTTGTCATCAATAGGTTTCAGCACTGATACAATTTGTCGTTGGTTCATCATGTCAGGAATGACAACATTTAATTGTTTTATATCACCTATTGTAACATGACCTAACCCTGTTGTTTGCTTGTTCTTTGCAATCTTGGTAAAGATAGGCTTTAAGAATTTCATCAAAAAGTAAAAATAATCCTTGTCAATCAACTTTTCATTGGGAGTAACCTTAAAAATGTGTTGATTAAGCCACCCTTCGTTTAATTGAAATCTAAAAATGTCGATTGAAGTGTCTGGATTACCTGACCAAGAAAATAATAAGTCTCCTTTATGTAAATGAACATCTTCCTGAAAAGATTGATTAGTATAAGCGGTAGTACCACCTATTCCATTGTTTAATTCAGCTATTTTGATAACAGGAACACCGCAATCCGAAAAATTGATATTCTTAAATGCAAGTCCATTTTTCCATATTGCTAAGTCAAACAAAGAGTATCTTTCTCCATCTCTGTTAACTAAACAATTATATAGAGAATTATCATTAAAGTTCATACCCTATCGCCCCCAGTTTCTTACGGATTTCATCTTCAAGCTCATGTGACTTTGCGAACATCTCGGATAGCTCGGAAGTGAGCCTTGTCATTTTCTCATCGAAAGGCTCACCATCGTCTTCATGTTCCTCTATTCCGACGTAGCGACCAGGCGTTAAAATATAGTCCTGCTTTGCAATATCATCTGTTGTTACGGCAGCGCAGAATCCCTTTACATCTATAAGGGCTCCATTCTGGAAACTTTCAAAAGTATCAGCGAGTTTCTGAATATCCTCGTCGGCCAAATCTCTATGCTTGCGGTCAACCATATAGCCCATATTACGAGCGTCTATGAACAAAGTTTTGCCTTTCTGTTGTTTGTTCTTTGAGATAAACCAAAGTGTAACAGGTATAGTGACGCTGTAAAATAGTTGTGTAGGCATAGCAACAATGCCCTCAACTAAATCAGCTTCAATTATGCGTTTGCGTATTTCTCCCTCACCACTTGATTGTGTAGAGAGCGCCCCATTAGCAAGCACCAATCCAATTTTTCCGTTCGGCGCAAGGTGGTGTATCATGTGCTGTATCCAAGCATAGTTAGCATTTCCGGCAGGTGGAACGCCGTACTTCCACCGGACATCGTCAATCAGCTTGTCCTGTCCCCAATTTGAAAGGTTGAACGGGGGATTAGCCATTATGAAATCAGCTTTTAATGACTTGTGTAAATCATTGAAGAATGTATCAGCGTGATACAGACCGAAATCCGCGTCAATACCACGGATAGCCATGTTCATCTTTGCCATTTTCCATGTATCAGCGTTGGATTCCTGACCGTAAACAGACACTTCACTGCGGTTATTACTGTGAGCCTTTATAAACTTTACCGACTGTACAAACATACCTCCGGATCCGCAGCAGGGGTCGTAAACTCGACAGTTATCAAATGGCTTGAGTATGGATACGATAGTTTTTACGATACTTGACGGAGTATAGAATTCGCCGCCCTTTACACCCTCATGTGCTGCAAACTGTGCAATGCAGTATTCATAGGTGCGACCAAGCAAGTCCTTGCTGTCGTCTGTATCGTCCATATCCATATTGTTGGTAAATATATCTACTACATCGCCCAACACGCGTTTGTCCAAATCGGGATTTGCATAATTTTTCGGAAGAACATTTTTGAGCGATTTATTCTCAGCTTCAATAGCTCTCATGGCGTCGTCGATAACAGCACCTATTTCCGGGGTATGGGCAGCGGCAGAGATTGTACTCCATCGTGCCTGCTCAGGAACGAAGAAAATGTTATCAGCTAGATATGCGTCTTTATCATCTTCAAAACCGTCACCGACTGCTACAAGCTCATTAAACTTGCGCTCAAATGCGCTTGAAATATATCTCAGGAAAATTAATCCAACTATTACTTTTCTGTATTCAGCCGCAGGGATATGTCCCCATAGAACGCAAGCGGCGTCCCAAATCTGTTTTTCAAAGCCGATGTTTGCGTTATTTTTGTCGCTCATCGCCATGTCCTCCTGTTTATATCAAATGCAATGATATGTCATATTTTAGATGTTATTTATTAAATTATATCACAATAGGGGGAAAGAATCAATACATTTTTACAAAAAAGTGTCTATTATTGATTTCATGTATCAATAATAGACACTCGTGATGGTATCTGACTGGTATTTTATGTGGGCATTCTTAAATGTTTAGTTTCTTTTTGCTTACGAATTAGGTTATCAATATAGTTTCCCTCCACAATATCCTCATAAGCCTTAATCAGCTCCTTAACCCTTTTCAGACCATTCTGCTGAATATCAGCATTATCCCCATGAGAACGAAGCTCATGAATTGTATGCTGAAGTTCCTGCGCCTTTTCGTAAATGCTGTCACGCGAGGTCAGCCCAAACTCGCCGATAGTTTGAAGCTGCCCCACAAGGTAGTTCAGATTTGCGTCGTTGGTATAGGAGTAGACCTTTTTCTGAATAGACTTCTTCGGTGTAATATGGAAATCCCGGATAGCAATAGTAGTTTTCAGAATAGCGGCGCAGAACTTTTTCTCAATGTCACAGCTTTTATTCATGCGTTCCTGCACCTTGCGGGTGTAAACGTGCCTGTTCGCAATTCTCTTTTCAAGGCTGGCAGTAAGGTATTCATCGCCGAGAGATTTCAGCCGTACAAACCTTTCAGCAGACTGAGCCTTTACGGCAATGTACTTTCCACGCTTGATTTCGTAACCACGCTCTTTCAGCTTGTCCAACAAATCGTCAATGCTCTCTGATGAATACACCAGCCTGTCTATGTCAAACGCCATTTGTTCACGGATATAGGGCATTTTTTCATACGGCTTGTAATGTGATGAAATAGCATTCGCCGTTTTCATCGCATAGCTTGGAATATACAGCGCAGCATTTTCCTCAACGAACGGAATTTTTGCACGGCGCAGCCCATCGGCAACATATTGCAGCTTATCCTCTGAAAAGAAATCCACAGGGATAAAATCAGCCGCAGCCTGCTTGCTGAGCATGGATATAGTTTCGTTGCGCCTGGTGATTTCAGAACGCAGAAAATCGTTCTGGTTTTTGATGAGAGCAATTTCCTCTGCTGTGTATTCACAATTATCTTTCTTTTTCAGCTCTGTTATGCAGTTTTGGATTATCTGTAAATTCTGCGCCTGATGTGCAAGCACCTTGTATTCTTCAACTGACAAATGTCCACGGTGGATATTCTTATCATCACGGAGCAATCCGTGTTTATGTAAGATTTCCTCCATGTAAGAGCGTTCGCTCTCAGACCAGGATGTCCACTCGTTCTGCATTTTGTTGGATGAGGAAAATCCCTGCTCACGCAAAGCACCGCTCATGGAATTTTTGACCGGCAGACCTTTTCGGTTCTTTTTCGTCAGAGGTACGAAATCTATATGTAGGTGCGGTGTACTCTCGTCAAGGTGCATAACCGCATTGAAAACTTTCAGATTCGGATTTCGTTTTTCAAAATCTCGCATATATTCATCAAGCATATCCTGCGCAGTTTCCCAGTTTTCAGAGTTCAATCCGCATTCCTGCATATCTCCGAACTGCACAACTACCTCATAGAACAGCTTTCCTTTTCCAGAATTTTTGATGTGCTCGTAGTAATCGGTAATTTTACGGTCAGCACGGTTCTGTTTACTGTTGTATTCAGCTAAGGAATCGTCAAAAAGCTGATGATAGAAATTCCGCAGGTCAATTTGTGTATATATTATGTTATCGTTTATTCTGGCAGGGTCAACGTTTGCGGCGATAATTTCACGGTTATTGTGTTCGAGAACTCCGCTGTCAACTCTGAAAGAAATAGACATTTTCTGCTCCGACATAAAAGCCCCTTTCGCAATATTTTCAAAAATGCAGAACCGGAATTAAAGCCGAAAATTGCATTTCTGAAAGGAAAAGTTCTGGTTAGATGGTTCGCACAGCGGTTGCTGTCAAAGTTACTTAACTCAATAGTGATATTGACAAGGCACAGCCTCGTCAGTATCACATTTCGTCAGGGAGAGTATACCCTGAACCCCCGATTTTTTCAAAACTGAAAAATAAGCAGATTTTAATTTCTGCGAAAATCGCAAAAATTAGGAAAAGCGAGAATCGCTGAAATGAAAACAGCAGCGGATTTTGCACCGCCACTGTTTTATGGCTTATCCTCTCAGCTGCAAAACAATCTGCTCCATAACCTCATGGTCCACCACCAGCGAGCGAGTTTTCTCCCAGGCAGCTATTTCAACAAAAGTCCTCGGGCGAGGATTTTTTTCAGCATACTGCCTGCTGAGCAGTTCCCACATCTGCAATGCCTCACGGTCAATAAGTAGAGGGATTATCTCCCACCTGCCGTTTGCTTTCAGCGGAGGGATTTCATCGGGGTAGTTCGTTTCCATGAACCGCTGCCAGGCTTCTCCCCAGCGGTCTATTGATGTATTTAGGATTTCTTCGTTCATAGTAGTTTTCCTTTCCAATAATATTTGCGTGACGGTTTGTGACGGCTGTGACAGTTTTTAGATACCGGAGCCACTGTCACCAAAACCGTCACTGCCGTCACGAACTGTCACGGAGCTGATAATGCAGCTCAATTCTGCGACCGTCATGTGTTCGGCTGCATTTGTAGATTATGCCGTACTCATTGAAAAGTCTGCCTGCGTTAACGTTCAGCCTTTTCGTGATTGAGTTTACGGGAATATCTGCGTCTGTTTTCTCAAGAAGCTCGGTTGCAGTTCCTGCCCAATCGGGATTGTCAGCCGTAACGAATTTTGAGATTTTCTCCAGCAGCGGTTCTGGAGGATCCTGCCAGAGTTCTGTTTCTTTTCGCTGAAGCTCCCAATAAAGCGTGTCCTGATTTTTTATGAGTATCAGCTTCTGCTCCTGCTGGTCGCGCCCGGAGATTTCAAGAGTAGCCGTATTGGCCGTGCGCTTGTCTTTATAAAGGATAAACGCACCATCAGCCGCTCCCAGCAGTCCGTTCGTTCCGGAAATCATATCGAAATTATCATCGGACTTCTGTTTGCGTGTGTGATGAACCAGAAGCATACATAAATTGTGACTGTCTGCAAACTCCTTCAGCTTTGAAATTGCCTGATAGTCGTTTCCGTAATTATAGTCGCTGTTGGATTCACGGATTTTTTGCAGCGTATCAATGATTATGAGCTTTACGCTTGAGTGCTCCTGCTGAAAACTGCTGAGCTGCTGTTCAAGAACTCCGTTGATACTGTCAATCTTGGTAGCAAACAGAAGATTGTCGTTTTTCTCGCTGCCGAACATACGATACAGCCGTTTCTGTATTCTTGCGAAATCGTCTTCCAACGCAAAATAGGCAACGTCACATTTGTGGACACTGTATTCCCACATCGGTTTACCCATGCTGACATGATAAGCAAGCTGCGCCATAAGGAAGCTCTTTCCTATCTTTGGCGCGCCAACAAACAGGTAAACTCCCGCATAAAGCAGACCGTCAATAATCGGCTGCCTTGTCTTGTAAACGGTATCAAACAGCTCGCTCAATGTCATGACGTGGATATAATAAGGATCAGCCATTCTGCGCATAATTTCCTGATAATTTATATCTTCGCCCTTGAAATCTTCGGAGTTTTCTGCTATAATGTTACTGTTAGAGGTTTGATTAGACTGCTCCGCACCTATTGCCGTAGGTGCATAAGGCGCAGTCTTTTCATTTTTGTACATCATTCCTCACCGCCTTTTATGCCACCAAGCGTAGCAGTTATGAGGTTGATAGTATCAAGCAGGTCGCTGTTTTCTGCGGTAGATTCGTTCTTTCTCAACTCGTTAAGAACCATTGCAAGTTTATCTTTCAGAGCCTTGTAAACTCTCGGATTTGGCTGAACAATGATTTCCCGTCCGAGGACGCGGTATATTATGTAGTCCTGCTTGGTAAGCCCCGAAAGCTGTACCGCAGTATCAAGCGCAGCGTTTTCCTCCTCTGAGCAGCGGAACGATACGATTTTTCCCCGAAATCGTCCCTTGTGGTCAAGAGATTTAGCAGACATTTTCATCACGCTCCTTTTGTATACTGTTCAGTTTGTTTGCCATTTCCGTCTGCGTGGAGGGGAACATATGAGCGTATCTGTAAGTTATGTCAATACTCTCATGTCCCACACGCTCTGCAATTGCCACAGCGGAGAATCCCATTTCAATCAGCAGTGAAATAGCGCTATGCCGCAAGTTGTGGATTTTAATTCGCTTTACGCCTGCAATTCTGCTTCCTCGTTCCATTTCATGCTTGAGATAATGCTTCGTGATAGGAAACAGACGGTCGCTTTTCTCAAGTTTATAGAACAGTCCTATGTACTCTTGCATTTCCTCGCAGAGAATATCCGGCATTACAATGGTGCGGTTACTTTTCTTGGTTTTCGGCGAGGTTATCACGTCCTCCTTGTGGATTCGCTGATATGACTTGTTAATAGTTACGGTTTTCGCATTGAAATCAAAATCGTCCGGGGTGAGCGCAAGCAGTTCACCCTCGCGGATACCGCACCAATACAGCATTTCAAACGCATAGAATGAAAGCGACTTGTCCATGACCGCCTCGGAAAATTTCTTATATTCCTCCGAGGTCCAGAAGATTATATCCCGGCGTTCTTCCTTACCCATGTTTCCTGCTTTGGCAGCCGGATTTGTGGTGAGTCCGTAATATTTGACCGCATGATTGAAAAGGCAGCTCAGCTGATTGTGTATCGTTTTCAGATATGTAGGAGAGTAAGGCTCTCCCTTGCTGTCGGTTAGCAGCCTTATTTCGTTCTGCCAGTCTATCACGTTTTTGGCGGTTATTTCAGACAGCTTCCTTTTCGCAAAATAGGGAAGTATTTTCTGTTGAATGACCGATTCCTTGCTGAGCCATGTATTTAGCTTCAGGCGGGGCTTTACGTCCTTTTCATAGAGTTTTACGAAGCTCTCAAAGGTCATGTTGGGGTCTGATTTCTTCTGCATAAGGAACTCGCGTTCCCAGTCAAGTGCTTCGTGCTTGGTCTTAAAACCACGCTTCAGCTTTTGCTGTCGTTCGCCTTTCCAGTCAACATAGCGGAACTGAACGTACCAGGAGCCGTTATTCTTGTCCTTGAAAGCTGCCATGTTTAATCACTCTCCTTATCGTTCGGCAGTTTGTTTGAGTGGTAGAACTGTTCCATGAAAAAGTTCCTGTCAATTCTCCCTGAAATTGTGATACAGCCTGTTTTCGCAAGCTCCTTGTTGAGCCTTCTGATGAGCTTATAGGCGTATGCCTCGGAAACATCGAGGATTTCCGCAACTTCATCTACTCTCATAAAAATAGACTTGGACATATTTTCACCTCCTTTCACTAAACAATTATGTTTAGATTTCCTATATTGTATTATACTAAACAAATTTGCTTTTGTCAATAGCTTTTTGAAAGAAAATTAAACATATCTGCTTATTTTCTATTGACTATCTTAAACCTTTATGCTATACTAATATGTATCAGAGGAGATGATTTGTATGGCAATAGGTGAAAGAATACGATTTATACGCAATTTACGCGGCATGACGCAGAAGTGGCTTGGCATATCCTCGGGATTGCCGGAAAAGACTGCCGATATTCGCATGGCGCAGTATGAGAGCGGAACCCGCGTCCCGAAAGCAGAGCAGACGGAGAAGATAGCCGAAGCGTTGAATGTATCTCCGGCTGCGCTTAATGTTCCCGACATTGAGAGCTACATCGGAGTTATGCACACGCTGTTTGCGCTAGAGGATTTGTACGGATTTAAAATTGACGAAGTTGACGGCGAGCCAGTTATCCGGTTGAACAAGAACAGCAAAGAGTACATGAAAATGTTCGAGATGTTCACAGCTTGGCAGCGTGAAGCGGAGAAATGGCACAACGGTGAAATAACAAAAGAGGAATACGACCAGTGGCGCTATCGTTATCCGCTTCCAAGGGCAGAGCAATTTCACAAAGAGCTAAGTGTAAAGCGCAAAACTGAAGAATAACAAAAAAGGCATTACCGACTGCATAAGTCGATAATGCCTAATTTATTTGGATACACCTGCAAACCGCTTGCTCGTTTTACAACAAATAAGCGTCTGCACCTGCTATCATTTTGCTATCGAATCGGGGTAGATGGTCTTGTAAATGGCTCTGTTAAGCCACTTGCTTGAAAATTCCATTATTCCCACTCGTCTTTCTTAAGGTTTCTCTACATTTTCTGAGTTTACAAACCCGCATTGTTAAGCCATTCTTTTATTTGAATTATATGAAATATATTTGCTGAAAGAAAAAATGTTGCCAAATTGTTGCCGATGCTTTTTTTGCCGCGACGATTGCGACAGATGCGACGGTTATTTTGATATTAAGCAAGTTTAGTTGAAAAAATGTATTAAATTGAATGGGCAGAAGTTCTAAGATGCACATGGTAAAAAATCATTCTTTTGCTGTCAGAACTGTTGACTTGACTTTAATAATGTGGTATAATGTTGATTAGAAAAAAGATACATATAATTTCGGCAGGAGGATTATTTAAATGTCAGCACTTCATTTATCAGATACTGAAAAGCTTGGTTTATCGAAAAAAGCACTATCTGCGGAGGAATATGCAAATTTCCGTGCTAATTATCAATCCTATCTTGAAAAGATCAAAAAAGCTTCCCTGGCTAATGAAAATGAGGAGCATATAAAAAATATCATTAACGATTTCCTGAGAATGAACTTTTTTAGTGAGTCGAAATATACTATAAATACTGACGGAAACATTGATAGTGCTATAAAGGAAAATGATGATCTTTTGGTTATTATCGAAACCAAAGCTCCCAGCAATAAAGCCGAAATGATAACTGAATCCAACATTAACCGCAAGGCATTCCATGAAGCAGCATATTATTATCTTGAACGCGCTGTTGATACGACCAAGTCAAAAGCAATGATTTTCACCAAGTGCCAGCTTAGAAGGCTTATTGTTACTGATGGCATAAATTGGTTTCTGTTTGATATTAACAAAATTCATAGCATAACAGATGGAAAAATCGAACATGCTTTTTATCAGTATAAAAATGGTCAGCGCCCTTATAAAGATGATACAGCGGCATTTTACGAGGAACTGCGTCAGTATTTTGATGAAATGAATGTTAACGAAAAGCTGGAATATCTTTATTTTAATGTTGAGGAAGCAGGAAGAAGTAAATCCCAACTCAGTACTATTTTCAAAATTCTATCTCCTGATTACCTTACAAAAACAAGGATAAAATTTAATTATGAACCACATAAGCTAAATGAAAAATTCTATCATGAGCTTCTTTATATCATGGGTTTAAAGGAGGTTGAAAAGGATAATCGTGTTTTGGTAGAGATAGATACTAGTATCACGAATTCACTGTCCTTCCAGATAAACAGGCTTCTCAACAAGAAAGATACACCCGAGTCTGAGATTGACCAGCGTATTTTTGAACTGGTAATAATATGGATAAACAGACTGCTTTTTATAAAACTTTTTGAGGGGCAGCTTATTTCTTTCAATTCCGACGAATCCGCATATCACATTCTTGATAACGAGAAAATTCAGAGCTTTGAAGATCTTGAATGTCTATTCTTTGAAGTACTCGGCAAAAAGAAACGGGAAGAAAACATTTTCTTCAATCAGTTTTCGGAAATCCCCTACCTTAATAGTTCCCTGTTTGAGAAACAGGACATTGAAACAGGGCAGGGTGTATATCACAATGGTATAATGATCAGTGAATTAAAGAATGAACCTATTCGTCTTTATTCTTCATCTGTGCTTGGCAAAAAGATAAAGAAAGATCCGGATATTCTTACCTATATCATTGATTTCCTTAACAGCTATAATTTTGCGTCTGATGAAGCAAATGTTGATGAAAACAGTTCTCGTGAAATCCTTGACGCAGCCGTTCTTGGACTTATATTCGAAAAACTGAATGGTTATCGTGACGGTTCCACCTATACACCTTCCGTGATTACAGATTACCTTGCAAAAGAAACAGTTGAGAAAACCGTTTTGCAAAAAGTAAATATTGAAATGGGCTGGAAGTGTGGCTCGTTGGTGGATATCCGCAATAAGCTTGACACGCTTGAGCAGAGAAAACGCGTCAATGAGATTATTAACTCAATAACCATATGTGACCCATCGGTAGGATCGGGACATTTTCTGGTATCCGCTCTGAATTACCTAATTGCAGCAAAAAAGGAATGTGAGGTTCTCTTTATTTATGGAACGGACAAGCTGCTGAAAGATTGCCAGATTTTCGTAGAGAAAGATGTCCTTTGCATAAAGTATGGCGATGGTTCACCTTTTGTTTATAAGAGAAAGAGCAATGAATCCCGCGAGATTCAGGGAACTTTGTTTAATGAGAAGCGCACGATAATCGAAAACTGTCTGTTCGGATCTGATATCAATGTGACAGCTGTGTCTATATGTCAACTTCGCTTATGGATTGAGCTGCTGAAAAACGCATATTATGACAACGGAGTAATGGAAACACTCCCGAATATTGATATAAATATCAAAACCGGTAACTCGCTTACATATTATGCTAAATTTGAAGTTGGAGAAAGTATCATTAAGTCCAACAAGAATTCAAGCGAGGTAGATTCTTCCGACTTAGCTTCACTCAGGGAATATCGTAATTCTGTTAAGGAATATAAAAGCTGCTCTGATAAATTTAAGAAGAAGCAGATAATTGCCAAAATAAAGCAGATAAAAGACAATTTGTTCTATAATGACGCTCAGCAGCACCTAGAAGATAAGAAAGATTCAGCTAATAAGTTTGATAATGCAATTGAGTGGGCTATAGAGTTCCCGGAGGTAATAGATGAAAACGGGAAGTTTACAGGATTTGATATTGTTATAGGTAATCCCCCGTACATACAGCTTCAGAAAATGAACAATGGCGCAGATGCGCTTGCCAAAATGAATTATGCTACATATGTACGTTCAGGCGATATATATTGCCTGTTTTATGAGCTTGCCTATAAACTACTGAAAAAGAATGGAATGCTTGCTTATATTTCTTCTAACAAGTGGATGAGGGCAGGCTACGGCGAAGCTTTACGTAATTTTCTGGTTACCAAAACCGACCCGGTACAGCTTATCGACTTTTCTGGAGAAAAGGTGTTCCAGAAAGTCACTGTTGACGTTAATATTCTGATTTATCGCAAAGCCGAAAATCAGTTTAATACATTATCCTGCATAATCAAAGGCTCAGACTGGCGAAATAATTTGAGCGATTATGTTCGACAGCACGCTGTCAGCAATCGTTTCGACAGTTCCGGCAGC
>ENA-ORMR01001336-ORMR01001336.1-human-gut-metagenome-genome-assembly--contig:-NODE-1336-length-19303-cov-23.496519_pt1 | contig 19303 bp, 13 predicted proteins | sample MGYA00242107_ERZ509003 | MGnify/ENA primary metagenome ERZ509003 (study PRJEB26280, sample SAMEA2338699) | human gut metagenome | biome: human gut; feature: human-associated habitat; material: faeces... | reverse complement strand
TTTTTGACTAAACAAATATTCTGTTGTACTTAATGATGATGGTTTAAACCACATTCCTACTGTACCAACTGGATATCCATAATTTTCATTTTCAACCTTATAAACAATTCCTTTAGGATTTCGTCCAAAATCAAGACACGGAACATTATTATCACGAACCAATTCCTTTTGATATTGTCTTGAGGACGTATCTAAGCTTTCATATTCTTTATTATTTCCTTTTAAATTAGAATTTAAAAGAAATAATCCTACATTAAAATCACAATCTTCAAATTCATTAAGAATCATTTCTGGATATGACCCTTCACTTCTTGATAGTGTTTCATAGCTTTGAATAATCTTTTTATTGTTAATATTATAGCTACTTCTTATAAGATTACCATTGTTATCATAGGTATAGCTTAAATCATGATAATTACTAAAATCCTTTATAACATTTCCTTCAAGGTCATATTCATATCTATTAAGTACCTCACCTACTTGATTGGTGATTGAAATAAGCTGATTTAGGTTATTATAATTAAAGCGATATCTAATAGAGGAACCATATTTAATCTCTTTAATATTATCCTCCACATCATATGAAAAATAATAAATATCACCCGATTCACCATATCTCATCGATACAATATTATCATTTTCATATGTTAGCTTAGCTAATACTGTATTATTTAAACTTACCTCACTAATATTATTAAAATTATCGTATTTAAAGCTATATTCTAAATTTTCATTTTTAATTCTTATAAGCTTATGTCTTGAATCATAGCTATAACGAGTAGTATTTCCACCATTCAAGCTCATAGTAATCATATTATTAAACGAATCATAATCATATTCAGTAACCTTACCTAATGAATCTACTACCTTTTTAAGACTACCCATCATATCATAAATATAAGATGTAGTATTTCCTATTTCATCTATTTCTGATGACAAATAACCATATGCATCATATTTAGATGTTGTAACATTTTCAATATTTTCTACCTTGGTTGTTGATTTAATCGTCAAATTGTTATTATTAGATGAATCTGAATCAATATATTCGATTTCATTTGAAATACCATAGGCTGAATTAGATGAAATCATTCTTCCTTCAGAATCATATTTAACGCCATATGTCATTCCTTTTGAGGTTGAAACGTCAATTAATTGATTATTTGTATTATATTTAAAGTTTGATTTAGCCTGTCCATTGCTACTTCCAATAATATTTCCCTTAGTATCATAAATAGCAGTTGTACCAAATGATTTCTTAAATAATCGTACGCCTCCTAAATAGCCATCAAAATTTAATACATCAATTATAACGGTAATACTATCATAGCTTTTTAATGGTCTTAAGCCTAAAGATATTACCTTAGATACAATTTCACCTTGAGGTATCTTTCTTTCCGATACTTCTCCGGTATCAGTCTTAAGAATAATACTTATACTATTATTACTATTTTTATACCCAACAAAAAGAGCGAATTCAAACATATCTCCACCAAGGCCTGACACATTAATCGTCTTAGTTAATGTTCCTGGTCCTTTAACATGAAGTAATGAGCCATTTAAAATATTAGAATATGCTGGATAGGTAATTTGAGCTTCAGAAAAACTAACAAATTCTGCTTTACTAAAGTCACTAACACTTAATCCTAAAAGACTTCTTTCTAAATTATAATTTATAGCATCGCCATCATAAATTATTTCCTTAGTTTCAAAATCATACGCTAGCTCTTTACATTCCTTCTTATGATTTATATACATAACTGGCAAGCCTGATTCATAAAAGATAAAATCCTCATTTCCTTTATAATCAATTACCTTAGTATGACCTTGAAGCTGAATTAAGCTAATTTGACTCTTTTCATCTAAGCTATTATTATAATATTTAGCAAATGATTTTACTTTAGTACCTTCAACGGTATAGCGAAGTTCTTCTTCTACATTTATTTCCTTAATCTTTATTAAATTATCACTAAATGTAAATTCATAGTTATTAACATAAACTCCATTTTTAAATCTTTTAATACTTACTAACCTGTCATTTTCATATACTAAATTAGTGTAAGCTTTTAAAATACCACCTACATATAAATCAATTTTGGCAATATGACCATTACTTACGCTAAGCTTTACCTCTTTATCCTCATAATTGGTAATATGCTTAGTAGTTGATATGAAATCAAGACCATATCTATCCTTTCCCTTTTTTATATAATAAGGGTAATTAGGATATTCGCTACTATCAGATGAGAAGGTAATATAATTATTACGATCTACCTCAAGGGTTAACATATAGTTTGAAACATCTCCATCTTCGGTTTCTTCTGTTAATTTTATTTTAGTTTCCTTATTATAATAACCATTTGAAGCGTAATAAATATCCTCTGAGCCATCTGCATTTTCAATCTTAAAATCATTACCATCCATACTTATTTTCTTATATAAATCTAATTTAAATCCTTTACCAAAAAGGCCATTTTCATTATAACGCTCTAAATTAAACACTAAATTTAAATTAATTGGTGCTTTTCCACTTGATTCAATTAAGGGAACCTGTCCAATTAAATTCAAATCACATGTATTAACACTAAAGTTCGCATCTAATACCTCTTGATTTAGTTGATGCGTATATTTTTTCAATCCATAACTCATTTTCTCATTCCTCCTAGATTATTTTAATTAATTTGTTACTTTCCTTAATAAAACTATCACTTACTAAGCTTGATAATTGTCCAATATCAATAAACCTATGAAATACATTTTTATAATACTCATTTAGTTCATCAATAATTTCCTTTTTTCTTTCATAGGAATTTCCTTCATCAAAAATAATAAGTAAATCAATATCAGAATCGATGCGAGCCATTTTTTTCTGATATGATCCAAATAGATAAATATTTTTTATTTTATATTTTTCTTTAAGCCATTCTTTATCATTTGAAAACTGTTTCTTTATTTTATTTAATGATAATGGCTTAAGTTCATCATTAAATTTAATAGTTTGTACCTTTGATCTTTCAAGTAAGCTAATAATAAAATCTTCTAAGGCTTGAGGATTTTCTAAATATAAGGAAAAAGCCTCTTTATATTCATTAAAATCTAAAAATGTAATTCTTATTGCCGGAATATTGTGTCTTATTAAAAAGAAATTCATTAATATCCAAGCTATAAGCATTTGATCACTTTCAGACAATTCTTTTAATATTTTATTAACTTCAACATAAAAGCTTGTTAAATTTTTTATATTAAATTCATTATCTAAATAATAAGCATTCGAAATAATTGAATCGAGGTCATCCTCATTAATAGTAATATTTAACAAAGACATAAAACGAATTAATAAGCTTTTAGAAAAGGGATTATTTATATTTAATGCTAAATACATAAATGAATCATAATAGCATTTCCATTTTTCTTCAAAAGCTGTTTTATATGGTATTTCACCATATACAACCTGTTTAAATATATCATGTCTAAAATCAAGGCCTTGACATCTTAATATTTTTTCAATAAAGCTCGCTACATGCTTACGCACTACTAGCATATATTTTTCTTTTCCATATGACTCTAAAATATATTTACTCATTTTATTTTTTTCCATTTTCTTCACCATCCTTAAATAACTGTTTAATGATTTGATTAGCACCTGTTGATGAGCTTCCACTTATAATTCCTATAAGTAAGGCCTGCCAAAAGTTGGGTGCATCACATATTTCTTCAGGGTTTGTTAAATAGATAACAATCCCTATAAGACCTCCTACAATTGGTAATATAATAGGAATTAGCTTATATAGCTTTGGCTTATTTTTAAATACAGCCTTATAGATTTCTCCTATTATATAACAGCATATGATTATAATAGGAACATTTGCACATATCAAATTATCACTCCATTTCCTGTGCTATAACATCATAATCTCAATAGATGTTATAAATAATCACCTAATTAATCTGAGATTCCATTTCTGCAGAATGGTAGGAATTAGGATCTGTAGGTTTTAACCTACAGTTGTTATTATAGATAAATTCTATAAAAGAGAAAGTTACGTTTCGTGTACTATAAAAATGCCTTATCTAAGCCATTTTTTGCATTTTATGTAAAAAAACAAACGAAAAAAATAAAAAAAAGGTTACGATTTGTAACCGAAATTAATAAATTTATAAAAAAAAGATGGTATTTTATCTACCCTGACTAGGGTAAAACATACCATCTTTTATTCTTTATTATCTTAAATGCGCGTGAAGAAGGGCATCAAGGCGATTTAAAATCGAATTAATACTCTTATCTACATCAGCCGTTTCAAGCGTTTTTTCTTTATCCTCAAAGGTTAAAGATATTGCAAGAGACTTCTCGTTTTCTTTAACATTTTCACCCTCATATAAGTCAAATACCTCAAGGTTAGTTAAATACTTTTTACTTGTCATCTTGATTACATCACAAATTTCCTTACAAGTAACATTCCTGTCAACTACAATTGCAAGGTCTCTTGATACAGATGGGAACTTACAAATAGTTTGATACTTAAATGTCTGATGATTACATGCATAGATTTCATCAAGATTTAATTCAAATACATATGTATTATCGCAGCTATGCTCATGAGCATATCGTGGATGAACCTCTCCTACAAAGCCTACCATTTTTCCGTCGACAATAATCTTAGCTGTACGACCAGGATGCATATTCTTTAGATCAGGATATGCTTCAAATACTGGGGATAAATTTAGCTTTTCAAATAGAATTTCAAGGATTCCCTTAACAAGGAAAAAATCAACTGGGGTTTTATATCCTTGCCATTTTGAAGAAGCAAATAAACCATTAAAGGCACCAGCAAGATGCATAACCTCACTAGATGATGTATAAACCTTACCTATTTCAAAGAATGATAAATCATTCATTTTACGTGATTTATTATAAATAATTGTATTTAAAAGAGATGGAATTAGGCTTTGACGCATATAAGCACGATCTTCCGTCATTGGCATTAAAAGCTTAATTGGCTCTTCTTCCCTCTCAACAAAGTCATAAAGGTCATTTTCGTTTGTTAATGAATAAGTTACTGCCTCATTAATTGTCATATTAGATAAAATGATACGGCAATTTCTTACAAGCTTTTGATAAGGAGTTAAAGCACCTTTATCATTTGTTGAAGCTAAAACAGTTGGAATATTATCATATCCATACATTCTTGCTACATCCTCAATAATATCCTGATAGCTAGGAAGTAGATCCATACGACGAGAAGGAATATTAATCTCATAAGAACCTGAGCCCTCATAATCATAACCTAAACGATCAAAAATAGCTTCTACTTCTTTATTATCTAAAGATGTACCTAATACCTTATTAATCTTAGCAGTTGTGACGCTTGTATGACGTTCCTTATAAGGAGCATCAATACCATTAACTCCGGCAAGAACCGTACCATTAGCATATTTTTCAAGTAAATAAGCCGCATAATCAAGAGCACGATTTACTCTTTGATAATCAATTGTTCTTTCAAAACGAGTTGAAGATTCACTCTTAAGACCTAAGCGTTGTGAAGTCTTTCTGATTGAAAGTGGCTCAAAATAAGCAGCCTCTAGGACAACATTCTTAGTTTCAGAAGTGATTTCAGTTGAAGCACCACCCATTACACCGGCAACACATAAAGCCTCATTACCATTAGTAATAACGATATCGCCCTTACTAAGCTTACGCTCAACATCATCTAAGGTCTTAATTACTTCGCCTTCCTTAGCCTCACGGACAACAATGCTTGTACCAAGCTTATCAGCATCAAAGCTGTGAAGTGGTTGACCAAGCTCCATTAAAACATAGTTTGTAATATCAACTACATTATTAATAGGACGAATTCCTGATGCAATAAGACGAGCCTTAATAAATTCAGGTGAAGATTTAATTTCAACATTTTCTATCTTTCTTGTTAAATATTTAGGGCACTTTGATGTTAAAACACTAACCTTAACATCATTTTCCTTTGAAGATTCCTCAAGACTAAACTTCTTTGGCTCTACCTTCTTATTTAAAGTAGCTGCTAGATCATAGGCAACACCCTCGATTGAAAGTAAATCTGAACGATTTGAAGTTAATTCAAGATCATAAACATAATCATCAAGTCCAAGGTAATGAAGAGGATTTTCACCAACAGGAGCATCCTCAGGAAGTAGATAAATACCATCCTTATAGGCTTCCTCAACAAACATTTCCTTAATACCAAGCTCTTGAAGTGAGCAGCACATACCATTAGATTCAACACCACGAATCTTAGATGGCTTAATCTTGAAATTGCCAGGTAATACAGCACCAGGAAGAGCCACGATAACCTTAGCTCCTTGCTTCATATTTGGTGCTCCACAAACGATTTGTGAAACAACACCTGGTTGAATTTCAATTTGACAAACATGTAGGTGGTCACTATCAGGATGATTTACACATTCCTTTACATAACCAATTGTCAAATTAGTATTCGTAGTAAGAGGATATGCCTCTTCAATTTCCGTCATATGGAAGGAAATTTGATTAAATAATTCTTCATTTGTATATCCATCTAGATTAATATAATCCTTTAACCAGTTTGTAGAAACCTTCATCTTACTTTACCTCCTTAAATTGATGTAAAAAGCGAAGATCATTCGTATAGAAATTACGAATATCATCAATACCATACTTAAGCATAGCAACACGTTCAATACCAACCCCAAAGGCAAATCCTTGAATATGCTCTGGGTCATAACCTGACATTCTAAGTACATTATCATTAACCATACCTGCACCTAGAACCTCAATCCAACCAACACCCTTACATGTTGGACATCCCTTACCACCACAGCGGCTACATGAAACATCTACCTCAACAGATGGCTCAGTAAATGGGAAAAATGATGGACGAAGACGAATTTTATTGTTTTGACCAAACATCTTTTTCGCAATTTCAAGTAATGCACCTTTTAAATTAGCAAGAGAAATATCCTCGCCTAAAACTAAACCCTCAAATTGCATAAATTGATGAGAGTGAGTTGCGTCATCCGCATCACGTCTATATACCTTACCAGGACATACAATTTTAATTGGAGCTCCACCCTTTTTCTCCATTGTACGAGCTTGTACAGGAGATGTTTGACTACGAAGTAAGTGTTCAGGATCAATATAGAAGGTATCCTGCATATCACGAGCAGGGTGTCCCTTAGGTAAATTTAATTTTTCGAAGCAGTATTCATCGGTTTCAATTTCTGGTCCTTCAGCTATTTCATAGCCCATACCGATAAATAAATCCTCAAGTTCCATTATTGTTTGATTTAAAGGATGAATAGATCCTACATTAGCCTTTAGCCCAGGAAGGGTAACATCAACTGTTTCATTTAAAAGACGAGCATTGATTTCTGCATTATTAAGCTCTGCAAGCTTTGCATCAAATGCTTCTGAAAGCTCAGTCTTATATTGGTTAGAAATCATACCAATCTCTTTACGTTCTTCTACTGTTAAATTACGCATATTAGCCATAATTTGCGCAAAAGGACCTTTTTTACCTAATACATTTGCCTTTTCATTTGTTAATTCAATTTTGTTCTTAATTTCTTTAAGATTAGCCTTTACCTTATCTCTTAAAGCCTCAAGTTCTTCTTTGATTGCCATAAATATTGGCTCCTTTCTTTTAAATATTTTATATTAAGACTCACTTTTTTTACTTAAGCAATAAAAAAAGTCGCCCTAAATCCAAGGACGACATTATCGCGGTACCACCTTAGTTCAGTATAAAATACTGCACTCAAATTCTTTAACGCAGAAAACGGGCTTGATTAGAGCCATTCAAAAGTGAATTCAAATTAAAAATCTAAGAAGCTTTCCACCTTCCGCTTCCTCTCTTATAGATTAAATAACTCTACTAGTCTTTATCATCATATTTTTATCAACGAGTTAATTATACCCAATTTAAAAAAATTAAGCAAGAGCTTTTTATCAATTAGGCAACTCTTGCTTAAAATTAACTATTATTTTAAATTGTTATTTACATTATTTTTACTAGTTTTTTCAATCAAACTAGCAAATGCTTTTATTATAACTACGATAGCAACATAAAATCCAATAAGAACAATTGTTGTATCAATATCATTTTGAGATACAAAAAACAAAACAATAAATACTATTGAGACCAAAATTAAAATAATATCTTTAATATACTTCATCATTACTCCTCTTTTCCTTTCTACTAAATGTATTTTAACAAAATATATTTTTTTGTCAAATTAATATATAACAATTCTCCTACTTTAAATTGCGAAGTCCTTTAGGATAATGATTTTTTAAATGTCCATTAGTCGCTTTAAAGCCACCAAGATATAATCCATCTGTTTCAATTACACCGTAACCATTAGGAAGTGGCGCTTCTATCTCTTCACCAACTAAATACTTTAAAACTCTAGGATCATTAACATCAAGCTTTAATATATTTTTAAAATATTTACCTAAAGCTTTATAAAAATGGTGATATGGTTCAAAACGGCCCTTAATTACCTCACCAAGCTCAACACCATTAGTGTTAACATTAAGCTTTGACATATCAATATTTGATACAGTAAGATAATACCGGTTTCCTATTTTTTTAATATCACCCTTAGGTATTTCTTTAAGATTATCCTTCATAAACTTTATAACAATTTTCAATTCATCACTTTGTTTTGACTTATCATATCTTACACGTGATACCTCAGCTCTTTTTTTCCTTAAAAGAGCCATGTATTGACCCTCTCCTTTACCAGTAAAAGGATAAAATTTTAAAGTTTCTTTAATACTAGCTTCCTTCGTAAATTCCTTTAACAAAGGATTAGCTGGTAACACCTCATAATCAAGTTCATTTACAAGAAAAGAAACAATATCTTCATCCTCTTCTTTTGAAAATGTACAGGTTGAATAAATAAGAATACCATTTTCTTTAAGCATTTTATCGGCTGATTTTAATATTTCATAATCCATTTTAGCACAAGCTAATGGAAGCTCTCTTGTCCACTGTGCCATAGCTTCCTCGTCTTTTCGCATCATACCCTCACCTGAGCAAGGTGCATCAACTAAAATTACATCAAAAAAGCCAGGAAATGTTGATGCTAAACGAGAAGGTGTTTCATTTAAAACAACACAATTTTGATAGCCTAGGCGTTCAATATTACTAGATAAAATTTGACTTCTCTTTTTTGAAGGATCATTTGAATATAATATACCTTTAGGAATTCTTGATAAGATTTGTGTTGACTTTCCTCCAGGAGCTGCACATAAATCAAGAACCGTCTCATCGCCCTTAAACTGATACATATTAACAGGTCCCATCGCAGAAGGCTCTTGAAAATAGAAGGCACCTAAATGATGATATGGATGAGTTCCATATTTTTCCTCATCATTTAAATAATAGCCCTCGGGATCATATTTAATAGGTTCAAGGGGCATATTTAGATTTTTATGAAAAGTATCATAAGTAATTTTATTTAAACGAATACTTCTTACAGGCTTCTTTTGATATTCTTCAAGCATTAATTCATATTCTTTTTTAGTTAATGTTTCTTCTAAATATTTTAAAAATTCTTGATTCATTTTAAACCTCCTAAAAAAAAGAGCCTGCTATATATAAGCAAAGCTCTTATTTATTTAATGAGAAATTACTTAACTTGAGTAAACTTAACTCCATCTCTTGTAACTTCAAGAATAGAGTCACCCTTTTCAAGATTTAAAGACGCAACAGCAGCCTTATAAGCATCCTCAAGCTTACCACAAACTGGTTGAACACCCCATGCTAATTGTAAAGAACGGCAATCGCTTCTTTCCTTTGTAGCAAAGAATACGTCAGCAGCTGGACGATATTGAGAAATCTTGAATGCAAGCTCTTGATCACCTTCAGCAACAACAGCAGCAACTTCGAAATTATTTGCAACTTGAGCAACAGCTAAACCAATAGCGTCAATTTCATTCTTCTCATTTGGATAAGAAAGAACATTATCAATCATTAATTCATGATCAATATCATCTTCAGCTCTTTCATCAATCTTAGCCATGTAAGTTACAGCCTCAAGAGGATAATCTCCTTGAGCAGACTCACCTGAAAGCATTGTAGCTGATGTACCATCAAGTACAGCATTATGAACGTCTGAAACCTCAGCACGTGTAGGTCTTGGATTTTGTTGCATAGAATCTAGCATTTGAGTTGCAGTAACAACAATCTTACCAGAAGCTTGAGCAAGATAAATCATTTCCTTTTGAATAGCTGGAAGATCCCAAGCATCAACGTCAACACCTAAGTCTCCACGAGCAACCATTACACCATCAGAAAGAGCAATGATTTCTTCCATGTTTGAAACACCCTCTTGGTTTTCAATCTTAGAAATAATCTTGATGTGGTCATTCTTCTTAGCTGCTAAGATATCACGAATATCCTTAATATCTTGTGGACGACGAATGAATGAAGCAGAAATGAAATCTACATCCTCATCACAACCAAATTCGATATCGTCCTTGTCCTTTGGAGCGATATAATCCATATTAAGAATTACTCCTGGAACATTACAGTTTCTCTTGTTCTTTAGCTTACGAGAATTTTCAATACGGCAAACTAATTCATGATTAGCTTCATCCTTTTCAGTAACTGTTAAAGTTAAGTTACCATCCTCAATAAGGATTCTTCCACCTACAGAAATATCGTCATAAAGACCTGGATAAGAAATAGCAACCTTGTTTGCATCTCCAAGATAAGAATAATCCATAGTAATACGGATAGTGTTACCCTCAGTTAGCATAACAGGCTCGTCATTCTTTAAATAACCAGTACGAATTTCTGGTCCCTTTGTATCAAGCATGATACCAATATTCCAGCCCTTTTCAGCATTTAAAGCCTTAACGTTCTTAATACGGAAGCCTTGCTCAACATGGTCACCATGAGAGAAGTTCATACGCATAACGTTCATTCCAGCATTGATAAGTGCCTCTAATTGGTCCTTTTGTTCAGAAGCTGGTCCAATTGTACATACCATTTTTGTCTTTTTCATAGTATTTCTCCTTTTATTCTTGTTTAATTTATCATTAATTTTTAGGCAAAACCTAAAAAATAATTTCAGGTGTAAAATTTATACCCTTTTTTATTATATCATAGTTTTTGCTTTAGACAATATTTTTAATCTTAATTTTTAACAATTTTTTTGATTTTTTTAAATTATTTGTTTACAAATGCTAAAAAAATAACCATAAAATGTAATATTTTTTCAAAATATGAATTCTTTTAATTACCTTAGACTTGAATTATTAATTTAAATAGATATAATAGAATTATCTTTGAAAATAGGAGAAAAGTTAATATGAAGAATTTAAAGGGTGCCTGTGTTCTTGGACAATCAGGTGGACCAACATCAGTTATAAATGCGAGTGCAGCTGGTGTATTTTTAGAAGCGCTTAATCAAGAGTGCATTACTGCAGTATACGGTGCTAAGCATGGTATTCGTGGTATTTTAAATGAAGAGCTTTATGATATTGGTAAAGAAGATATTAAAGAGCTTGAGTTGTTAAAAACAACGCCATCTTCTTCAATCGGTTCAGTAAGATATAAGCTTGCTAATCCAGAGGTTGATGATAAAGACTACAAACGAATTTTAGAAGTATTTAAAAAATACAATATCCGTTATTTTTTCTATAATGGTGGAAATGACTCAATGGACACTTGTAATAAAATTTCTAAATATATGGCTAAATCAGGCTATGAATGTAATTGCATCGGTGTTCCTAAAACGATTGATAATGATTTAGTAGCCACAGATCATACTCCTGGCTATGGTTCAGCTGCCAAATATATTGCCACAACAATGATGGAAATTTATGAGGATGCTTGTGTATATGATACACCAATGATTTGCGTATGTGAAATTATGGGTCGTAATGCAGGTTGGCTTACTGCCGCTTCTTCACTTGCATCATATAAAGGACATGGACCAAGTCTTATTTATTTACCTGAAGTAACATTTGACTTTGATAAATTTATTAAAGATGTTGAAAAATGCTACCAAAAGGATAATCACGTTCTTATTGCTGTATCTGAAGGAATTAAAACAAAGGATGGCAAATATATTCCTGAGGCTTTAGGTGAAATGTCTACAGATTCATTTGGACATGCTCAGCTTGGTGGTACTGCTCAAATCCTTGCGCAAAAAATAAAAGAGCATTTTAAATGTAAGGTTCGTGCAATTGAATTTAATTTAATGCAAAGATGTGCACAGCATTTAGCATCTAAAACAGATATTCTTGAAGCCTTTGGTGCTGGAAAAGAAGCTGTTAAACAAGCTGTTAATGGTGTTACTGATAAAATGGTAGCTTTTAATCGTGTATATAAGGATGGTAAATATACTTGCCAATATAATCTTGTAGATTTAAGTATTGTTGCAAATGATGAGAAAAAAGTGCCTCTTGATTGGTTAAATGACGAGCAAAATAACGTTAATGAAAAATTTATCGAATATGCGCTTCCTCTTATTCAGGGTGAAATGGCCGCACCAATTGAAGATGGTCTTCCAAGATTTGCTAAGTTAAATAAGATTTTAGCTAAATAAAATGTAAAAGAATCGAATTAAGCTTCGGTTCTTTTTTATTTTTATATAATTGTTTTAATAAAATTAAATTTTAAAGTTTGCATTATTAACACACTTAATAATATTTTCCATAGTATCAGCGTGCATAGTATTAATTATGAATCTACATAATTGATGCTCTGCATTATCTCTATCTAATCTAACACCTGACTTATCAATAACATGATACGCAGAATCAGGTTCTGCTCCTATAGCCATCAAAATAAGAGTCAATCTTAATAATGAGCCATTCCTTTTACCAGCAATAATATTTTTAACAGAAGAAAGTTCTATTTCTGTTTCAGCTTCTATTTGTTCATACGTTAAGCCACTTTTTTCCTTTAACATTTTCATACATGTAACATAATCATTATTTAAATCAAAAAATGCATTATTAAATTTTCGCTCTTCTTCTAAAATTTTCATTATATTTGCTTCAGTAAATATATCTTTTTCTTTACCTTCAAAACATAACTTTGTATGAAACTTTGAATTTCTATTGCGATTTTAGTTTTTTTCTTGCTTCATACTTTATATATTTCTTCCCATACAAATCTTTTCCAATATATTTTTCAGAATTCAAGCATAAATGAGATTCTAAATAGACTAATTTTTGTTCTTCCATCATTTTTGATATTATAGGATTTGAAGATAATGCAATTGCATCAATTGCAGGAATAACAAATGTTTCATTATACTCACAAGTACCTGGTTCAAATGAAAAATCAGGAACTTTGTAATCATCACACCATATATCACAGCCATATGCTTCTGTAACGCCAATATCACACAATCTAATTTTAACAGACAATTTAGATACGTGATATAAATTTGATAAAGTCTCAATGACATTAGGAAGAATATCTATTGTATCACTATTATTTTTAAGTCTAAATTCTTTAATTAGCTTAAAAGCTTCTTCACTAAAAGCCTTATATGGCATCAAGATTCTTGGTGTTAAAGCATTTGCTTGCCACTCCATTATATTTATATCCATTCCTAAATTCATATTAGCTCTGCCATTAATATCACAATCAAACCATTTATATTTTTTATCAAAAATCTTTTGAAACTTTATAGCATATCTATGTAAATAAAAATGTACACACTCATGAATAATAGTATTATTATTTTCCTTTTCAATATTACTCATAAAATAAGAATTTGGATCATAAACAATTGTGTTAGCATCAACATAAAGTTTTGTAATAGAATCACAACTAGCATCATAAAAAGGAGCCAATGTATCTTCAAAAAAAATTCTTCCAAAAATAGACTTATCCTTTACAATATTATGCTTACATACTTTAAGTCCCATTTTTTCAGCCACTAATCTTGAATCAACATTTATTGGACTTAACAATGCTTTTGGATAATACTTCCTTAAAAATTCTTCTGCAATAAAATCTAGTTCATTTTTCTTAATATATGGGACTAGCATTTCATTTAAACTTCTTTCATGTTTAACTCTTATTTTATCATATATTCTTACATTAATGATATTAAAATCTTTAAATTCCGTTTCAATAGTACCTTCACAAAGTAAATTCAACCATAAGTCTTTTCCAACGTAATTATTCTGACCCTTACGAATTGTTCCAAATATTTTAATTATTACAATAATATCAAAACCAATTTTATCATTTTTATCATAAGCTATACAGGAATTTATATTAGAATCACCACAAATTAAATTGCCACTATAGCATTTAAATCCAAGTTCTTCTCTTACCATATATCTATGACTTTCAAAAAAATTTTCACATTCTTTAACTATTTTATCTTTAAAATTATCTTGCACATATTTATTTATACCTTTATTACTCAATATAATTCTCCCCCTTTATATATAATTAAATAATAAATTATTGTTTCAAGCCCAATAAAAAACATATTTTCTCTAAAACAATAACTAGTTTATAACATCATTATACAATATTTGACAAAAAAATAATAGATTTTTTACTAATTTAAAGAATTTTATATTTTTCAAATATTATATAATGAAAAAACGTATAAAGAAGTCATCTCTATACGCTTTCAATAATTGATATTAGTTATTTCTAATGCCTATTTTAGATTTAATTAGCTCTAACATTTCTAAAGCTTTTTTATTTGAAAATAAAATAGTATTTACCAATATTTTTTTACTGCCAACTCTTAATATAATATGTGGTACTCCTATACTTGTATCAATATAACAAATATCTTTTAGTTTATTGTAATAAATAATTTTATCCTTCTTTTTTAAATGGTCACCATACGTTCCATTTTGAATAATAAAATAATCATCATAGAAAACAAATTTAAGTCTTGTTACAACTAAAATAGATATAATCAATACAAATATTAAGATCAAAGTATAAATCATACATCTAACATAAAAATTTTTATAATATTCAATCCAACCCATAATAATAATTGGAACCAAAACTAAACACATTAAAATGCAACAAAATATATAATATCCACTGTTAGGTCTAAAGACTTTTTTCATAATTGCTCTTCTCCTCTTCATAAATTATAATGAGTTAATATATCCTTGTAACATACTAGAAAGCATCCAAGAAGATGAAAAACCATCCACAGTTTTCCAAATCACGCCTTTACCAAATGTCTTCATTGACATCGAATAATTATATTTTCTATTCTTAGTTAAACCAGATTTAAAAAACTGTTTAAAACTATGTCTTCCTTTATTAATTCCACTTATATTCATATGACAATCTACAATTCCTGCAGATACTAGACCAATTGCTCCCGACACTAATATATTAGAAATGAAGTTTACTCCAGAATAACTAGATCTTCCTGTTGCATTTTCTAATCCCATACTAATTGCTGTAGAAGCGGCATTACCAAATACTGATCCGAGATATATTCCTGCACCAGGAATAGTTGCAAGTGCTCCACCTATTGCTCCTCCAAGTGTAGAACCAACATATGTTTCCCATGTTGAAAATTCCCATTTTGAGAAATTTAATCCATTTTTCCAAGCATTAGATACCACATCTGAAACAAATTGACCAACTAACCTATTAATTGCTCCTGCTAATGCAGATAATGCAACAGTTAGAAGTAATGCACTTAAAACAAAATTTCCATTTTCATCCACATACATTACGGGATTATTATTACAATATGCAAATAAATTCAAACAAGTAATATTTTGAGGCTCAAGATAATTAATACTATCATTATTTAACCATCTTCTCCACTTTGGTACATAAAATCTTGATTTACAATAATACATTTCTGCATCATCGTCATAATAATATCCTTTGTATCTAAATGGATTACGAGTACCTAAATTACATCCACTTGTATCTTCTATTCCCTTACTATTACCATATGCATCGTATTTATATTTTACAACAAGTTTACCATTTTGGTCAACTATTCCTAAAAAGTGTAGTTATTACGTAAAAAGGTATATGAAGTTTCCTCCATATACCTCAAAGAAAATATAAAATTAAATCTATTCATTATTAAAACTATAAAAATCATTAATAGAGTAATTTTTAACTTCTATAAATCGATATTTGTTTAAATTTTTTATTTTTAAGGATAATTTTATATTTATAATTCCTTTAGATGCCAATTTATATATTTTAGTTTTATTACATTTTTTTAGAATCAAATTTACTTCATTAATATCATTATTAATAATTTTCTTATAAATATATTTCAATGGTAATTTATGCTTTTTAAGATATTGAATAACAAAATAACTTTGTATTAATTCATATACATACTTATTCTTGAAAATCCATCCTTGCATATCTAATCTTATACTTTGCCCATTATAATTTCCTTTATATATACCTTTTTCATTGATTAACTCTAACTGAGTACAATTTATAATATCTAAAGCAAGGAATTCAAAACAATTATTATTTGGTACTCCTTGAATAAATCCTTTATTTGAATTATTTCTAAATGCTTTCATCATTTTATATTCAGGTTTGTACATTGCAAAATAATAATATAAATTAAAATTCGAAGCAAAAAATGGCATAACTATACCTATTAAGCAAAATATAAAACATAAAAGATGAACATAATCTCCTTCATAATTTCCAAATACAAGTGTATAAATTATTATTATTGCTATCGAAGCAAAAGATAGAAAAAAACCACCATAAAATAAAATATATGAAATTAAAGTATTGCGTTGTTTTGTCATTTTTTATCCTACCATTCAATAATATTTCCAAACAAACCAACAGTAACACTATAAAAATTACCTGTTAGTCCTTTTAATTTGTCGAAAACATAAGTAAATCTATTTAATCTATTAAGAACTAATAAAGCGCTTTTATTTTTAACATCAAACTTACAAGCCGTCTTATAAAATTTGGATAATTCCTTTTGCCCATTCTTTGACGCATTTGCAAATCCATTAGCATAAATGGATTTGGCAATTCGTCTACCTACAATAGACAATCCTTCTGCTATACCTGCAGAAACAAGTCCTGTTATAATGTTGTTTTTTAATGAGTTCCAAGAGTAATTAACATTTTCTGAAATTAAACCGCCAATAATTTCAGAGCCAATTGCACCGCCAAATCTTACTAACACATTTCCAGCTTGACCTGCAGCTCCACCGATAAAGCCTGCAACTCCAGAACCAACATATTCCCATACAGAAACATCTCCATTAAATAATTTTCCATCATTCAAATAATCTTTAAGTCCTGTAACAAACAAGCCAATAATTGCACCAATAAACAAGGCTGAAATAGCGAAGTCACCTGTTGGATCCACATATATTACGGGATTATTATTACAATATGCAAATAAATTCAAACAACTAATATTTTGAGGCTCAAGATAGTCAATACTATCACTATTTAGCCATCTTCTCCACTTTGGTACATAAAATCTTGATTTACAATAACACATTTCTGTATCATCGTCATAATAATATCCTTTGTATCTAAATGGATTACGAGTACCTAAATTACATCCACTTGTATCTTCTATTCCCTTACTATTACCATATGCATCGTATTTATATTTTACAACAAGTTTACCATTTTGGTCAACTATTCCTAAAATATTTTGAAGATAATCTCTTACATAAAAATACTTACTAGAATTATCTTTAATCAAACCATATAACATGCCATTTTCATCATATAAGAAATCTAATCTACAATATTGATTTATTTCTGTTATAAGCTTATCTCCATCATAATAATACTGCGTTGTAAATTCTTCCGAATCTCTATCGTCATCATACCAATAGCCTAAAACCTTTTTAATTATTAAGCCATTACTATCATAAGTATAATCAATACTCTTTTGCTCATCAATACCTAATTCTTCTGATATTGAAATTAATCTTCTTCCTTCAAATCTATATGCAGTATCTCTATAGGTTGCAGGATTTCCTGGATTTGTTGAAGAAAATGATACTGGCCATCCATTTATCGTCTTTAATCGATTTAAATTATCATAAGTAAAGATATCATTTCCAGCCTTTGTAACATTTCCATTATTATCATATTTATATCCAATATCATCTTCCTTAGTTAAGAATCCCCTGTAATCATAAGTATAATTATGACTGCCAAATACTGAATCTGTAATTTTAACTACATTTCCAATATTATCTGTTTCATAATTTCTTGTATAATTTTTTGAACCATAATATTTGATTTCTGATTTTACAATTGGTACTTTAGCTTCCTTATGAGCATTTGTTGTTTTAGTATCATAATATGTTCTTAAAATTTTTACCGTTGAACTATGAAGTTCTTTATATTTTAATAATCCAAATTCATCATATTCATTAATCGTTGAAAAGCCTTGAAGTTCATTACTTAAGCTTCTTAATGTAGCTTCAGATACATAATAATTTGATACAGCTAGCATTTCAATTTGACCATATAATGGATATGAATTTGCATAGTCATCAATCATATTTTCATCGTAGCATCTTCCAATCATAAACGACAAGTTCTTATAATTAAACCATGTTTCAATCTGATGTGTATCTATCAGTCCATCCACAAAGAAACGAATATTTTTATACTTAAATACCACCTGTGAATCATTAGGATCTTCAGTATCATAAGAAATACCGATTGTATGCCATGAACCAGTTGAAACTATAAGTGTTGATTCTACAACTTTTCCATCTAAATCTAAGCATAGTTTATTATTTGCATTACGATATAAGCCTAATGTTTGCTTATCATTAAATCCTTCAAAGAAATATTGCTTATCAGTTTTGGCATCCGTATATGCTCTTAGCATAATTGTTCCGGAATCCTTTGGTGTTAATTCATATTCTAACACTTGTCCATCTGCTACATATGAAAATCCTTTATTTAAATAATTATAATTAAAAGATCTATCATTATCACATTTAGCATATGCTCTTAGATCATAATTAATAGGAGAAACTCCTTTTAATGATTTTAAATCATTTTGAAGTGGGAAAATTTCATAATTGTTTTGAATATTTGAATCGATTGTATATAAGTTTGAACTTGATGAATTAACACATCTCCACTGTGTGTCGCCTTGATTATCACAAATATAGTCCTTTGTTAATTTATAATAATTCATCAATGTACTTATGCTTATATCGCTATCGTCATTATTGCTTATCATTAATAATGCTATCTTACCAGAAAAGCCTGAGCTTTCACCATTAAAATACATATGTCCAATATGATATGCAGGATTTTTATCCATTTCA
>ENA-ORMR01001331-ORMR01001331.1-human-gut-metagenome-genome-assembly--contig:-NODE-1331-length-19365-cov-4.030399_pt1 | contig 19365 bp, 20 predicted proteins | sample MGYA00242107_ERZ509003 | MGnify/ENA primary metagenome ERZ509003 (study PRJEB26280, sample SAMEA2338699) | human gut metagenome | biome: human gut; feature: human-associated habitat; material: faeces... | reverse complement strand
CAGATATTCCGGAAGACCAAGTTCCCGGCCCAGCTGCCGCACCTCGTCCTTGAACAGCATATTCAGCGGCTCGATGATCTCCTTAAAGTCCACATAGTCGGGCAAACCGCCTACATTGTGATGGCTCTTGATGACAGCGGCAGTACCAGCTCCGGACTCAATGACATCGGGATATATGGTGCCTTGGGCGAGATAGTCCACGGCACCGATTTTTTTGGCTTCTTCCTCAAAGACGCGGATGAATTCCTCGCCGATAATCTTGCGTTTGCGTTCCGGCTCAGTCTCACCAGCCAGTTTCAAAAGGAATCGGCTCTCAGCATTGACCCGGATAAAATTCATGCTCCATTTGGAAAAAGCCTGTTCCACCTCGTCCCCTTCATTCAGGCGCATCAAACCGTGGTCTACGAACACACAGGTAAGCTGACTGCCAATCGCTTCCGCCAATAGTGCCGCGCAAACGGAGCTGTCCACACCGCCGCTGAGCGCCAACAGCACGTTGCCGCTGCCCACTTTTTCACGGATCTGGTGGATCGCTGTTTCTTTGTAATCAGCCATGATCCAGTCGCCGTGGGCATTACAGACTTCGTACAGGAAATTGCGGATCCATTGGGTGAAACGTTGACTCTTGCCGGGCAAACAGAGGTGATCGTGTCTGCAAGCCTTAATATGCAAACTTTGGACAAAATCCGTGGCAGCATCCCTGTTTTCCGTGACAGGCGTCCGGAACTCTATCACATTTGAAAATGACAGCAGCAGTCCACCTATCCGGCGAGCTGCTGTGCAAGAAACGAGGTTTTCCTATGCGAGACTATCAAAAAGAATTTGAAAACCGGGTCAGCTTTATCCGCAGTGTCCTTGCGGAGAGCGGCGCGGATGGAATTGTTTATGGTAACAGCGGCGGTAAAGATTCAGCGTTGGTGGGTATTCTTTGCAAAGCAGCCTGTGATAACACCATTGGCATTATCATGCCCTGTGCCTCCAAACGGAACTACAATCAGGATGCAGAGGATGGCATGACCGTCGCCAAACAATATCACATCGAAACCCGCACCGTTAATTTGACCCCTATGCGTGAAACTGCCGTACAGCAGATTTCTGCCGCAGCAGACCTCAATTCAGCCGCTCTGACGAACCTCGCACCCCGGCTTCGGATGCTTACGCTCTACGCTGTCGCCGCTAGCGAAAACCGCCTGGTTGCAGGTACTGGCAACCGCAGCGAAGCCTATGTGGGTTACTTTACCAAATGGGGTGATGGAGCCCATGATTTCAATCCTATTTCAGATCTGACAGTAACAGAGATTTATGAATTTCTGCGCTGGCTGAATGCCCCGGCCTGCATCATTGAAAAGGCTCCCTCGGCAGGACTCTTTGATGGGCAAACAGATGAGCAGGAAATGGGCATCACATACAAGGAATTGGACGCATATCTCTTTGGTAAAAAGGTATCTGATACGGCAAAACAAACCATTCAGCGTATGCACGAGAAAAGCCAGCACAAGCGCCAGGGCACCAAACATTATGTATAATGGAGAAAAACACGGCCTTCCTCAATGGGGCAGCGATGCATCATCGTTTCCGAAGCAATGCCTTTTTGTTCACAGCAGCACAAAATATGACAGCCTTGCGCCTCGTGATCGGTGCTGATAGCGTGACACATTCGAGCTGTCTCAAAACGTATACTCCTTGAGACAGTGAAAAACACATATAAAATACGCCCCGAAAGTGTGCCAGATAGTTCGGCAAGACTTTTGGGGCGTTTCATTTTCGTAAGATATATTTTGATACGGTCAATCGTCGTCCGCTACGATTTCATAGTAGTTAGGACCACCCGATTTACGGGTGGTCCTGACTTTGCGTCTGGCTTTTGTCTATGGGAATTAAGCATTGTCCCACGCTCCACTAATGGTTAAGTAATCCTGCCTTTCCATTTGCGCGGACGTATAGGACTTTATCTTTAAAATAATTGATGGGATCAGTGCGGGTACCATTGATACGAACTTCAAAATGAAGATGATATCTATATCCAGGATGTAGTGTTCAATTCCGGGGATAAGACGGTCACTCGTCCGATTGTCCTAGGGATCCTAAAGAAGCATCACCCGCATATGGTTCGCTGGGAGAGCAACAATGGCAGCGATGAGTATGGTGGCATCGTGGATGAGAAGCTTCGCCAGGACGGTATCCGGGTAAATATGAGCTATAAAAAGGTGCCGACCAATCAGAGCAAACTGAGCCGAATCATTCAGTATGCGCCAGACATCAAGAAATTCTACTTTGTCGACTCTAAGCACAGAAGCTCTGAGTACGAGAAATTCATGCGGGAGCTTACCCTTTTCACGGTTAGCGGCAAAAATTTGCACGATGACGCCCCAGATGCTTGTGCCATGCTGGTGGATTTCATTGGAAGTGGGATTAAAACGGTGACGGTGGCAAAAAGACCGTTTTGAGAGATATACGTAAGAAGAGAACATAAAAATGGGGAGAAGCAACTGCTTCTCCCCGTTTTATATGTTGCTGTTAGCGCTGGACGCGGCCGGAGCCGTCGCCGGCGGCCAGAGTCTCCACCTCGGAGACCGAAACGTGGTTGATGTCCCCCTCAATGGTGTGCTTGAGGCAGGAGGCGGCCACGGCGGATTCAATAATCGCCTTGCCGGCCAGGGTGCCGTAGATGATGCCGGCGCCGAAGCTGTCGCCGCCGCCCACCCGGTCGACGATCTTCATGTTGTACTCCCGGGAGAAGTGGCAGGTCTCCCCGTCGAAGAGCATGCCCGCCCAGTTGTTCTCGCTGGCGGAGATGGAGGTGCGCAGGGTGATGGCCACGGTCTTGAAGCCGAAGCGCTCGGCCAGCTGGCGGGCCACGCTCTCATAGCCCTTGTGGTCCAGCTTTCCCCCCGTAATGTCGGTGTTGGCGGCCTCGATGCCGAAGACGTCCTTGGCGTCCTCCTCGTTGGCGATGCACACGTCCACATACCGGCACAGCTTGGCCATGGTCTCGCCGGCCTGCTGCCGGGTCCACAACTTCTTGCGGTAGTTCAGGTCGCAGGAGACGGTGATGCCCTTGGCCTTGGCGACCTTGACGGCCTCCTCGCAGATGGCGGCCACGTTGGGGCCCAGGGCGGGGGTGATGCCGGTAAAGTGGAACCAGTCCGCCCCCTCAAAGATCTTGTCCCAGTCGAAGTCGGCGGTGGTGGCGGTGGCGATGGCGGAGCCGGCCCGGTCATAGATGACCTTGGAGGGCCGCTGGCTGGCGCCCTTCTCCAGGAAGTAGATGCCCACCCGGTCGCCGCCCCGGACGATGTGGGACACATCCACGCCGTAGCGGCGCATCTCGTTGACGGCGGCCTGTCCGATGTCGTGGGCGGGGAGCTTGGTGACGAAAGCGGCGTCCAGCCCGTAATTGGCCAGGGAGACGGCCACGTTGGCCTCGCCGCCGCCGTAAGTGGCTCCCAGCGTGGTGGCCTGAATGAACCGGTAGTAGCCCTCGGGGGCCAGACGGAGCATGATCTCGCCGAAGGTAATCACTCTCTTAGCCATTTCCACGGGCCTCCTTCACGATTTCAACGGATTTTCTGCACAGCTCGGTGATCTCGTCCCAGCGGCCGTTGTCGATGAGCTCGACAGTGACCATGTAGGAGCCGCCGCAGCCGGCAATGGCCTTGTTGGCGAGGTACTCGCCCAGATTCTTTAGGGAGATGCCGCCGGTGGGCATGAACTTGACCATGCTGAAGGGGGCGCTCATGGCCTTGATCTTGGCCAGGCCCCCCGACTGCTCGGCGGGGAAGAACTTGACCACCTCCAGACCGTAGCCCAGAGCGGCTTCGATCTCGGTGGGGGTGGTACAGCCGGGAAGGATGGGCACGTCCAGGCTCTGGCAGCACTCCACGGTTTTGGGGTTGAAGCCGGGGCTGACGATGAACTGGGCGCCGGCGTCCACGGCGGCCTTCACCTGATCGGTGGTGAGGACGGTACCCGCGCCCACAATCATGTCGGGAAATTCCTCCCGCATGGCCCGGATGGCGATCTCGGCGCCCGCGGCCCGGAAGGTGACCTCGGCCACCGGCACGCCGCCGGCGCGGAGGGCACGGGCCAGAGGGATGGCATCCCGCTCGGGGTGGTTCAGCTTGATGACGGGGACCACGCCGATTTCAGAGATGCGGCGAATGATCTCTTCCAAATTGATTCACTCCTTTGATGGGCTTTATGAGAAGTTTGAAAACCCGGTACCATATCGGCACCGGGTTTTCTTGCAATGATATTACCCGACGTCGGGCTGTCCCAAGGCTTTGTTGACCAGAATGCGCAATGCACCCCGGGGGCTTTCCAACTTGCCTTTGAGCACGTCTTCTTCAGTGAAACGCGCCATCAAAATCTCTCGGTGAGTGACCCGTTCATAGTCATAGGTCACGTAGATATAGCCGTCTTCCGCCTCTTTTGCGTCAGGATAAGCGGCGCTGTCCCGGATATCAAGCAGCAAGGAGTACGGCCAGGTAGCACCATCGTCTTCCGAAATCAGAGCCGTCAAATGGCTACGCCCCTTCCAGCTCTTTACGTCGCCCTGACTCATGATATCGTCCAAATCGATGCGCTGGTCGAAATTATAATGGTTGACCATCAGCAGGCGTCCCGATTTCAGCCTCCGGATGTAAAAACGGGAACAGGGGCCATCAACATGGCTTTTCTGCCCCGGAGTCCAGGTGTAGCCGTTGTCATGGGAGTAGCTCTCGCCGATTCCCTCAAAGGTGCGAACCAGCATCCAGAGGGTACCATCTTTTTTCTGAACAATCATGTGCTCGTCAAAGCTGCGCATAGGAACGTCTGCCCGGCCCCGCAGAGTAATGGTCTCGCCCTGATTGGTGGACGCATAGACATTGGAGAATTGCTCTTCCTCCAGACCGTGCCGTTCCGTCGGGGGTGCGCCGCACTCATCCCGCCAGATACAGCAAGGGAACAACCAGTCCCCATTTTCAATCACTACGGGTTTATTGAGCATGATGCCGTTTGCGATACGCCGGGGTTCGCTCCAAACCAGATCTTCAGCATCAGGCTGAGCACAGATTGTAGCCCACACACCACTGCGCCCATCATTGAAGCCATGGGCCTGTGTGTAGCAAACCCAAAGCCTGCCCAAGGGGTCAATCCACATGGAGGCGTCATAAATCCGGCACTCCGGATCAGGATGCTCCACCACCATCTGGCAGGAGTTGAAGCTATCGCCACCGTCATCGCTGGTACAAACCACCAGGATATTACCTCCTACCTCAGCGCCCTGACCGCCGTAGAAACAGACGAATACTCTGTTCTTGGCAGTTACCTCGATAGAAGGGATACCTTGCCAACGACGATAGCTGTCCTGGAAACGCTCTTCAGTAGGACGCACATAAATTTTTGCCGGGGTCATTGAGCCTTTTTGTTCCAATGGGACAGTCAGCGCCATTACTACCTCCGCACCTGATTGTAGCTGCGAAATCATTGATGTAACCGACAAAGTATTGCTCCCTGGTGTCATTGATACGCATGTCCATATGTGGGATCCTCATCCTCAGAATTATCGTGAGGATTGGTATCACGGATCTCAGTGTGCTGCTTCAGGAGGTATTACTACTATTGTAGATATGCCTCTGAGCGTCCCTCCTGTTACGAACGAAGAAAACTTTAAATTTAAACTGAAGGTTGCGGAAGATTCCTCTTGTGTTGACTTTGCCTTCTGGGGCGGTTTGATTCCCAGTTGTGTTGATGAGCTTCCCAATCTGGATAAACTGGGTTGTGTGGCTTATAAGGGCTTTATCTCTTTTGCCAATCCCGACTATCCTCAGATTACGGACGGCTATCTGGTTAAAGGTATGCGCCAGGCAGCAAAGTTCAACGGCCTTATTGGCGTGCATGCGGAGAATGCCGAAGTGGCTGATTTCGGTAGCAAGGAGATGGAAGCTATCGATTGTCCGGATGAGTCCATGCATGATGACGCTCGTCCTTGGTGGGTAGAAGTCGAAGCCATTCAGCGTGCGATTATTTTTGCAAAGGCTACGGGCTCCCGCCTCTATATCTGCCACATGAGTGTTGCGGAAGGTGCTGAGATTATCAAAAAGGCCAAAGCCGAGCGCGTTCCCGTATATCTGGAAACCTGCCCCCACTACCTCCTGTTCGATAAGAGCATTCTGCGGGAGAAAAAGCAGTACGCCAAATGTAATCCTCCCATTCGCAGCAGAGAGAACGTCGAAGAAATGTGGAAATATATCTTTGACGGAACGGTAGATACCATCGGCTCTGACCACAGCCCTTATCTGGACGAAGAACGGGCTCCCGACGGAAACTTCTGGCGGGCACTGTGTGGTTTTGGCGGGTTTGATGTTATGCTGGCTGGTCTGATTGACGAAGGCGTCAACCGCCGTGGCCTTCCCCTTACCCGCCTGGCCGAACTCACTGCTGGCAATGCGGCAAAGCTTATGGGACTCTTCCCCAAAAAGGGCAGCTTGATGCCCGGCGCTGATGCCGATATCGCCGTAGTGGATTTGAACAAGGTTTGGACCTATGATGGCGCCAAATCCTTTACCAAGATTAAGACTACAAATGGTGTCTATCAAGATCGGACTATCCGGGGTAAGGTAGTTGGAACTTACGTCCGCGGCGAACAGGTTTACGACGGCGAGTCTATTCTGGCCCAGCCCGGCTACGGCCAGTACGTCCCCCGCCAGCGGCAGGAGGGCTAATCCTCACTGTACGGCAGCAAGGAGGAAACATATGGCTTATGCAGTTGAATTAAAACACATTACAAAAATCTTTCCCGGTGTAGTGGCCAATCGGGATGTTTCCCTCAGTGTTGAGTGGGGTAGTATCCACGGCCTTATCGGTGAAAACGGTGCCGGTAAGACTACGCTGATGAAGATTCTCTACGGCATGTACGGTGCTAATGAGGGTGAGATTTGGATTGATGGCAAAAAAATGGATTTCCGTAGTCCTAAGGATGCCATTGCTCACGGTATCGGTATGGTCCATCAGCATTTTACGCTGGTTCCATCGCTGACCGTAACACAGAATATTATCCTCGGAAAACCTATCTGCAAAAAGAACGGCCTGCTGGATATGGTTCGGGCCAATCAGGAAATTAAGGAGCTTGGGGTCCGATTTAAGCTAGAGGTGGATCCCACAGCTCAGGTCAAAGACCTTCCTGTCGCTATGCAGCAGCGTGTAGAGATTCTCAAAGCCCTTTATCTTGGTGCTGACATCCTGATTATGGATGAACCTACCGCTGTTCTGACACCACAGGAAATCGTTCAGCTACTTAAAACCCTGGTGCATCTGAAGGAACAGGGCAAGTGCATCATTCTCATTACACACAAATTGAAAGAGCTGATGTCGGTTACCGACAATATCACCGTTCTGCGGGCAGGTGTTGTAACTGGTCAGGTCAAGACGTGTGATGTAGATGAGATGAAGATTGCCGCCATGATGGTGGGTCGGGAAATCAGCTTTGAAGTAGAAAAGGGCCCTGCCCATCCTGGTGAAACGGCTATTCAAGTGGAGCATCTGAACCTGCGTAATCAGTTTGGGGTGCAGGTTCTGGATGATGTCTCCTTCTCTGCTCGCCGTGGTGAAATTGTAGGAATTGCAGGCGTTCAAGGGAACGGCCAGACTGAACTGATTGAAGTTCTGTCTGGTATGTGCACTTCCTACACAGGGAAAATATCTCTGGGTAGCAGTGATGTTTCTCCTTCCTCTCCGCCACGGCAGCGTAGAGAACTGGGGTTGGCTCATATTCCCGAAGATCGGCAGACTATGGGTGCCGCACTGGAAGCTTCCCTTCTGGAAAATTTCATTATGGGCGATTTGAACAACGCCAAGTATACCAAGCAGCATACCATCCAGTACAAGAAGGCAGCAGTGGAAGCACAGAATCAGCTGAACCACTTTGCTGTAAAAATGTCTGGACTAGATCAGTCTGCGGGTTCTCTGTCTGGTGGTAACTTGCAGAAGGCCATTGTAGCCCGTGAGATGTATCGTGATCCATTGGTTCTTATCGCAGCGCAGCCCAGCCGAGGCGTGGATATCGGTGCAACCATGTTTATCCACGAACGATTGGTCGAACTTCGGGATCAGCAACGTGCCATCATTCTTGTATCTAGCGAACTTTCGGAGATTATGTCCCTTAGTGATAGAATCCTAGTCATGTATAAGGGTGCTATCGTGGGTGAGACGACTCCCCAAGAAAGTACAGAGGAAGACATCGGTTTGCTCATGGCAGGTATACGAAAGGAGGCCGAAGCGGTTTGAATTTTGAATTTCGTCAAAAGCCCATTCGGCTCCAGACCGCGCTGGCTGCGATTCTCATCGGCACTTTAGTCGGCGTAATCCTGGTCCTTGCCTCAGGATACAATCCTGTAGAGGTCTTCTCGACGCTGTTCTCCGGTGCATTTGGTTCTGCCAAATCCATCGCTACAGGCTTGCGTTGGGCAACTCCTCTGATGTTTACCGGTGTAGCCGCGGCAGTGGCCTTCCGGGGTGGTATGTTCAACTTCGGTATGGATGGCCAGCTTTATGTAGGTGGTCTGGCCGGCACTATTGTAGGCCTGGTCTGTGTGGACTGGCCGGCGTGGATCTCATCCCCGCCATGATGTTGGCTGCCATGATTGCCGGCGGGCTGTGGGCACTCCTTCCCGCATTTATAAAGGTGAAATTAGGCGGCAGCGAGATTGTTCCCGCCCTCATGCTCAACTATGTGGCTACCTATCTGACAAACTATATCGTCCACTACTACTTCTTGGCCGACGGCTCAACAGGCGATGGTCTGAAGACAAACCGGGTGGCCGAACAAGCCCTCTTTCACAATCTGGTCCCCCCTTATCAGCTGACTGGCGCCGTATTCATCGGGCTGGCAGTTGTGCTCCTCTTCTGGCTAGTGATGAAGAAGAGCAAATTCGGCTATAACATTTCCCTCAGCGGTCTGAATCCTGAGTTTGCCCGCTATGGCGGCGTCAACGTAGATAAGGTTCGGATTAGTGTAATGATCATCAGCGGTGCACTGGCTGGCTTGGGTGGCATTGTAGAAATTCTGGCCGTCCGTTGGCGGTTTGAGTCTGGTTTTGTTGCAAGCCTAGGTAATGACGGCATCCTGGCGGCACTTCTTGGAAGCAGTACCCCCATCGGAACCTTGGTAGGCTCTCTCTTTATGGGGTTCCTGAAGGCTGGTTCTCTTGCTGTGGAGCGTTACACCGACTGTTCTCGGGCTCTGACCACTGTTATCCAAGGTACCATTATCTGCTTTATCTCCGCCCGCCTAATCTCCCAGTACATTGGCTTTGATAAATTGGCCGAAAAGATTAAGGGGCTGCTTAGGAAAGGAGGGGAACGTCCATGCTGACACTGGCACTTCTGGGAATCGCTCTTAGAATGACTGCCCCCATCCTTCTGGCCGGCCTGGGCGCTCTCTACAACGACCGAGCTGGTGTAACCAACATTACCCTGGAAGGTACAATGCTTCTTAGCGCCTTTTTTGGTGTGGTCTGCAGCTACTTTACCCAAAGTTGGGTACTTAGCGTACTGGTGGGCATCATTACGGGAATCCTTGTCTCCTTAGTGTTTTATGTAGTCGCTACCCTTTTGGGTGGTGATGAACTGGTGGTAGGCTTCGCCATGAATATTCTGTTGGACGGCCTCTCCATCTTCCTCCTTAGACAAATCTTTCATAAATCTGGCTCCATCGTGGATCCTCGCATCGTTCGAGTTCCCCTGGTGCAGTCTGAAACACTGGCTTCTATTCCGGTGTTGGGCGATTTGCTTAATAATCAGGCCTGGATTGTCTATTTCGCATTTATCAGCGTATTCCTCACCTATATCATCCTGTTCCGCACCCCCTTTGGCTTAAAGATTCGGGCATGCGGAGAGAATCCCATGGCTGCATCTACTGTCGGCATCAATGTCCTGCGGATCCGCTTCTATTGCAATGTAATTAGCGGCGCTCTTTGTGGTTTGGCCGGCGTGCAGATGTCCCTCGGTTTCCTCTCTCTGTTTACGGAAGGTATGACGGTGGGCAAGGGCTTTATCTCCTTGGGTGCGGTAATCTTCTCTGGTGGCAGCCCGATCCGTTTGATGGCCATCACCCTGTTCTTTGGACTTGCCGAGGCGTTGTCTAACCAGATGCAGATGATGCAGTTGCCCTCCGAATTAGTTCTCATGCTCCCCTATCTAGCCGTAGTAGTCTTGACTCTGTTGCGCTTTGACAATCTCAAAAAGAAGCGTGCACAGCAGTCGGAATAAAACCCCAAAAAAGAAAGGAAGGTCATCTGAAATGAAAAAGTGGCAAAAGTTCGCAACTATCCTGCTGGTCCTTGCGCTGAGCTTCTCTCTGCTTGCCGGTTGTGGCGGCGGCGAGGCCGATCCCACCCCCGATGCTGGTGAACCCGAAAAACTGAAAGTTGCAATGGTTACCCCCCAGAAGCTGGGCGACAATGGTGCTATTGATGCTTGCTACGCCGGCATGGTAGACGCTGCCGAGGACTTCGGCTATGACTACAAGCTGCTGGAGCCCGAGGCTGGCGAGTACGAAGATGCTCTGCGTTCCATGGCTGACGATGGCTATGACCTGATTTTCTGCATCTTCTCCGCCGTGCAGGACGCCGCTACCCGTGTAGCCCCCGACTATCCCGATGTGAAGTTCGTACAGATTCTGGGCGACATCGATGATATGGACAACGTCCGCACCCTGAACTTCAAGGATCAGGAAGGCGCCTATCTGTGTGGCATAGTTGCTGCCAATGTGTCCCAGACTAAGAAGGTCGCTGTTATCGCCGGCGCTGAGGTGGGGGATAACCTGCGCTGCATCGCTGGCTTTGAAGCTGGTGTCAGAGCCGCGAACCCCGACATCCAGACCAACCATATGTTTGTCGGCTCCTTCGAGGATCCCACTAAGAGCAAGGAACTGGCCAATGTCCTGCTCAACGACGGCTATGATGTGATTTACGAAGTCTGCGCCGCTTCCTCTATGGGCATCCGCGAGGCTATCCGTGAATGGGGCACCAATGCCTATATGGTTGGCAACGTGGTTGACGAGAGCGAAGCCATCCCCGGTCAGGTCCCTTGCTCCAACCACACTAATTACTATGTGTGGTTCTATGACACTATGGAGGCCTTTGCTGGTGGCGAGTTTAAGGCCGGCATGTATAGCCAGGGCCTGTCTGACAACGCTGTGGATATCATCCTGGCTGCTGACGACGTGTTCCCCATTTCTCAGGAAATCAAGGACGCCGTTGACGCTGCTCGCGCTGACATCATTAGCGGCAAGATTGTTCCTCCCACCACTGTCGAATAACGCGTTCTAATCATGAAAGAGGCGCGCCGGTTTTCCGATGCGCCTCTTTTTAAAACTGATATTTCTCTCTTTACTGTCTGCGTAGATTTTGGTATAATTAAGAATTGCATTTTATATCTTGCTATCGAGAAAACGGTCTTATAAGAGAGACGTTGGGAATCGAGGGATTGGCTATATGAGAGCGGAATCACAGTATGAAAAAGAGATGTTGAGCACCGGAGTTTTCAAAACTGAGGCAGATGTTTTCATGTATGCTCTGATGAAGTGTATTGGAGACCGGGGAACGCCCTCTGGATCCTGGGCACTACAGGCTGATATCAATGCGAAAGGAATTCAGTGTAGCACGGCGACTGTTGGCCGCTATCTGAAACTTCTGGATTCTGAGGGGTATACCCAACTACATGGAAATCAGGGGCGCACCCTGTCCCCTGCCGGCAGTGCATATTTGGCTGAGCTGGATGCACAGGTTTCTCGGGCTCAATTCCATGAAACAACAACTCGGGAAATTCACATTACCAAATATGCCGAACTCATTGATTTAATCAAGGCTCGTAAGGCCATCGAAATTGAAACCGCCCGACTTGCCGCCCTCCATGCTACCCCGGAACAGATTACCGCCCTTATGCAGATTGGTACCGTTTACCATAGCTATGTTGAGAAGTCAGAGGACCCTTTAGATCCTGCTATGGACTATCATCTAATGGTAGCTGAAAGTAGCCATAATAAATTCCTCAAAGCCATGCTGCGTATGCTCTTTTATGAAGAGCGTCAGCTGGAGAGCAAAATTGAAGTGCTTTGTACCCGGTTTCAAGGTCCTATCTATGTGGTGGATCATGATAATATTGCGCTTGCCATTGCCAAACGTGATGCAGAAGGCGCGGCCCGTCTCATGAGTGACCATATGGATCAAATCCTATCGGATGTGCAACAGCAAGTGGCGGATTTCGAACGCTTCCTGTTAGAGGAACCCTCCCTTCCCCCGGAAGCCTATAAACTTTCACAACATGCAACTTGAATAGAAACCCCTAACGGTCAAAAGCGTCAGGGGTTTCTATTATTTTTACTGACTACAGAGGTCAGAAAAGAGTAGCAGAATATTTTACGGAGCTCTGGCAACTACAAACCACTGCCCTTTTTCTTCCCAAAGCTCTGTAATTTGTCCGAGGACGACACAAGTATATTTGATACCGACTCCCCCCACCGTTCTGCAGGCAGCTGGGCCAACATCCAGGACCTTTTCGATGCGGTATTTCCGGTCCTCAAATTCGATAATTTGCGGTCGCATTTTTCCTGTTTCGTCGATGCGTACCACAACGGGGACAAAGCGCTTTTCCATGGAATCCTGCCTTTCTATCTTATTGTTTTATTGTTTGAATTAGGTTGCCACTAGCAGTGTGTTGAATGGTGTCGAGGTTTTCCTATTGCAATCCGCAAATCATAATGCTATACTGATACAAACTGATACCACTTGCAATCACAGGAGGTCTTCTCATGGATGCTGCACTGTTCACACAATTGCTTTCAGATAAGAAAGTGACCAATCTGAAAAAGTTGGGCTATAAATACCCCCAAGCAGATATTCCCGAATTTATCGAGCTGCTGAAAAACGGGTTTTACAAGTCCGTTCCCTTGAAAGACTTTCACGGAAATGACCTTGTTTATCTGGAGAGCACCACGCAGGTGCATCTCTCAGCAGCAAAGATTCTGCTGACGCCGCAGAACAGTTCCCAGCTTTACGGCACAAAGGCCATGGAGGAGGAGATCATTTCCACCTTCACCATCGAAAATATCGACTTTTCAAGAGACAGCGTTCGGAAGATCATGGCCGGATATGCCCCCAGCGACGAGAGCGAAAACCGCATCTATGGCATGAAAAAGGGGCTGGAGTTTATCAGCGACCCGGCCCATACCATGACCGAAGAAAACATCTTCCGGCTGTACGAAACTGCGGTAGGCGAATTTCTGCCGGAGGAGGACAAACTGCTGCCGGGAAACTATTATCGGCATGACGCGGTCTATATCGTGGGCGAGAAGGTGGAGCATACCGGTATTAGTTGGGAGAATCTAAAGGAGTGCATGGGGAATCTCATCAGTTTCATACAGGACAAGACACCCATGAACGATTTGCTCAAGGCTGCCCTGATCCACTTCTATATCGCCTATCTGCACCCTTATTTTGACGGCAACGGGAGAATGGCACGTCTTTTGCACCTGTGGTATCTGGTTCAGCAGGGCTATTCCTCGGCACTGTTTATCCCTCTCTCCGAATATGTGAACAAGAGCCGGAAGGGATATTATGATGCCTACACATTGGCAGAGGATAATGCTCAAATCAGCGGTGTTCTAGATGTGACGCCGTTTTTGGTGTACTTCATTGAGAACGTGTATCACAAGCTGGACAATGCTTTGCCTGTACCCGCCACTACCGCTGCCTTCGATGATGCCCTTACCCAGGGCAGGATCACCGAGAAGGAGTCTGCCCTTTGGCACTTCGTTCTCTCTGCTTACGGTACCACTGAGTTCTCCACTAAGCAGCTAGAAAAAGATTTTGGCAATGCGGCCTATGCTACTATCCGGGGGTTTGTTCTGAAGTTTGAGGAGTTGGGGCTGCTGCACTCCATCAAATATGGGAACAGAAACAAGTATCAGATTATCAGCTGAGGTAAAAAAGACGACCAGCGGGAGGTCGGGGCAACGATTTTGCCCCGACCTCCCGCTTATTTATTTACGTATAACGTTCACAATTGAAAACGCAGAGCCTGAATTACGTTCAACGTAGACCTAATGTAAAGCACACGATTTTTGTGTGCACGAAAGTCTACGTCGAACGTAATTTTTTGTTTTTTAGGGTGGTCAAAAGGGTACTGATTTCTACATTTATTACGAGAGCACGAAATGTTCTTCTCCAAGGGGGGCATTCTCTATTTATTATGTGAGGAAAGGTTTTTGTCCTTTTGCTTCGATTTCAAGCAAAAATATGAACTTTCTGTTAAATGTGTGGCTTGGATACCTAAAAAAACGGCTGTTTTTCTCCATTTATTATGAGAAGAACGTTCTCCTTATGGAAACAAGCGCCGCAAAAACCTCTGCATACTTCAAACTACACGATAAAAAAGAAGGGATGTAACTATGCCAAAAAAGAAAACTGGAGCAGAGATGCGCCCCTGGCTCACCGAAAACATAGATTGCAAGGAAAAGCGTTTCATTCAGGTCGGGAATCACCTTTTGTTGTCCAAGCGGTTCCAGAATTTAAGTGCCGGTGCGCGGATCCTCTACTTGTGCATGGCGATGGAATGCGGAGGGCGTAAAGGCTTTATGTTCCCTTTGTCTGCTGCGCTAAAATACGGCTTCGCAAAAAACAGCTTCTGGCGGTACAGAAACGAACTTGATGAAAAGCATTTCATAAAATACCGCTCCAACAAAAACATCCGTAAGCCAAACGAATATGAGTTCTGTCTTGAATGGAAGACGCTCCCTCCGCCCGCTACATAATGTCATGTCCCATGGCTACATATAGTATATCTGCACCAATATGGGGCAAGGAAACCACCGGGTTACCGCTCACTGGTTACCCCATATTGGGACAGAAGAGCAGAGAAAAACAAACGCACATACCCCATTTTGAAGCATATTTTTAGCCTTACTTGATCCAAAACGGGTCAGCCAAATAAAAACAGGAGGATTTCACAGATGTTTTATCAGGAAAATGCTCTGCTGAACGCACTGCGCGAAGTAGAGTCGGCAGCCGTACAACTTCGGCAGTTCGCCGCGAGAAATTTACAGGCTGAAGGCGGAATGATCAATCCGGCGAACAAAATCAATATTACTGCGCAAGTTGAGATCACGCAGGATGCATGGCTAAAGGTGTTTCTGCCGGTTATGCTGCCCAAACGCGGTGAACGGGATCCGGCCAGATTTCTGGATGGGCCGCTGCTGGCGGCGGTCAGAGCCTATTTCGCAGACAAGCCTATCCCAAAGTATCGTACCTGCGTGCTGGTTTATGAACATATCTATGCCGCAGACCGTCCCCGCAGACGGGTCACAGACCATGACAATTTTGAACTCAAGCACGTACAGGATGCTCTGGAATCGGTATTCCTCACAAACGATACTGCTACGCTCTGCTCTGCTTTCCAGTGCAGTCACAGAGGAGAAATGGACAGCACCTGCATTTGGATCCTGACGCCGGAGCAGTTCGTTGAATGGCTTTCTACCAACACTAATTGCTGGAAAACCGCACCGAAAAACTGAAGAAAATCCCTAAAATTAACGTTCAAATACATACCTTTTTCTGATTTGAAAAAATGACATCTTTTCGGTGCAGTTTGAATTGATGAAATCCCTGATATATCAATGGGTTCACATTTTTTCACTGAACCGGGTGTGGAGTTTGGGCGGAAATGGAAGGTATATTAGCAGAGCAGCCTGTCGAGAGGAGTATTGCCGGTAGGATTCTTGTGGGAAGAGCGGCAGTCTGTGTGACGAAGTGTTGTCTGCGTGGAGTACGTGTGGATGGGAATAGTTCTTTTGGCCGGAGGATGGGATTGGCTGGGATGGTGGATCGTGAGGATTGAGAATGAGACTGATGATTGGAGGACATGGAATGAGGCTAAATAGTGGGAGCAGAGGTGTGAAGTTGATGGTTCTGGTCGGCTACTGTGGAGAATTCCCGGTAGCCCTTCTGGATCGGCTCAACGGCTATTACGATTATAATCGCCGTGTGCTGACAGAGTTGGTCAGAGAAGGATACTTGAAAGAACGGCGTATGAAGGCTGAGCAGCGGCATATTGTCCGAAGCGTTTCTCTGACGCAGAAAGGGCTTTCTTTATTGCGGAAGGTATCTCCGCGCCACGCAGCTCAGATTGCCGCACATACATTGGCTCCGGCAAGCGGGCAGGGTAATTGGCCTAAAACACAACGGTTACACAGAGGAGCTGCGTGCCTGTTGATGGCCATGGGAGTTGGTGCGGTGTGGAATCCGGCAGTTGAGAAGGAAGATTCCAAGAAACTGGTCTATTACAGCACATACGAATTCAACCAAAAATACGGAATCAGCGATGATGAGGAAGAAACAGAAGACGACGGCACCAGGAAAAAGAAAACCGGCAAAGATTCAAAAGGGTCGCGAGCGTCAGGGATCTTCGTTACGCAGAATCTCTATTATCTGGTTTATTATTTGGGGAATCGAAATATGCGTTGGTATCAGGCCTCAGAGAATCATCTAAAAAGAAATATTGAGTTTTCACCTGTTGGCCAAGGCCGCTCATTCAGGGGGCATCTGTTTATCGGGGAAGACTGGACGGTGGTGGAAAATCTGGTGATCAACGGTTTTCGAAAATTCAGTCAGACAATTCGCATTCTGGATATCGACAGCAATTTTGTGACGTTGGATGGGGACGGGATCCTTTTAATGAAGGCGATTCTGAACAACCAGCTTCGCACACGATTGTATCGAGCGATGTACCAGAGCGGCTACGATATGACACACGACGCAATGTACTGCTTGTTTCCGTTGGACTGCATTGCGCAGGTTCATCACCCGGAGAATGCGCGACATTGGCGGCCAGGATTGTGGAAAGCGCATTTCTTTTCCTGCCAGATCGATGTGGTCAATCAACTGAATAATAAAAACTCAACAATAATTGAAGTTCCGGATCAGATTTTGCAGCAGACGTTAAGTGGCATTGATGTAAATGCCTCTGGGGCCGCAGGCTTCAAGGCATAAGGAATTGTAAAAAAGGCAATAATTACCGTCAAAGGAGGTGCGGAAATGGATCGTCAGACCGAACTGGATCGTCTGAAAAACATGGATATTGAACAATGCGAACCGGATCAGCTTGTCGATCTCAGATCCGTATCCATTGACAAGAGCCTTCCTGCTCCAGAGCGGATGAGTGCTTTTATAAAACAGATCAAAAATCCCTATCTCTTCAAAGTGGATGACATCACGGTCAAGGTGGAATTCTCCTCCGGGAAAAGTCTGGAAGACTCTCTTCTCTCTTTTTTGCTGGCAGAGAAAAACCGATGACTGGAACGGATTTCCGCTTGCACGCAAAAATGCGGTATGGTATGATCCGTATGTGTAGAAACAGCCGCATACCGCCATAACCCACAAATGGAGGTATGCTTTATGGCGATCGCCAAGTATGCAGAACTGTTGGAGCGGCCTCCCCAGGTATCTATGACCTGGAAGGCCGCTCTTTATATCCGCCTCTCCCGCGAAGACGGTGACAAGGTTGAAAGCAATTCCATCACCTCACAGAGGGAGATCCTGAAGGAGTATTTGAAACTCCACCCCGATATTGCATTATATGATTTTTATGTGGATGACGGCTGGACCGGCACAAACTTTGAACGCCCGGATTTCAAGCGCATGATGGAGGACATCTACAGCGGGCAGGTCAACTGTGTCATTGTCAAAGACCTCTCCCGTTTTGGACGAAACTACACAGATTCCGGTCATTATCTGGACAACGTCTTTGTCCGCTATCAGATCCGCTTTATCGCTCTCAACAACGGTGTGGATACTGCGGCCAATAACATGAACGCAGCTACCCGATGCATTACCGTGGGTGTACAGAATGTCATCAATGAGAGCCTTGCCGCCACCACTTCGGTCAATGTCCGGGGCACCCTGAACGTCAACCGGGAGCAGGGGAAATTCATCGGTTCCTTTGCCACCTACGGTTACATGAAAGACCCGGCAGACCATCACAAACTGATTATCGACCCGGAAACCGCACCCGTAGTGCAGATGATCTTCCGGAAGTTTATTGACGGGCGCAGTATCATCGGCATCGCCAAGGATCTCAACGAGATGGGCATTCCCAATCCGACCCGGTACAAGCAGCTGAAAGGATTCAATTACCGACACCCCGCAGGGCAGAAACTGGACGGCATGTGGCCGGACAGCTCTGTGCGACGCATTTTGCGCAATGAAATGTATATCGGCAACATGGTGCAGGGAAAGACGACCACTATCAGCTACAAGATCAGCAAATGCCGCAATATCCCCCAAAACGATTGGATCGTGGTGGAAGATACCCACGAGGCCATCATCAACAAAGAGACCTTTGAAAAGGCGCAGTCTCTGTTCAATCAGTTTACCCGAACAGCTCCTCAAAAGCGGGACAAAGACCTGTTCTCCGGTTTTCTGCGGTGCGCTGACTGTCATGCCGCTATGGGCAAAAAGGTCAACAGCCATTCCTACGGCACCTATCACTACTACCGCTGCTCCACAGCCAGGAAAATGAACAAATCCGCCTGCACCAACCACACCATTCGGACAGATAAGCTGGAGGCCGCCGTGCTGACCACGATCCGGGCCATGGTGGACGCCGCCATTACCATGGACAAACTGGTGAAGTGCATCAACTTCAGTCCCATGAAAAAGCAGGAGTCCGATCATATCAAATCGGCCATTTCCACCCACGAAACAGAGTTGACCAAATACAAGCAGATGGTTCTGGCACTCTATCCGGATTGGAAAAACGGCTTGATTTCAAAAGAAGAATACCTCCAGCTGAAGGAGCAGCTGAACGAGAAGATCTCCGGATTGGAACGCAGCCTCACCAGTCTCCAAAAATCTCAGAAGGAATTCACAGCCGGGATCCCGGCAGACAACGCGTTCCTTACCCACTTCACCAAATACGGTACCATCGAAAAGCTGACCCGTCCTCTGCTGGTGGAGCTGGTGGACAAGATCTATGTCCATGAGGGCGGAAAGATCACCATCAAGTTCAAGTTCGAGGACGCCTATGAGCAGGCTTTTGAATTTATCAACCTCAATTATGAGGCCATCATGTCCGCATGAAAATTTTTTATGGTGCATCCTTGACATGCTCCCCGGCGGCCTTCGACACCCTGCAGGCAGTGTTCCGGGACACCGGCACCGTACCCGGGGACTATGACCTGATCCTCACCGGCGACCTGGGCGATGTGGGCAGCCGCATCGTGCTGGAGCTGTTCGCCCGGGAAGGCGTGGCGCTGGAGAATTACACCGACTGCGTCATTTTCGGAGGGCACAACTGGCTTCGGCATCGGCCTATATGGGGATGAAGAGA
>ENA-ORMR01001330-ORMR01001330.1-human-gut-metagenome-genome-assembly--contig:-NODE-1330-length-19385-cov-3.767098_pt1 | contig 19385 bp, 16 predicted proteins | sample MGYA00242107_ERZ509003 | MGnify/ENA primary metagenome ERZ509003 (study PRJEB26280, sample SAMEA2338699) | human gut metagenome | biome: human gut; feature: human-associated habitat; material: faeces... | reverse complement strand
ATTTATATTTTTAATTGCAAAAGTATCTGGATTTGAAAATATTGCAGATGATGAAGCTGTAGATGCTTTAAACGGATTAGTAACAGGATTAATAGTAGTAAATATCCTAGCAGCAATCTGTTCACCTTTATTAGCTTTAAGAGGAACTAAGAAAAAATGTAAAATAACAAGCGAAAATAAAAAGCCTGTATTCAGAAATATTGCAATTGTATTAGTTGTATTTGCAATAATAATGGGAATTTTACATGGAATTATAAAAAATCAAATATTTGAAATGGCACTAGAGGATAGTGATATTTCACTAGATGATGTAAAAGAAGCTAGAAAAGATCTAGATGAATATATTAAAGAAGAAAATTTAAGCGAAGCAGATCAAGAAATATTAGAACAATTTGATGGATTAATGGGGTTATCAAATGTATATGTATTTGACTGCATAACATTTTTAGTAATGATTCCAGTTGCATACTTCTTAGTAGTAAAAAAAGAAGAAGCTTAATATAAATATTAAAAGACATACTATAAAAGGTATGTCTTTTTTTGTCAGATTTTATATTGCTTTTAAAGCAAAAAAATAATAAAATACACAAAGTAGTAAAGAAAGGAAGTAGCAAATATGAAAATGCATATAGTATTAGTAGAACCAGAAATACCACAAAACACGGGAAATATTGCTAGAACATGTGCGGCAATAGGAGCAAAATTACATTTGGTATACCCATTAGGATTTAATATTTCAGAAAAACAAGTAAAAAGAGCAGGATTAGATTATTGGGATAAACTTGAAATTGAAGAACATACAAATTTTAAAGAATTTTTAGAAAAATACAAACCAGAAGAAAATAACATGTATTTTGTAACAACAAAAGGACAACATGTATATTCAGATGTAGATTACTCAAAAATGGAAGATGTATTCATATTATTTGGAAAAGAAACAAAGGGATTACCAGAAGATGTATTAAAATCACACTTAAGTCAAACCATTAGAATTCCAATGAGAGAAACGATACGATCATTAAATTTATCTAATTCCGTTGCTATAGTGGCATACGAAATTTTTAAACAACAAAAATTTGGTGGATTAGAAAAAATAAGCAAATACTTTGATTAAAAATGAAATTAAATATTGTATAAAAGATTTAATTAATGTTATAATATAGAAGTAATATGGGGATGTAAAGGTTTCGACAGCTTTCTAGAAGTATAAATAGCGAGTGGTGGAGTACCTGGCCACCTAAAAAGGTACAAATAAAAATAAACGCTGATAACGAAGAATTAGCATTTGCTGCCTAATTGCAGCAACGTCTTACTTTAGTAACCTACGACTTTAGATAAGGCGACGATTAGTAGGAAACGAATTTATTATTTTCTTCAGTAATAAAGGGATTTTAGAAGATATGTTTAAAAAAAGTTTGTTTGTTAACGATTTTTAAATGAAAAACAATAACAAACTGCACTCGGAGAAGTTTATATGGAAGGAATTCTGGACAGGAGTTCGACTCTCCTCATCTCCACCATAAAACGTTGAAAGGAAAATCATAAGCATGAATATGGATATGAAGAAAAAAATATTTTGGTCAGTAATAATATCAATTTCGGTAATTATTGTTTTATTATTAGTTGCAATTATCATTTTAAATAGCAAAAAAGAAACAAGGCCATATAATGGTCCAGTTACCAACAAAAATAACACAACAAACACAACTGAAGAACCTGATAATGAAGTTGATAATTCTACTGAAAATACAATAACAGATGATAGAAAAGATATAGAAGGAGAAATTACATACGAAACAACATCTGATGGAGGAACAATACCAATTCCACCAACATTTAAATATGTTGAAGGGGATTCTCAAACAGGAGCTGTAATAGAAGACGAAGATGGAAATCAATTTGTATGGGTTCCAGTATCAGATTATAATTCATATCATAGGCAATATTTTTTAAATAATGGTGAAGAAGAAAAAAATAAAAATGATTCAGAAACAACTCTTGAAGATGAAAATATATATGATATAAATGCATATAATGATGAATTTGATGATTCAATAAGAAATTATAAAGGATTTTATATAGCAAGATATGAAGCTGGAAAAGAAAGAAGCAATGGAAAATCAATATTAGTTTCAAAACCAAATGTTTTGCCATGGACACAAATTGTTTGGGAAGAAGCAAGAAAACAATCATTAAAAATGTATAAAGAGAATGATTTATTCCAAACAGATTTAGTAAATAGTTATGCTTGGGATACAATTTGTAATTGGATAAGAGATTGTGGATACAATATAGATAACTCAACAGAATATGGAAATTATCAAAATAGTGCAAATGGAACCAAAAAAGTTATGGAAACAGCAAGCAATGATAGATGGAAAACAAATAATATTTATGATATGGCAGGAAATGCTTGGGAATACACAACTGAAGAGTGTGGAGAACATGATAAAAAACATATTGGAAGAGGCGGAGATTATTTAAACGATGGTGATAAATATCCAATATCAACAAGAGCGACATCATCTGATGAATCAAATTTAGACGTTGGTTTTAGAGTAGTGTTATACTTAAAATAGACATTGACATTACTTTTGAAATAAATATATAATAAAGACATGCAAAAGAAAAAGTGAGGTATTGAAATGAAAGAAAAAATGAAATTTTTTAAAAACTTTTCAGAAAAATTCAAATCATTAGATGAATCAAAAAAGAAAAAAATATTAATTTCAGGAATAGCAATAGTTGTGATAATTATATTAGCAATTATAATAGCCATTGTTTCTAGCAAAATAGGTGCTGCAGATAAAAAATCTGGAAATCTAAAAAATGATGGTTTTGCTACTGGAAAAGGAAATACAGCATATATTAGTACTTCTGTAATAACTGCTTCAAATGAAGCAACAGAAGGATTACTTGAAGTAACACCAAAAAATACAACAAAAGTAATTGATGAAAGTGAATATGTAAAATCAGTAAATTTATACAAAGGAAAATTATATTATTTAGCAATTAATAAAACATCAACTGGAAAATACACAAGACAAGTTGTTAAAATAAATCTAAATGGTGAAAACAGAGAAGTTTTAGTTGACAATATTGAAACAACATCAATTGGTAATGACACATTAAATATTAGTGATGGGTGGATATATTTCTTAAATGGAGATTCAGAATTAGAAAAAGTAAAAATAAGCAACACAGATAAAAGACAACCAGTATCAAAAGAAGAAAAAATTTCATATTTCCAAATTTCAGGAAAATATATATATTATATAACTGCAGATGATGAATTCAAAAGAATGAAAAAAGACGGATCTTCAGAAGAAAAGATTTCAAATGGAATTGGAAAATTCCAAGTAGTTGCAGATGAAGTTTATTATATAAGCAAATCAGATAAAAGTTTAATGAAATTTGATTTAAATGGAAATGATCGTAAAGAAACAAAAGTTATAGAGAGAAAAGTACAAGCATTTAACATATGTGAAAAAACAATTTATTATGCAGTAAATGAAGAAAATGATGGTGGTGAACAAGCACTATATAAAATGAAATTAAACGGAAAGAAAAATGAAAAGATTGTTGATTTATCTAGTGCAAATGTAGTAATCGGAGTTTCTGGAAAATGGATCTACTATACAGATAAAGTAGATGATTCACCATATTATTATGCAATATATAGAGTACAAGCAGATGGAAAGAATAAAGAAAAAGTAAATATATAAAACAAATTTGTAAGCGGACTTGTACATTAAAAGGTCCGCTTATCTTATAAATGCCAAAATATAAAAAGGAGAAGATTGTGAATTTAGGAACAATTGCATTTAACAAAGAAGTATTTAATTTAGATTTAATGAATTCAGAAGAACTAGAGCTTTTACTAGAACATATTGAGAAAGAGAAGAATAAGGTAAAAAAAGAATTTAGAAAAAATTTAAAATAAAGGGGCTTTAAAGTATTGTGAGTGAAAATGAAATAAAAGAAAATAAAAAAATAGAAGAGTTGACAAGTGCTTGGGAAAAATTATTAAAAGATCAAGCTATTATTTCTGCTGCTATTCAATACAAAAAAAGTCAAGAAACTATTAATCAAAAGATTGAGAATGAGAATGCAGCAATTTCCTATGGAATAAAAATAATAAATAAAAAAGTAATTGAAAATATGAATAAGTATACTGAGGTAGAAAATGAATTTACATCATTAATTGAGCAATATAAAAACAACTTATATGGACTTTGCCAATATCATGATACTCAAATTGTAATGGGATACACCAAAATATTTGAAGAAGAATTAAAGCAATGCAGAATGTATAAAGAAATTTTCTACTTACAAGAGGAAGAAAATAGTGCAAAGAAGAAACTAGATAATAGTGATGATGAAATAAGAGAGAAAATTTGCAATATCGAAGACGAAATATCAAAAAGCGAGTTAAAAGTTAGAAGAATACGACCAACACTAAGAAAGAAAATATTAACAAAAGAACAGGAACTTATTTCAGCAATGGAATCAGAAGAAAAAGAAATTCAAAAAGAAACAATCAAAGGACCAAGAATTTTTAATAAAGCAACAAAATTTTTCTTAGGAAAAATAAATCCAACTAAATTAATTCAAAAAAATGTATTTAATGGCTTAAAAAATAGAATTGACAAATTTAATGAAACAGAAAATACAGTAAAAAAGGCAAATGAAAAATACAAAGAGGAAAATATTTTAGAAACTATAAATAAAATTGCTGAAGAATAGTGGAGGAAAAATGACAAAAGAAGAAAAGAAAGAAAATGAAGAAGTTATAAAAATTGATTTAAAAACAGTGATAATGCTAGTTTCAGTTTTGATAATAATTTTAATAATATTCCTTGTTATTTATAAAAATGAGGCAACAAAAGTAGAAAAAATTCCTGAAATTACGCCAGGTGAACAGACAATAACTATAACAGACTTTAATGAAGATGATGCTATTAAGTTACTTTCAAGTTATTTAGAAGAAAAATCATTGGCAATGTCTAGTCCTCAAGCATTATTGGAAAAGTATGGATATGCGACTAATAAAGAATTTGCAAGTTATGAAAAGAACGCTGATGAAACATTTATAAAAACTGATATAATATACGAAGATATAAGAACAAAAATGCAAGATTACATAACAAAAGATTTATTTACAAAAGAATTTAAGAATCTATACAAATCATCAAATGGAGTTACACATGTAGCTAATTTAAATAATCCAAAACAAAAATATACAATAACACGCCATGAATTAGATAGCAGTAAAAATAAACCTACAATTCAAGTATGGTATACAACAACTCAAGATGATGTAACATCAGTTGAAAAAAATATGAAAGTTGAATTCAGTCAAGTTAATGGAAAATGGATTATTTCAAATATTAGTTAAAACACCTTGAAAAATAATTTAAAAGGTGCTAAAATAGTAAACATAATTGAGAAAGTCAAAGAAAAAGCTAAGTAGATTTAGGTAAAATATAGAAAGAGAAAATAAGTATTAGCTGAAAGCTTATTATATATTCTAAATTGAAGATTCACTTTGGAGATGCTATATCAAAAATATAGACGTTTGCAACGTTACAGCAATAATGAGGTTAAATTTAGATTAATGAATTTAGGTGGTACCACGGTATGTTATAAGCATTTCGTCCTATTATGGGATGAAGTGCTTTTTGTTGTTTTATATTAGAAAAATTTTAATATAGAACATTAAGTTGTACAGAAAATTTATTACAAAATTTAAATTATGAAAAATTATGAGAATTCATAACACAAATAAATTAAAATAGGAGGGAAAACTTTGAAAGAACAAATTGAAAACTTAAAAAATCAAGCTTTAGAAGAAATTGCAAAATCAGAAAGCTCAAAAGAATTAAACGATTTAAGAGTTAAATACTTAGGAAAAAAAGGTGAACTAACAAGCATATTAAGAGGAATGGGAGAATTATCACCTGAAGAAAGACCTAAGATGGGTGCTTTAGTTAATTCAGCAAAACAAGAAGTTGAAAATGAAATTCAAGAAAAAGAAAAAGAATTAGCTAAAAAAGAATTACAAGAAAGATTAGAAAAAGAAGAAATCGATATAACATTACCTAGCCAAAAAATAAGAAGAGGAAGTAAACATCCATTAAATAGAGTAATAGAAGAAGTTGAAGATTTATTCGTATCAATGGGATATGATGTGGTTTCAGGACCAGAATTAGAAACAGATGAATATTGCTTTGAAAGATTGAATTTACCAAAAGGACATCCAGCAAGAGATATGCAAGATAGTTTTTATATTACACCAGAATATTTATTAAGAACACAAACATCAGCAGTTCAAGCAAGAACAATGATGGCAAATAAGGAAAAAACTCCAATCAGAGTAATAGTTCCAGGAAAAACATTTAGAAGAGAAGATGATGCAACACACTCACATCAATTCAATCAAGTTGAAGGTTTAGTAGTTGATAAAAACATTTCACTAGCAGACTTAAAAGGTACTCTTGAAGTATTCATGAAAAAAATGTTAGGACAAAATACAGAATTAAGATTCAGACCAAGTTATTTCCCATTCACAGAACCATCTTATGAAGTTGATGTAACATGCTTCAAATGCGGTGGAAAAGGATGTAATTTGTGTAAACAAACTGGATGGATTGAACTATTAGGTTCAGGAATAGTACATCCAAATGTATTAAAAATGAACGGATACGATCCAGAAGAATATTCAGGATTTGCATTTGGTGTTGGACTTGACAGATTAGCTATGTTTAAATATGGAATCACAGACATTAGATTACTTTATCAAAATGATGTTAGATTCTTAAAACAATTCGATAGAAAGGATGAAGAAAATGAAATTAAGTATTAATTTTTTAAAAGATTATATTGATTTAGATGAAGATATAGACGTAAAAAAATTAGCAGAAGACATGACAAATGCAGGTAACGAATATGATGAAGCTGGAAAATTAATTAATGCAAGTAAACTAGTTATAGGTGAAATTGTTGAATGTAAAGAACACCCAGATTCAGATCACTTACACTGTTGCAAAGTAAATGTAGGAAAAGAAGTTCTAGATATTGTATGTGGAGCACCAAATGCTAGAAAAGGAATTAAAGTAATAGTTGCATTAGATGGAGCACAACTACCAGGTGGAACAATCAAATGTGGAAAAATAAGAGGAGAAGTTTCAAATGGAATGATGTGTTCAATTGCAGAATTAGGATTGGAAAATAAATTCTTATCTGAAGAAGATAAAGCAGGAATTCACGAATTACCAGCAGATGCACCAATAGGTGAAGACCCAATAGCATATATGAAATTAGATGATCAAGTAATTGATTTTGATTTAACAGCAAATAGAGGCGATTTATTAAGCATTTTAGGAATGGCATATGAAGTAGGAGCAATATATGATAAAAAAGTAAAAGACATAGATTTAACGCACAAAGAAAATAATGAAAACGTAAATGATACATTTAAAGTAAAAGTAAACACAGATAATTGTTCAATATTCTTAGCTAAAAAAGTAAAAAAAGTTGAAATAAAAGAAAGCCCAGATTTTATAAAATCAAGATTAATAGCATCAGGAATAAGACCAATAAACAATGTAGTAGATATTAGTAACTATGTAATGCTAGAAACAGGACAACCACTACACTTCTATGATGCGGATTGCTTAAAAGGATGTCTAGAAGTTAGAATGGCAAATAAAGATGAAAAATTAACAACTTTAGATGGAATAGAAAGAACACTAAAACCAGAAGATATAGTTATTTCAGATGGAGAAAAAGCAATAGGATTAGCAGGAGTTATGGGAGGACTAGAAACTGAAATAACAGATAAAACAAAAAATATAATCATTGAATCAGCTATATTTGATAGTGTAAAAGTAAGAAGAACATCAAACTCAATATTAAGAAGCGAAGCAAGTAACAGATTTGAAAAAGGTTTAGATTCAAACAGAACATACATGGCTATGGAAAGAGCATGTCACTTACTTGAAAAATATGCGAATGCTGAAGTAGTTGGTAATATTGCAAAATATGATACAACAGAAAAAGAAGATAAAAAAATAGACATAACAGTTGAGAATATAAATAGAATTTTAGGAATGGAAATTTCAGAAGAAGAAATAATAGATGTGTTCAGAAAATTAGGATTCACAACATCAGTAAAAGATGATGTAATTACAGTAAGTGTTCCAAGAAGAAGAATCGACATTTCAATAAAAGAAGATTTAATTGAAGAAGTAGGACGTATTTATGGAGTTAATAATATAAAAGGAAAATTACCTAATATATTGCCAAAGATGGGAAGCTATGATAAATGCACAAGACAAATTAGAAACAAAATGGTTGACCTAGGATTGAGTGAAACATTATCTTACGTATTAGTCCCAGAAGATGAGAGCAAAATGTTTACAAAAGATGATACAGAAAAAGTTAAATTATTAGCACCATTGTCAGAGGATAAAAACACATTAAGACATAGTTTATCAATAGCATTATATAAAATTTATGAGTATAACAAAGCAAGAAATAACAAAGATGTAGCTATTTTTGAAATAGGTAAGACATTCCAAAAAGTTGGAGAAGAATATTCAGAAACAAAGAAATTGGCAGCATTAATGTCAGGAGAATATTATCTAGGAATAGATAAAAAGAAGGTAGATTTCTATGTAATTAAAGGTGTTGCTGAAGAAATACTAGATTACTTGGGATACAATGGAAGATATAGTTTTGTAAGAAATCTAGAAAAATTACCTGAAGAACTACATCCAGGTCAATCAGCTATAATATCAGTAAACAATGATATGGTAGGAATCATAGGAAAAATACACCCACAAGTAGAGAAAGAAGATGTATATATTCTTGAAATTGATTTAGACAGACTTTTAAGTAAAAGAGTTGGAAAAATGAAGTATAAAGAGATTTCAAAATTCCCAAATATTAAGAAAGATTTAAGTATAGTAGTAGATGCAAAATTACCAGCACAAGAAATTGGAATGAAAATAAAGAAATTAGCGGGTTCAGCATTAGAAAGCTATGAAGTATTTGCCGTATATACAGGAAAAGGAATTGAAGAAGGAAAGAAAAGTATATCATTCTCATTAACATTTGGAAAATCAGATAGAACTTTAACAGATGATGAAATAAATGAAGTAATGAATAAAATAATTGCAGGTCTTGAAAAAGATTTAAAAGCAGAATTAAGATAATCAAGCATTATAGGAAAAATATATTAGAATGTCAGGCATAGATAAAAATAGAAGAATTAATCAATTAGATTAGAAAAGAATCATAAAACATAATAAAAAGGAAATAGGGTCGCTCGGTTTCGAGCGACCCTTTTGGTGTAAGGACGAGCTCTGAGTGCTCCTCAGACCTCCAATAAGTTACAACTTACTCGACCACATGACACCGTAGATACTTCCTGCCTGTATGAAGACAGTGACCTTTGAACCTTCTTTAGCGTTAAGCCAAAAGTCGTCAAATAGTCTCGAGAAAGTATACGGATCGAAACTATACGAGCCGAGTTCAGGAAAAGTCAAGAATATCTCAGCTTTAGCCAAGTTATCCAATTCTCCAACTCTTCTGACGGACTCAATAACAGTTTCGACAGAACCGTTACGTGCTGTCATAACCATTTCCCTCCTCTCATAAAGTTGCCAATTTTCCATAAAGAATAAACCAGAGAGGCTTTATTCAATAAAGAATGTCTACATTATAACACATAAACTGCGAAAAATAAAGAAAAAATTAAAAATCACAGTTTTTTGGTGTTCTAGGGAATGGTATAACATCACGAATATTTTGCATACCTGTGATATACATCATTAATCTTTCAAAACCTAATCCAAATCCAGAGTGAGTGATACTACCATATCTTCTTAAATCTAAATACCACCAGTAATCTTCTTTATTTAGTCCAAGTTCTTTCATTCTTGCTTCAAGTTTTTCTATATCATCTTCTCTTTGACTACCACCAATTAATTCACCAATACCAGGAACTAATAAGTCAGTAGCAGCAACCGTTTTACCGTCATCATTTTGTTTCATATAAAAAGCTTTAATATCTTTTGGATAATCAGTAACAAAAACAGGTTTACCAAAAACAACTTCGCTTAAATATCTTTCATGTTCAGTTTGAATATCAGTACCCCAAGTAACAGGATATTCAAATTTATCATTATTTTTTTCTAACTCTTTAATTGCATCAGTATAAGAAATTCTACCAAAATCAGAATTCATTACATTCGTTAATCTTTCAATTAAACCAGGACTAATAAATTTATCAAAGAATTCCATTTCTTCAGGAGCATTAGCTAAAACATCTTTAATAACATATTTAAGCATATCCTCAGCTAAATCCATATCATCTTTTAAATCAGCAAAACAAAGTTCAGGTTCGATCATCCAGAATTCAGCAGCATGTTTTACAGTGTTAGAGTTTTCAGCTCTGAAAGTTGGACCAAATGTATAAACATTTCTAAATGCGAATGCATAAGTTTCAACATCCAATTGACCACTTACTGTTAAGTGAGCAGGACGAGCAAAAAAGTCTTGAGAATAATCCATATTACCATTATCATCTTTAGGTAAATCATTTAAATCAGCAGAAGTAACAGTAAACATCTCTCCGGCACCTTCACAATCGCTTGAAGTAATTATTGGAGTATGTACATAAACAAATCCACGTTCTTGGAAGAATTTATGAATTGCAAAAGAAATAACAGAACGAACTCTAAAAGTAGCATTAAAAGTATTTGTTCTTGGACGTAAATGTGCTATTGTTCTTAAATATTCAAAAGTATGTCTTTTCTTTTGAAGTGGATAATCATTATCAGCTTGATTAAAAATTTCAATATTCTCAGCTTGTATTTCAAAAGGTTGTTTAGCATTTTCAGTTTTTACTAAAGAACCACTTACAATAATTGAAGATGAAATAGATAATTTTCTAATATCTTCAAAATTAGAAAGAGAATCATTAAATACAACTTGTACATTTTTAAAGAAAGAACCATCATTAAGTTCTATAAAACCAAATGTTTTAGAATCTCTAAGTGTCTTTACCCATCCAGAAACTTTAACAGAAGTATTTACATATTTATCTGTGTTTCTGAATAAGTCTTTAATTAAAATAAAATCTTTATTCATAAAAAAACTCCTCATAATATTATAATATAGACATTATATAACATTTTAGGAGAAAAACAAGAGAAATAAGCAAATTAGAATTTTACAAAAATATATTGAAAAAAATTTTTTATATGATAAAATAAAGAAAATTTGTTTGGTACGGAGGAAGAATATGTACGCATATATAAAAGGAACTTTAGAAGAAAAATCGACTGATTCAATAGTAGTTGAAACAGCTGGAATAGGATATAAAATTTATGTTTCAGAACATACAATGCAAAAGCTTGGAGAAATAGGAGAAAAGGTAAAAATATATACACATTATCATGTTAGAGAAGATAATATAAGTTTATATGGTTTTCTAAGCAATGAAGAATTAAAAATGTTTGAATTATTACTTCGGAGTAAGTGGAATAGGAGCCAAAACAGCAATAGCAATGCTTTCAAATATAACTCCATCAAAATTTGCATTAGCAATAATATCAAATGATTTAAAAACATTAACAAAAATACCTGGAATAGGAAATAAGTCAGCACAAAGAATGGTATTAGAATTAAAAGATAAGCTAAAAACAGAAACGGCAATAGAAGGAGCAGACGAAGAAGTACTAGTACAACAAAATAATAATGAATCAATAAGCGAAGCAGGACAAGCACTTCAAATATTAGGATATAACAAAGGTGAAATTGCAAAAGTATTTGATAAAATTGAGACACATAACCTTACAACAGAAGAACTAATTAAAGAAGCATTAAAGCACCTAGCACGCTAATATAAATTAAAAAATAGTAAAGCTAAAAAACAATAAAGTTTGAAAAAATTGTTTCAAATGAAAAGAAAAAATAGAGATTCAAAAGATTGAGTTAAATACAAGAAAAAATTAAATCAAAACACCGAAGCGTACGATGTTACGTGAAGATTTTTGATTTAATTTTAACACAGTAGTTGACCAATATTTGGAATCGCACATGGAGGAGAAATGAACACAACCGAACCACTAGCTTACAGAATGAGACCAAAAACATTAGATGAATTTGTAGGTCAAGAACACATAGTAGGCAAAGATAAATTATTATACAGAACAATAAAAGCAGATAGATTATCAAGCATAATATTATGGGGACCACCAGGATGTGGAAAAACATCATTAGCCAAAGTAATAAGTGAAACAACTAAATACAAATTTCAGAAAATAAATGCAGTAACATCAGGTGTATCAGACATAAAAGATGCGATAGCAGAAGCAAGTAATCCATTTATGAACCCATCTGGAAAATGTATATTATTTATAGATGAGATACATAGGTTCAATAAATTACAACAAGATGCGCTATTACCTTATGTAGAAAATGGAACTGTAATATTAATAGGTGCTACAACAGAAAATCCATATTTTGAAGTAAACAAGGCTTTGATTTCAAGATCAATGGTAATAAAACTAGAGCCTTTGAAAAAGCAAGATATTATAAAAGTAATAAAAAATGCACTTACATCACCTGACGGATTAGGAAATTACAATGTAAAAATAGCAGAACATACTATTGAAAGAATAGCAGAAATATCTGGTGGAGATGTAAGAACAGCATTAAATGGATTAGAGATTGCTGTATTAACAACTAAAATGAACAAAGATGGACAAATAGAAATTACTGATGATATAGCAGCAGAATCATTTAATAAGAAAAAATCAATGTTTGATAAAGATGGCGATAGCCATTATGACAATATAAGTGCGATGATAAAATCACTTAGAGGAAGTGACGCAGATGCAGCAATATTCTATTTAGCGAGAGCAATCGAAGCGGGAGAAGATCCAATGTTTTTAGCAAGAAGACTAGTAATATCAGCAGCAGAAGATGTTGGACTTGCAAATCCAGAAGCTTTAGTTATAGCAACATCAGCAATGCAAGCAGTATCAATGGTTGGAATGCCAGAAGGAAGAATAATATTAGCAGAAGCGGCAGTATATATTGCAAAATCTAAAAAATCAAATGCATCATATAATGCAATAAATAAAGCTATTGCAGATGTTGAAAACAAAGATACAGGAACAATTCCAATGCATATAAGAAATGCGCCAGCAGAAGGAATGTCTGAGTTCGGATATGGAGAAGGATACAAATATCCACATGATTATCCAGGACACTATGTAGAGCAACAATACTTACCAGACAAAATGCTTGGAACAAAATATTACATTCCTGATGAAACAATTACAGACGAAAAAATAAAATGAATATAAAGTATTTAAAATAGATACAATAAATATATGAAAAATAAAATAATAGGAATAATAGCTGGACTAATAAGCGGGCTTTTTGGAGCAGGAGGCGGAATGATATTAGTACCAGCTTTTTCGTTTTTAAATAAAATGGATGAAAAAGAATCAAGAGCAACATCAATATTTTGTATATTACCATTAGTAGTCACAAGTTTTTTTCTATATTTTAAAAATAGATATATAGATTGGAATATAGGGATAAAATGTGCGATTGGAGGAATAATAGGAAGTGTAATAGGCTCGATATTATTAAGAAAACTTGATGACAAAATATTAAAAATACTTTTTACAATATTTCTAATATATACTTCTATAAAAATGTTGCGCCATCTGCAAAGCCACTCCAGAAATTGCCTTCTTCTGAAAGAGCCGATGTAATGCCACCTATTGTTCCCGAAATCAATGTTCCTGAAACTGCTCCGATTATAGCACCCTTAAGCGCACCTGCAACAATAAATCCTGCAACGCCTGCGGCTGCTCCACCCGTGGCAACGGAAGCAATTACAAGTCCAACAATCACTACTCCGCCAATAACCCATTTTAACCAATTTGGCATATTGCCATCCGGATCTGCATACATTACGGGGTTATTGTTACAGTACGCGAACAAGTTAAGACCGTCGGCAGAATCGGGATCAATGTAGTTGACGGAGTCTTGGCTAAGCCATCTGCACCATTCTGGAACGTAGTAACGAGCGTTGCAGAAGTACATGTTCGTTTCTACGTCGAAATAGTATCCTCTGTAGCGAATCGGGTTTATGTTGCCGATGAACGTGGAAGACGTGTTTTCGGCGCCGGTTGCGCCGTATACATTGTGATTGCCCCAAGCGTCGTAGCGATATGAAGCGATCAAGTTCCCTGTGGAATCGAATATACTTTCAACATCTCCGTGCAAGTTGCGATGCAAGTAGTATGTTGAACCGTTATGCACAAAACCTGCAATCCCGCAGGCATCGTAGAAGTAAACCAAGTCGGACGTCTCGCTTGAGCCTTTATTGTCTGTAGTTGTGGAATGTTCTTCGAGCAATCTACCGCTGTGGTCATAGAAATACGAAGTTGTTTTGTTTGCTATGTAGTAAGCCGGAGCGGTCCCTCTGCGTGGCGGAATGTAGGAATAGGCTTTTTTTGTTCGCAGTCCGTTTCCGTTATATGTATACGAAAACGTTTCTATGCCGACGTTGATATCACCTATGGCAATTTGCGAAAGCTTGCCCGAAGACCACGAGTATTTTTTATCCGAGTAGCTTATTGGACAGCCTTGATAATCGTAAGAGATTGATTTGTTTCCAAAAGACGTAAGCCTGTCCGGATCGGTAGAGCTATAGGTGAAATTCATTTGGCCTAGCGCGGAAGCAGGTAGAGTGTTTTCGGTAAATGCGTATGTCTTTTTTGAAACGACGTTACCTAGCGCGTCGTACTGATAGACGTACGTTCTGTTGAGTTGCGCGTTGTTTTCTCTAACCAACCTGCCTATGCTGTCGTATACATACGATATAGATGTTCCGTCGGCTACATTTGTTGCGCGAACAATTCTTCTTGACGCGTCGTAAGCGTATTCGACGGTTCCGAGGTCGGATTCGACTCCTCCTACGTTTTTGGTGTCGGTAACGGACCGAACCATACCACAATTATACACTAATTCCTTTTTGTATGCAATGTTTCCTATATTTTTTGTGAAAGTTTTAGGACGTTTCATTGCGTCGTAGGAAATAATTTCTTTTGCGCGTTCTTGTTCACCTATTTTGTAGGAGTAGTTTCCGATTCGTTCGTCGGCGTCCCATTTACCTACCGAAGTTACATACGAGATGTTTATTGCGCGAGATTTGTTTGTTCTGTTAAAAACGTACGAACAGACGTCTTTCGTCTGTCTGTTTGCAGAATCGTACAAGAAAGTGCCGGTTTTTATTGTGTTTTCGCCTTTCTTTGTGACTGCCTTCGAAATGCGATTGTTTTCGTAGGAAAAATATGTAGTTTCGTTTGTTTTGAGATCGGTTTGCGTAGATAAAAGTGCGCTTCCGTTATCGGAACATAAGAATTGATGATTCCCTTGAGTATCGAAAAACGGCTCGACGGCATATGTATTTTCAATGCAATCGGAAATAACCAAAGGTCTGCCGTAATTATCTTTAGTGATTGATTTTGTATACGAAGCGGTTGCGGATAGTGGAAACCTTTCGGTAAGATTTTTGTAGTTATCGGCATATGAACGACGTTTGATTTCCGTTCCGTTTTTTGATACGGCAGAAAGAGTACTGTTTGTATAAGAAAAATCAAATTCCAACGGACCGGATTTGAGTTTTGTCATTTTTCCGTCTGAGTAGACCGTACCGTTAGTTGCCGTATTTCCGTTTGTTCCGAAAGTAGCGGAAGTGATGTCTTCACCGTCATCGGTCAAAGTATACAAAGTTTGCGTTTGTATTGACTCATTTTGTGAAAGAGTAATTTGTGTGGTTGTCCCCCAAATATCGTCTGTCAGAAATTCGGTAACGCCCATAACGTCCGTTCTTTTTAGTAGTTTTGTACAAGCTGTGTCGTATTCGTACGTTACTAAACCCAGATCTGCTTCTTGCGCTGTTTGGGGCAAGCCATTGGACATTCGACTATATGTTGAAGTCACGCCGTTAACGCTAGCAGAAATAAAGTCAAATTTATCGTCGTAAGTTTGCATTTGCTCCACAACGCCGTTCTGATCGCAGTATTGCAAAGAAAATTTTTTGTTAATAGCGTCGCATATTAACTTTATAGTTACTTCAGTCCCGTATCGTCTAACTCGTTGCTCTAACGAAAAGTTGTTAAGGTCTCGAATATTGGTTCCGTCGGAAAAGTCTATTTTTGTAACGTTTGTGAACATTGCAGGATAATGCGGGAAGAAACAGCAAAATTCGTTAGAGTGATGACCTACGGTTTTATTGATGAAGTATCTCAGTAAGTCACTTCCGCCGACTTCTCCTTTTTCGAGTATTTTTGATGTGTCTTCGTTGATTTTAAAACGCAAATTTTGAACAGGGTATTCTTCCGTGGCGTTGCATAAATAAAATTCGCTGGTGGACACCGTGTCTGTCTTTGCAATAAATCTTACGTCTTTGAGTTCGACACAGCCTTGCAACGTATAAGTCAGCTCTACAACTCTATTGTTGTTGACAAACGGCATTGCAAAAAAGGTCCATTTGTCTTGTATTGGAGAAACATTTGCGCTTACTCCTTGTTGATTTAAGAGAGATAACGTAACGTCATAGTCACTGCCGTCATTTGATTTTATCCAACCGGTAATGAGCGAAGGATAGCAAAAGTCTTCGCTTAAACCGAATTCAAATGTGTATTTTTTGCCTGCTCCATATCTCAATTCGACCATTTTCGTACCGCTTGTGGGGTAAATAAAACCGGTAGATTCTCCTTCGTTCTGGTGAATATATACGTTACGGTAAAAACTGCCGCTAACAAATTGTTCATCTTCTGTTCCTGATAAAATTTCGTAAGAATACACCGGTTTGTCATTCTTGTATTGAAAGCGAGTAGTAACTTCGTTTCGGTCGGTTTTTTCTAACAAATCGAATTGCTCTTCTCCGTTGAAATGCAGAGGAGAGAATGTTAGCGAGTTTACAAGTTCTGTGTAGTCGTAACTATCGAATTGAATATCTAGACCTTTTGTGCAGCTGATTTTTTTACAATTTGCCGTCATTGCAGTTGCGTTTCTCTCCGTTGAGTATGCTACAAACGGATTAGCGGCAGTTTCAATATGGAAATCCGTGCCGGAATAGTGTCTGACAATTACCCCCAGATTATTGTAAGTAATTGTGATTGTACAAACATTTGTATTTTTCACCAAATATTTAATAGCGGTGAGCTTTTCGTTTGTGTATTCGAAATTTATCTCTTTGTTTGTACGATACACTATTGATTTTAGGGTAAATTTTTCATCATAATTGTAGGTAAGCAAAACATTATTGTATTTATCAACAAGCGATTCGATATTTCCGTTACTGTCAAATATTTCCTTACTCATATTCGCGTATTCCAGTATATATTTGATTTTTCCGCCAATCAAATCTTTTCTCAGAACGCTTTTTCCGTAGTCATGTACGACATAAACGAAATCATTCACATATTTACAATAATGGATCATACCGTTTTCGTCCTCTAACGATATTTCTGTGGATCCACCGTTTTGAGTATTTATAATTAGGCGTTTTTGCAAATTTAGCTTAAATCCGTTCGTGATATTGAAGTTATTTTCCGTTTTGTTTTTGGAATTAAAAACTAAAGATAGGTCTACGGAAGACAAAACGTCGCCGAATGATAGCAAAGGCAAGTTGTGTATGAAGTGGAAGTATGGTTCTGCCAAACTAAGAGTTCCTACGTCATATTTTTTGTTTACGTTGTTCATTGTTGTTCTCCTTGTTGTAAGTTTTAATTTTAATTGTTCGATGTATATCGAGTTGATTTACAAAATCTTCTACGTCGATATACTTCTTTTGGGCATGCCCATGTATACATGCGGTAGTTCCAAGAATTCATTTACCTCCATAATATGAAAAATAGAACAAATGTACGCACGGAGTATACTACAAAAAATCAATTTGTCAATAGAGTTTTGTATTGTGAATTGAAAAAAGACAGTTATTTTCGTAATGCTTTATTTTTACAAGTGGGCTAATCCTCCCACCATGCCAAAGCGAAATCATTTGCAACTACAAAAAGTTGAAGATTTTTGTTTTGCGGGGTGTTATTATTCGGAAATGTGTCAACAATTTGGGCGGAGGACAGTATATGAAAGTTTTGGAATGGATTATGGCGTTCGTGGTGAAAAACGACGTCGCCGTGATGATAGGCGCGTTTGTTTTACTTATTGTGTGGAGTATCGGCAACATTTTGCCAAACATTTATCGCAAGCAAATTGCCGCAATGGAAAAAAGTCGCAGGCTGATAATTGCCGATTCGGACAAGACGGCGTTGCACGTTCGTTTTTTGCCCGACGAATATCGCCGTCAATGGAGAGCGTTTGTGCGCACCAAGGCGGAAAAACCGTCCTTGGCGTTTGAATTTGTTCGGTTGCACCGCCGTTGGCAACTTTGGGGATTGTTCGGTCTTGCCGTTTTTTGTTCGGCATTTTTGTTCGGTTTATACGTCCCGGAGGAAAGCAACGAGTCCTATGTGGTGTTTCAAATTGCGTTCGGCAATGCTGTTGCGCTGTCGTTTGTGATTATTTGCGCAATAAACGCCAAAAGGGAGCGTTTTGCAAGGTTTGCCTTTGGAAGGTTGGTTGCCGAACTTAACAAGCATTTGGATTTGCAATCCGCCGAAAAACAAGATTTTGAGGACACTGTTAGACGAATAAATGACCTTAACCGAATGCCTGTTACGCAAAATACGCTGGGTAGAGCCGCCGAAATTCTAAAAACAAAAGGCTTGGACGAAAATCGCACGGCAAGTCAGCAACGAAAACTTAACATTGCGCTAAATTCGTTGTTGCAGGCGTATGCCCGCACGAAAAACAGGGAGAACGGCACAAAAGCATAGCATTTGCGGCAAAGGCTAAAAGCGTGGAAGAAGATATAAAACGCTATGTTTGAAGCGCTTAATAGCAACAAAATTGTCGTTTGGGCGGAGATAAATTGCAAACGTCGCAAAAGTTCGATTGTGGAAAGGCTATCAAACGATTGCCGAATACGGTTGAAAAAAATATATACGGAGTAGAAAATGAAAGGTAATTTGTACAAAATATTGTTGGTGGTTTGCATAACCGCAGGCACTGTATTCGTGGTTTTGGGAATGCTGTTTGCTTTTGGCGTGGTGCCTTGGCAAAATGCCGTAGGGCCGGTGTTTGCTTTGTTTGCGTCTCTGCTTGCCGTTTCGTTTGTCGTAACCGCCGCATACCTGCTGTTTGAAACGTTTTGGAAAAAAGAAAAAGCCGACGCAATGTTGCTTTTCGGAGATAAAGGCGGTGCCGTACGGCTGGACAAAAAA
>ENA-ORMR01001323-ORMR01001323.1-human-gut-metagenome-genome-assembly--contig:-NODE-1323-length-19462-cov-3.137579_pt1 | contig 19462 bp, 20 predicted proteins | sample MGYA00242107_ERZ509003 | MGnify/ENA primary metagenome ERZ509003 (study PRJEB26280, sample SAMEA2338699) | human gut metagenome | biome: human gut; feature: human-associated habitat; material: faeces... | reverse complement strand
AAACGGACAGACGAACAGCGTCCCGAAGGAGCAGGAGGGGGCTGCGTACCGCGTTACCTGTACTCCGGGACTGTATGACCCGGATTTTGAATATTTTTATGCCAGGCAGATTTTCATTATTTCCGATAAATCCGGCACGACCTCTTTCGCCAGCAGGATGGAGCGCAGGCTGTTCCTGCGTACCGCGTCACACCATTTATCCCGGAGAAGGATACGGGCATTGTGCCGGGAGATACACCGGGACCTGATGCGTGAACAGGCCGCAGCCGGGCGGCTTACCGGGTCACATTAAACGGGCGGACGCCTCAAGCGGATAGCCGCAGTCATGACGACTGCGGCTATTTCCGTATGCATATATCTCATTATGACGTCGGGCGGCATCTACAGCCGGTATCCCGTCCCGTAGGTCTCGGCCAACCATAAGCCGAAGAAACGGTCGTACACCTGATAGACGTTTTCCTCTTTGGTTATGAACTCCTTTTCGAGCAACTGCCGGGCTGCCGACTGCACACTGCTGGAAGAATACAGACCGTGCCGGGTTACGAAATCTACCGAAGTAATCTCACGGGCACGCCCCTCCTTGCCGATAGCAAACAGCAGCTCCTTCTGCCGCTCGGAAAGCATGGCGACCATGTTCTGATACATCGCCTGTTGTGCGTTCACGGTCTGATGCAGTACGATATCCGCCTCTTCGAGCGTCGCCCCTTCTCCTTTGGCGGTCTGTTCGTACAGACGGTTCAACATACTCTGCATATACCACGTATGTCCCTCGAACAGCGTATAGATACGTTCGATACACTCCCCGGAAATCTCCTTGCCCGCCTGCCGGAAATGGCGCTGTACGAATCGGCGATACGCCTCTTCTGTGATAGGTCCGAGATTCATGAACGATGCGCTCTGGTAAAAAGGCCGCGAGGCCGAAAAAAAGTACGATGTCAGATGGCTGCCCTCGGAATTTAAAAAACGCGAGGGAAACCACAGATCAATTATCTTGTCCGAAAAATACGGGCTGTACCGTCAGGAATACTGCGGCTGCGTATTTTCGCTCAATGGAGGCAGCAATGAATAAAACCACAAGAAATATAGTGACCGCCGCCGTTATCGGCGCGCTGTATGCAGTGCTCACGATGGTGCTTGCGCCGATAAGCTACGGCCCCGTGCAGTGCAGAATATCCGAGGTGCTGTGCATACTTCCGTTTTTCATGCCGAGCACGACATGGGGACTGTTTTTCGGATGTGCTATCGCAAACATTGCAAGCGCGGCAGGACTGCCGGATATCATCTTCGGCTCGCTTGCAACGCTTATAGCATGCCTGTGCATATCGTGGTGCGGAAAGCACAATAAAAAGGCGCTTGCCTGCCTTATGCCGGTTATCTGGAACGGACTTATAGTCGGCGCGATGCTCACGGTCGTCGTAGCAGGGCTCAATCCGATCAAAAACTTCGGCGCATTTGCCGTCTTTGCCGGCGAGGTAGCTCTCGGCGAAGCCGCTGTAATGTTCATTGCCGGCCTTCCGCTGCTGTCCTGGCTGCCGAAGCAGAAGTTCTTTGCCGACTATGTAAGCAGGTCTTGACAAAATGCAGCAAAAATATTAATATGTCATTGCAAAAGGGGTGCTGAGTTTTCTCGGCTGAGACGGAAAGAATCGAATTTCCGAGACCCTCGAACCTGATCCGGGTAATGCCGGCGTAGGAAACGAAAATCTTTATATCAATCGTTTTCCTATGACCGCATTGCTTTTGCAGTGCGGTTTTTTATGTTTTAGGAGGAATAGAAAATGACAAAGAACAGAACGCTCCCACTTGTGGAGTGCGCTATCATGATAGCGCTTGCCACCGTGCTGAGCATGGTAAAGCTTGCAGAGCTTCCCTATGGCGGCTCGATAACGATAGCGTCGATGCTTCCGATAGCAATAATCGCTTATCGCAGAGGAATGGGCTGGGGACTCGGTTCGGCATTCGTTTATGCCGTCATCCAGCAGCTTTTGGGTCTTAATTCGCTTTCCTATGTTACAACTTGGCAGAGTGTTGTCGCAGTCATATTGCTCGACTATATAGTTGCGTTTACGGTAGTCGGCTTTGCGGGCATTTTCAGAAATGCTATCAAAAGTCAGGCAGCGGCTCTGACACTCGGCTGTGTTTTTGTATCCGTCCTCCGCTATGCCTGCCATGTGATTTCCGGTGCAACGGTTTGGGCAGGATTGTCCATCCCTACGCAGGCGGCACTTTCCTATTCGTTCATATATAATGCGACCTATATGCTTCCGGAGGCCATAATTTTGGCTGTATCTGCGGCGTATATAGGCTCTGTCATAGATTTCAGAGAGGAAAAGCTTCGCCGGCTGGTTCGCGCAAATTCCGGCGTACATGCACCTGCCATGAGCATAGTCGCGGGACTTGTTGCCGCAGCTGCCGTGGTATATGACGTTGTTGAGGTGTTCTCGCATCTGCAGAGTGCCGAGAGCGGCGAATTTGACATTACCGGTCTTGCGGCGGCAAACTGGACTGCCGTTATAGCGGTAACGGCATCCGCGGCTGTTGTTGCCGTTTTGCTTATCGTGGTCAGCAAGGCACTGAAAAACAGCCGAGCGGCCTAAAAAAACCTTGACACGGTAAAAGAGTATCGTATATAATAAACTTCCGATGCTTGTGAGCATCGGAAGTTTATTACTTTGTCAACTACTTCGGGCAAAGCCCGATGTTGAGTATTATTCTGAAAGGAGTGCACAAAACATGCTGCGTACTTACCAGCCCAAGAAGCGTCAGCGCAAGAAAGAGCACGGCTTCCGCAAAAGAATGGCCACCGCAAACGGCCGCAAGGTTCTCGCCCGCCGCAGAGCAAAGGGCAGAGCAAAGCTGAGCGCCTGATTTGGCAGCTCCGAGCAGGAAAAGCAAATAAAATTTTTAGGGCAGCTAAGCTGACGGAAGTCTAACCCGTGCTGCCCTTAACGTGTTTGCTGAGAAAAACGGAAAGCAAGGGTGGAATAATTGGATTTCAGGTCAACTCTGAAAAAGAATTATGAGTTTAAACGGCTTTATAACAAAGGCAAAACCGCCGTTACGCCCTATATGGTCGTGTATGCTCTGAAAAATCACCATGGAGCGCGCCGCGTTGGCTATACCGTGTCCACAAAGCTGGGCAAGGCAGTCGTGCGCAACCGCATCCGCCGGAGACTTCGAGAGATATACAGGCTTAATTCGGACAAGCTCAAAACAAATGTCGATATCGTCATCGTTGCGCGCAGCCGCTGCGTAGAGGCGGAGTATTCCAAAATGGAAAATGCCTTTTTGCATGCCTGCGCCGAGCTTGATATTTTAAGAGGCGATGAGCAATGAAAAAGCTTCTTCTCGCGCTTATCCGCATATATCAGAAATACGTCTCCCCGGCGTTTCCGCCGAGGTGTAGGTTTATTCCGACCTGCTCACAGTATGCCGTTGAAGCTATCGAGAAATACGGGGCTTTGAAGGGCGGCTGGCTCGCCCTTAAACGGCTGTCGAAGTGTCATCCTTTTCACTTCGGCGAACACGATTTCTTCGATCCCGTTCCCTGACGAGGATCGGAATACAAGGAGAAACTTATGTCACTATGGGATATTATAGTCTGGCCGTTTGCCAGACTGCTGGAGATCCTTTATAACTGGACCGACAGCTACGGCCTTGCCATTATCCTCTTTGCTCTTGTGGTCAACCTGATCCTGCTGCCGTTCATGGCAAAGAGCAAAAAGGGCATGATGAAGACCACCCGAATCCAGCCTCAGCTCAAGGAGCTGGAGAAAAAGCATAGGGGCAATCAGCAGAAGTATCAGCAGGAAGTCATGAAGCTCTACAAGGAGCAGGGCGCAAGCCCCACCTCCGGCTGCCTTTGGTCGCTGATCCCGTTCCCCATACTCATTGCACTTTACAGCGTCATCCGTCAGCCTCTCGGCAGTATGATGGGTCTGGGCGATGAGAGCATCAAGAAGCTCACCGACTGGGCTACCCAGAATGCAGGCTTTGTTGCCTCCAAGCAGGGCACCTATGACCAGATCGGCGTTGCCGACGCGATCCATAAGAACTGGGACGCAGTTACAAACGCACTCGGCAACTTTGACGGAAAGCTGCTGAACATTGACTACAGCTTTCTCGGTATGAACCTCGGCTCGATCCCCGATTGGAAGATCTGGAACTTTGATTTTTCAAGCGCCGATATCCTTGCGACCATCGGCCTGTTCCTGATCCCGATCATTGCGGCGTTCCTTTCCTGGGCGTCGATGAAGATCAGCCAGGCGACCAACCCTCCCCAGGCAGGACAGGCTCAAATGAGCATGAAGACCATGAACCTCATGATGCCCATTATGTCCATCTGGATCTGCTTCATCATGCCTGCGGCTCTCGGCGTTTACTGGATTGCCAACAGCTGCTTCGGTATCGTGCGTGACCTTGTGCTCACAAAGCACTACAAGCGCAAGCTCGATATCGAGGATGCAGAGCGCATCGCAGCACAGAAGGAGAAAGAGGCCGAGCGTGCACGCCGCCATGAGGAGCACGAGCAGCTCAAGGTGGAGGGTGCAACGACCCGCAATAACAACACCAGCAAAAAGAAAATGCAGGCTCAGCAGAAGCAGGCCGATGCAGAGCGCATCGCCGCAAGCGAAAGAGCGGAGCGCGAGGCGCGCCGCGAAAAGCTTGGCATAGAAAAGCCCGAAAATCCCTCTCAGGTCGGCAAGCGCCGCTACGCAAGAGGCAGAGCTTACGATCCCAGCCGTTATGCCGACGAAATGGCGGCGGCAGAGGAGGTTAATGAGCCGGTCGAGGAGACCGCAGCGCAGACCGAGGGCGAGCCTGAACAGTCACAGGAGAATAGTGAAACATGATAAAGTCTTTGGAAACCACAGGCCGCACCGAGGATGAAGCCATCGCCGCAGCCCTGAAGGAACTCGGACTTGAGCGCGACGATGTTTCCGTAACGGTCGTTGAGCGTGCAAAATCCGGCTTCCTGGGCATAGGCGCTTCGCCCGCAGTCGTGCGTGTCGAGTATGAAGCTCCCGACGAGACCGAGACTGAGGCTGCTCCCGTCGTTGAGACAAAGGCTCCCGAAAAGGCGGCAATGACCGCCGATAACGGCGAATTTGCCTCCGAGGACGTCTACACGGCGCTGTGTCGTAAACTTATCGACCGTCACCCTCACGTCTTTGGCAACGTTGTTGCGCGCAATGCCGACGAATCGTTGGACGTGTGGAATGCGCAAAAACTTAAAGAACACAAAATCAACGGAACGGCTCAAAACGTTGCCGACGTGCCGCTTGGAATGTCGGCAATAATGCGCAATCAAAAGGTGCAAACTCGCGCGGCAAAGGGCGGTTACGAATTTGAAAGCGAACAGCAAATAGCAGGCAAAGTTCAGGAAGAACTGAACGAGTTTTTGCAAGCTAAAGGCGAGGAAAAAGTTATGGAGGGCGGTGACTTGTTGCATGCCGTCATAAGTTTGCTTCGCTACGACAAAGTGGATGCCGAAACGGCGCTGATACAATCCACAAACAAATTCGTGTGCCGCGTCACCGAGTGCGAACGCCTTTTGGCTTTGCGCGGTCAAAACTTAACCGAACTTAGCGGCGAGGAATTTGACAAGGTGTGGGCAGAGGTAAAGCGCAATGTCGGTTGAAATTGTGGACAAGTTGTTTGCTTCGGCGTACGCAAAAACCATGCTTGCGCCCATGGCAGGCTACACCGATCCGGCGTTTAGAGCAATTTGTGCCGATTTCGGCGCAGGGCTTACCGTTACGGAAATGGTAAGCAGCAAAGCCATCGAAATGAACAACCAAAACACAAAGTCGTTGCTCATTCGTTTGGATAGCGGCGCATGCCCGTCCTTTTGTCAAATTTTCGGACACGAACCGCAGGTTATGGCAAACAGCGTTTTGCTGCCGCAAATGCAGGCATATCAAGGAATAGACATCAACATGGGTTGCCCCGTCAAAAAGATTGTGGGCGGTGGCGACGGCTCGGCACTGCTATCTAATCCCAAACTCGCATCGCAGTGTATTTCGGCTGTGAAACTGGCGGTAAAGGGCAAACCCGTGTCGGTAAAATTCCGTTTGGGCATCACTGATGCGAGCAAAGCCGTGGACTTTGCCAAAATGTGCAAGGATAGCGGCGCGGACTTTATAACGGTGCATTTTCGCACGGCAAAGCAAATGTATTCCGGCACGGCGGATTATTCTCTGTTGCCGCAAATTGCGTCGGTGGGCATTCCCGTATTTGCCAACGGCGATGTGGACGGTAAACAGCGGTACGAGCAATTGCTTTCCATGGGCGCGTACGGAGTGGCAATCGGTCGCGCTGCAATCGGTCGGCCCTGGATTTTTTCGGAAATTGCCGGCATCGCTTATCAAATAAACATTTTGGAACTGATCGAGCGGCACACAAAATTGCTTGTCGAAAACTACTCGGCAAGGGTTGTCAACAACGAAATGAAAAAGCATGTAGCCGCCTATTTGAAGGGCGTCCGAAATTCTCGCCCGGTTGTCGTGCAAATAATGAACAGTCGTTCGTCGGAGGAAATGCTTTCCGTCGTGCGTAATTTTTTGGAAAAACCAGAGGAAGTACAATGAAAATACATATAGTTTTGGTCGAGCCGGAAATTCCTCAAAACACCGGCAATATAGTTAGGACTGCCGCCGCAACTGGAAGCGTGGTGCATTTGGTGCGCCCTTTGGGGTTCGATACAAGCGACAAAATGCTCAAACGCGCAGGTTTGGACTATTGGAAAGATTGCGAAATTCACTATCACGACGGTTTTGACGAACTGCGCGCGCAATATGCGGATAAGCCGTTCTACTTTTTTTCCACCAAGGCGCAGCACGCCCACACAGAGGTTCAGTACCAGGACGAAGTGTTTTTGGTTTTCGGCAAGGAAACAAAAGGTTTGCCGGAAGAACTTATTGCGGCCAATTACGATCACGCCGTGCGTATCCCGATGATTGCCGACACTCGCTCGCTTAACTTGTCCAATTCGGTTGCAATTGCCGTCTACGAGGCTTTGCGCCAACACAACTACGAAGGTTTCAATTTTACAGGGCATTTGCGCACGATAGACCTGTGATTTGTCGCTTGCATTGGCGGCAAATCTATGCTAAAATAAAATATAATCGTTTTAGCGAGGCACACTATGTCCCGAATCGAAAGTTTCGAAATAGAAATTCCGCAACTCAATCGTTCTCGTATCGTTTGGGTGTATTTGCCCGACGGCTACGACGACGGCGATTGTTTCCCCGTTATCTACATGCAGGACGGGCAAAATTGCTTTTACGACAGGCTTTGCCACTTTGGCAACAGTTGGCGCGCGGCGGAAACTATGGACGAAATCGATGCCAAATTCGGCTACAAGGCAATTGTAGTGGCGGTGGAATCGGACGAGCGGTTTCGCCTTTCGGAATACAGTCCGTGGAAAATCGCTTTTAGGGCGTTCAAAGCCAAAAGAACGGTTGCAAAAAGCCGACTTAATCGCGGCGGCGACGGTGAAAAATACGCCGAGTTTTTTGCAAAAAACCTCATGGCGGAGGTCAACTCAAGGTACAAAACCGAAAAGGTTCGTCAGGGCAATGCCGTCATCGGCAGCAGCATGGGCGGGCTTATAAGCGCATACTTGGGACTGGAATATCAGCGGCAATTTTCCCAAATGGGATTGTTTTCCACGTATACGGAGTTCAACCAAAAGTGCTGGAACAGGTTTGTCAAAAAGACGGTAATCTCCAAACCTATGAGAGCCGTGATTTACTGCGGAGGAAAGGAATGCGACGAGTTTACCACCGACAAGCGTATGAAGTGCAACTCTGTAAGACTTTACGACGATTTGGTCCGCTCGGGCGTGGATTGTAGGCTTATTTTGGAAAGCGGCAACGCTCACAACGAGTTATCATGGAGGCAGTTTTTCGGCGTGTTTGCGTTGGACTTTTTGCAAAGGTACTACGACAATTTGCCGACGGAGTAAAAACAAAAATACTTATTGCAGAATTTGTCGGCAGGGCAATGAATATGAAATTGATTTTGGCAAGCAATTCCCCAAGGCGCAAACAGTTGCTTTTGCAAGCGGGGTACAAATATACGGCAATCGGAGCAACCTGTGCCGAACGCAGCAATGCTGCAACTCCGCGCGGAGTGTGTTTGGAACAGGCTGTCGACAAGGCGCTTTCCGTCTATGCCGCCAATCGCGATTGCGTCGTAATCGGATGCGACACGGTGGTGGACGACAACGGTAAACTTTTGGGTAAACCGCTTAACGAAAGCCACGCGCGGCAAATGCTTAGTGAGTTGTCCGGCAAAACGCACTTGGTGCATAGTGGTGTTTGCATAGTCTATCCACAAGGTATTGTTGCTTTTACGGAAACATCGGCTGTTACGTTTCACGCGCTAACTTCCAAGCAAATCGACGACTACGTGGCAACGTGTTCTCCGCTGGACAAAGCCGGAGCCTACGGCGTGCAGGATAGCGGCTTCGTTTGCAACGTCGACGGAAGCTACAACAACGTGGTAGGTTTTCCCACCGAAAAGATTTTTGCGGTGCTGGACAAGATTTTAGACGACCAAAAGTAACGCTTTGCACTTGGCATAAGCAATGCGATTTTCAAAACTAAAAATAAGCACAAAACACATAATACGATAACCATACTTCCGCTACGGAGTAGACGTCGGCACAAGTGATTAAGAATGATGCTTTGCACTTGATATAAGCAATGCGATTTTCAAAACAAAAAACAAACACAAAACACATAATACGATAACCATACTTCCGCTACGGAGTAGAAGGAGATACAAATGGCAAACTACGACTTGATTTTCGATTTAGGGGCAAACTACATAACCGCCGCTCTCAAAAAGGACGGCTTTGTGGACAAAATTCCGTCGGTCGTCGCGTACGGCGGTCAGGACAGCAAAGAAATCGTCGCCGTCGGGTTAGACGCGTTTGAGGAATACAACCGCCAACACGGAGCGGTTAAACTGGGCAGACCTATTTTGGAAGGCGCGGTAATCGACGTTGAAGGCGTAACTGCGTTGGTGACGGAATTGCTCACAAGGCTTATCGGCGGCAAACTTACGGCGTTCAACAGGTACAACGTGTACTGCATATCTCCCTGCGGAATGATCTCCGCCGACAAAAAAACGGTGGAAGGCATCTTTTTGGGATTGGGCGCAAGGCAAGTGTTCTTTGTGGAAACGCCCGTTGCAATAAGTTATCAACTGTTTGGAGAGTTTAGCACGCGTCAGGGCATTGTGGCGGATTTGGGCTGCGATTGCGCCGACATTGCAATTGTGTACTCCAACGCAATTGTTTCCGGCTGTACGCTGTACTATGCCGGCAGACAACTTACCGAAGCCATAATCGAGCGAATTGCTTCCAAGTACATGGTACACTTGTCCTTCGAGCAAGCCGAATACCTAAAAGTCAACTGCGTGAGTATGTTCCCCAACGACGCAACTGCGGTTGTCGTTTCCGGGCAAAACGTGCGCCACGGCGGAACGGAAAATATCTCCGTAAGCGCAAAGGAATTGTACGACACGGTTGTAGATTTTGCCAAAAAGTACGTAACGGTTATCCAAGGTTTGGTTGCCGGCGTTCCGCAGGAATTGCAATCGCTTGTCAAGCGCACCGGTGTGATGCTGTGCGGCGGTACGGCAAAAATCGCAGGGTTGGACGCTTACCTTCAACGCGAACTCGGCTTCCCCGTCAAGATTTCCGCTCGTTGCGACGATGCCGCAGTTGAGGGAATGCTTTCCGCATAAAAGCGTTTCTACGGTAAAAGAATGTCAAACAAAATTAAAAACGGATTGCCTTTTGACGGGCAATCCGTTTTGCTTTGTAGTTATCGTTGCGTCCGCTTGCTTTTATCATCAAAACGCTTGGATGGACGTATTGCAAGCACGATTACGACACGATGTGGCAGTCGTCTTTGTGTCGGCGTCAAGGGACAAGCGGTTCGTCGTGTTCGTAGTCGAACCAAGGATAGTTTTTCCACTTTCCGCCGTTTAAGCGGTACATTTCTTCTACGGCAAACGACCAGCGCATGCAACTTTTGGTATCCGGCGTAAATTGCAAAAATTCGCCGCTTGCATAGGTATAGAAGAAACTTGCGTCCAGCGGCAAACAAAGTGTGTTTATCACGTCGGATTTTATAAACACTTCCCAAGGCTTTCCGTCGCGTGTGCCGACATAACTGAAACCGCTGTGATCCAAACGAATTTTGCCTTCGCCAACGATGTTGCAAATGCGGTCGTTGGGCATATATTCGTAATCAGGCAATGCGCCCAGCGTGACGTGTTCTTCCAAACAAAAATCGGGATTTTTCACATCGCGTGCCATTGCGCGGCGTTCGTTGTCGAACCAAGCGCGGATGTTTTTGGGGACGCGGCTACCGGGGAGCGCCACAAGGTTGTATTTGTCGTCCAGCGTTGCGCCGTTGCCGCACTTCTTGCACTTAATTTCGTTGCTTTTGCCTTCCATTTGCATTTCTTCTCCGCAAACGGGGCATTTGTAAAGCAGTTGTTGCAATTCGTCGGCAAAGCCTCCTTTGCACTTGTAACTGTTTTGGCGTGTTTCGTTCCAAGCGTAGTCGTCGGTGAAAATCGCCTCGTCCATCTTTTGTTGGATGGTTTCTTCGTCGTATTCGGCAAGTTGTTCGGGGGTGAACAATTCGAACAGTTCAATTTCCACTTTGCCGTAGCGTTCGGTTATGTCAAATTTGGGGCTTACAAAGTATCCTCCGTGGATACGCACGCCCAAAACGGTTGCTCCGTAGTGCTTAAGCATTTTGCCGCTGCCCAGCATCGAGGGTTGTTGTGCTCCGGAAGCGGTGGACATTCCGCAAGGGAAAATGCAAACCGTTCCTTCCTTTTCCTGCTTGATGATTTTTGCCATGCACTTTATGGCTTTAATATCCGGCACGAAATTCTTTTTGGGGATAACATGTCCCACCGCAAACGCAAATTTGAACTTTTTGCGGTGAAATTCGTTTTCGGCGGCAACAAAGTTGATTTTTCTGTTGGGAATAGCAAACGTCACAAACGCGTAGTCCATTCTGGATGCGTGGTTTGCAACTATCATCAGCGGTTTGCCTTTGTATTTGTTCAAGTCCACGGTAGAGTTTACCGTAACGTTGCATTTTTTGTAGTATAAGGCTTTTGCAACGATGGAAAGCACACTGTGCATAATCAGTCCCGGCTTTTTGACTTTCAAAGCCATAACTTCTTCGTTTATCGTTTTCTTCATAGAGCCTCCCTCAGCTTGTGGAGTTGCTTGCGTATGTAATTTGCATAACAACTACTGTATTTTAGCACAGCATCGGAGCGTTTGCAACAAATAATTTAACGATTGTTAAATCTTAACAATTGTCAACGTTGAGCGCTCGAAAAAAAAGCTGAAAATCAGCCTTTGGTGATAGGAACGGAACTGCTAACTATTTAGTATTCGTTGACTTCCGGAAAACAGTGTTGGTGAATAGGTGCAAGCGCGCGGTAACCTTCGGCGCGACCTTTGCCGCTTTTCAGTCCCAATCTAATTTCCCGCAGCTTAAAATAACTGCGGTATGCGTTCAGTTCGTTTTGCGAAAATTGCGATTGGTGCAGGGCAATGGCATTCATGTGTGCCTCAAAGCAGCCGCTAACATTTACGTATGCGTTGGGCTTGTCGGTGTAGTAGAACGCAATCGTTATGTTTTTCACGCTGCCCGTAAGTCCCAGCCGCGCGGTAAGTTTGTCCCACGAGGCAAAAAACACGGCTTTTGACGTTGCCTCTCCCACATTTACGTGGTCGGGGTGCAGTTCGGACGGGCAAAGATAGTCCGGGCAAAACACGATGTCGGGCTTAACTCGCAAAATCGTTTTGACTAAACTTTCGGTCAAAAGTTTGCAGTCGTATGCCGAGCCGTCGTCATATGGCAAAAATTCCACGTCGGTCACGCCCAGCAGTTTTGCCGATGCCGTCGCTTCCCTTTGGCGAATTTCCACAATTTGGCTTTCGGTCAAAGTGTCGTCCAGACTTCCCACGCAACCGTTTGTGGCAATCGTAAAGTGGACGTTTTTGCCCATTTTGCGAAGTTTTTCCACCGTGCCGCCGCAGGCAACTTCTATGTCGTCCGGGTGCGGACCAACAAACAAATATGTGTCGAATTGCGTCAAATTAGGCAGCGGAGCGGCTTTTTTCAAAAATCCGAGTAGCATATATGGTTTTCTCCCGTTGTAGTGTTTTTGCAACTTCGCAGTTTAACATATTTGAAGTGCAAAAAGATAGTTTTTTTTGCGGAAAAACGAAAGTGTTTGAAAGATTTTGTCGACAGGCAAAAGATTTACTTCGTACAGTTTATAGTACAAGAAGTTTGCAAACTTTCTTGCAAGGCTTTGCTGCTTTGCCGTTTTTTTTCAAACCGTGATGCACAATTTATTGTGGAAGTTGCGTGTGGCAACTTAAAATATGGCTTGTCCGAATTTTAACATCACATAGTGTGTAATATCGGAAGTTTTGTCTGAAAGCGCGCGAAGCGCACCAAACATAATCGATTGTATTATATCCTGTCCCGTATATTACTATAACACTTTTCTTTTGTCTTGTAAACGGGATATTTTGTTTGGAGAGTCGGCTTGTGTATGCTTGCAAATCAAGATATTTGTTTAATGTAAACAAATGTTAAATGTCGTGTTCAAATCGTTGCCATAATTGCCCGTTGTGTGGTATAATGTTCCAAAAGTCGGGCAACAAGTTTGCTTTGGCAAAAATGTCAACAAAGTATAGTTACGGCACGCGTCGCAAACATATGGAGAAAACTATGAAGAAATACAAAAAAATCGACACAACGCTCCGTCCCAAACGCCCCAATTTGTTTTGGTACGGGCTGGAAAAGATAATAGAAGGTTTCTATCTGGCGGGTACAAAAACCACAATCAAGCGCATAAATTGCGAAGGGCTAAAACCTCCTTATTTGGTAATAGCAACTCACTCGTCGTTTGTGGACTTCCCTATGGTCAATCGCTGCACCAAACATCGTTGCACTTGGGTTGTTTCCGTAGAGGAGTTTGTGGGCAGGAACTACGTAATGCGTTCTATCGGCGGCATTTACAAGCACAAATTTACCAACGAACCGTCGGTGGTGCGTAACGTTGCGTACTCGATAAAGAAAATGAACACAACATGTACGTTCTTCCCGGAGGCAAGGTTTTCGCTCATCGGCAAAACCGAACCCATCGACAAGGCGCTGGGCAAACTGGCAAAACTTTGCAAATGCCCGGTTGTGGTTATCGTGATGCATGGCAACTTTATTCGTTCGCCACAATGGTGCAAACGCCCGTACCGAAAAGTGCCTTTGGTTGCGGAAATGAAACAGGTCGCCACTTTGGAAGAGGTGCAAACCTTGTCCGCCGAAGAAATTCAATCTCGCATAGAGCAAGCGTTTGTCTACAACGACTATCATTGGCAATTGGAAAACAAAATAAAGGTGGATAGTCCCAAGCGTGCACACAACATTCATCGCGTTTTGTATCAATGCCCCTCTTGCGGGGAGGAATTTACAACCGATAGCAAGGATACCAAAATTTGGTGTAAGCACTGCGGAAAAAGTTGGACGATGGACGAATACGGCAGATTGCTTGCCGACGACGGCAAAGATATCTACACCGATCCCACCGAGTGGTACGACTATCAGGCGGCAAACGTCAAAAAGGAAGTAGAGGCCGGAACGTATCGCTTCGAGGACGACGTTTACGTGGAAAAACTCGTATCTTTTTCCGGAAAAGGCTTTGTTCGTTTCCCGGAAGTGGCACACTTGGTTCACGACGAAAACGGTTTTACCGTCAAGGGGGTTCACGACGGTCAGTCGTACACGCTGCATCGCGATGCAATTTCCATGAGTTCGGTACATATCGAGTACGACTTCAAAGGACGTGGCGATGCTTTTGACCTGTTCGACGGCAAAGACACCTATTGGATTTACCCGATAAATAAACCCAATCCGCTAACCAAATTGCATTTTGCTCAAATCGCGCTTTACAACAAACTTTCCGCCGAGGCAGAAAACAAATAAATAATTTATGCACACAAAAAAAGCCGTTGCACCAATACCGTGCGACGGCTTTTTTTGTTTCCCAAAACTACACTTGTAGACTGTCAAAACCACGTTGCTATGTGCAAGTGTCTGTTTCGACGACAATCATCGTTCTTTGTCGACAAGGTTTTTAATTTCAAGCATAAAACAAACCGTTTTTTTTGTCAATGCTTGTTAGAGCGAACGCGTGTACTCAACCGGGAAGTTATGGAAAGGGTAGCGCAAGTTGCTCACGCATATTGGAGGGAGTTATGAAAAAAATCATCGTTGCCGTCGTTTCTGTCGTAATTTTGCTTGCCATTATTTTTGCCGTGCCGCTGGGCAAAACGGCGGATTTTTTGCGCATACATATTCGCGCCAACAGCGACGCCGCAGCCGATCAATCGGTAAAATACAAGGTCAAAGCCGCCGTGGTGGAGTACCTTACGCCCTACGTTGCCGATGTAAAAAGTAAGGAGGACGCAATTGCGGTTATCACTGTCGAACTAAAAAATATAGAAGCGATTGCCGACCGCGTTCTTGCGGAAAACGGATTTGAGTATCGCAGCAAGGCAAAAGTCAAAAGTGAAAACTTTCCGGATAGAACGTACAACGGTGTAACGCTATCCGCAGGCGTGTACGACGCGCTCATTTTGGAACTAGGCAAAGCCGACGGCGCAAATTGGTGGTGTGTGGTATATCCTCCGCTTTGCTTTGTGGGAGGGGAAAGCAACGGCACAAATCAAATAACGTATCGCAGCAAAATTTTGGAAATTATTGCCGAATGGCAAAGCAAGCACAAGTAAAAACAGACAATATGTGCCGTCGAACGGCATTTTGCGCAAAAATGGCGCGACGGAAAACAAAGGTTTTTGTCGGATATAACACCGTAAAAAACAAATTGCAATTCGTTTTGACATCCTTCGACAAAATATCAAATATAGACCAAAAACATAACAAAACACGACGCCCGCTTCGGTGCTACAATGTACTTGCAAGTCAGTGGCGGACAAGTTTTCCGTTACCGCCCAAACTATCGCAAAACACTATTTGCCAACAAGGAGGCTAACATTGATCACCGTAGGACTTATAGGGCAAAACGAAATTGCCGAACAACTTAGTCAAAACAAACAGTTCAACGTGGTATTTAACGTTGACGGTGTAGGTGCAAGAGAAGTACTTAATAAATATTCACCCGACGTGGTGCTTACCGAACTCGTAATGGCAGGCGAGGACGGTTTTGCGCTTTTGGAACAGTACAAGGATACTTCTTTTATTGTGGTTTCCAAGTTGCAAAACGAAATGTTCGTGGTAAAGGCGCTGGAACTCGGCGCCAAGTACTACCTGATTAAGCCTGCCGAAATCGAAATTATCGAGCAACGCATTTTGAACGTAACCGAGGGACAGGCATTGAACAAAAAAGCGGCGTTATCCCGTCGCACCGTTTCGGAAAAATCGTTGGACGAACGCATCAGCAACATTTTTGTAAGCGTGGGAATCCCCGCGCATATAAAGGGCTATCAATTTTTGCGCGAGGGCATAAAACTTGCCGTGGAGAATCCGCCCATCATCAACGCCATCACAAAAAGTTTGTACCCGTCCATTGCCGACAAATTTAACACTTCGTCCAGCAAGGTGGAGCGCGCTATTCGCCACGCGATAGAGGTTGCGTGGAATCGAGGAAAGATAGAAAACATCAACGGAGTGTTCGGCGTAAAGGTGTACACGTCGGCGGAAAAACCCACCAACGGCGAGTTTATTGCGCTTTTGGCGGACAAAATGCTGCTGGAAAGTGCCTACTAACGGCATACGCATTGGCTGTCAACCGTGCGTAGCGCGAATAGTTGTTTAACGATATCATTTGATGAGTGCAAACAAACTTTTTTCGGAGTGCGAGTTCAAACGCTTGCTTTGTGGCAAATTGCAAGCAGTCGTGCATCGATTTTGCCGATAAAAACAACAAAACTTCCAAGCTACGATAGTTTTATAGCGGGGATTACGGCACTTGTCTTTAACTGTTCTTGCAGTAAATTGGTCTTTGCCGAGTTAAACACGCTCAAAGTACGCGTAACAAAAAAAGACCGAAAACTTGTGCGTTTTCGGTCTTTTGCAATATATGTATTTTGTTTTTAGCACAAAAATAGTTTTTAGTCTAAATCGAAGTGATAAAAACGGTCCTTCATATGTCCGAAGTAGAACGTTATCAACTCTCTTATGTAGTGTTCCTGTACGTCTGCGGAATCTCCGCCGTCCAACACCAAAAACAGGCTGGTCAAAAATCCTTCCGCAACCGATGCCGCAAAATCCGGATTGGTGATTTTCACGTCGATTTCCGGGAAATTTTCTTCCAGCATAAGTTTAAGTTTTTGTGCGATGACTTTTACGATGTACTTAACAAATGAGTCGTAGTGGACGGTGTTGCCCTTTCTGATGATAATCAGTTCGTCGCTGTATTGCATAAGGAAAGCCACCAACACTTCGGACACTTCCTTCATGCTTTTGCCCTCAAACGCAAAATCCTTTTCTATGCTTTGGCGTATGCTTTCCATAAACGGATTGATAACAGCAAAGTAGAGCGCCTCCTTGTTTGTAAAATATCTATACACGTTGCCTAACGAAATTTCGGCATTGTTTGCTATGTTGCGGATGGACGCGTCGGAATATCCGTGTTCTTTGAACTCATCGATTGCCGAAGCCAAAATCTTATTGCGAATTTCTTTTTTTAAGTATTGCATATTGAGCTCTCCTACTGCACTCATTTTACCACAAGTTATATTATAGTGCAACCATTCAGCAAAATTATTTCAAGAATTTTCATTATTGACAAATCGCGCCGATATGTGTCTTTTGTGCGAAAGTGCAAGCGTCGGACGGTAACATTTGTCCTCAAATTTATTGTGCGGTGCAAAAATACGTTTGCTTGGCAACTGCAAGAGGAAAACGCATCGCAGTCCGTAATCAAACAAACGATAAGTTTTTCAGTCGGCTCGGACGTGTGCAAATCCGTTTTTAGTTTCGGCTCACAAGGCAATCTGCCGACTTCGGCGCAAAATTGCCCTCGGCGGAGTAAAAATTGCAACGATGCAACAAAAAAGACCGTAACGCTTTGCCTTTTTCAAAGGCTTTTTCGTTGCGATCTTTCGATTGACTAATTTTCGGTATTTTGTTGTTCTGCTTCGCCGTCATCGTCGTTTCCGTCTGTTGCGTGTTGTTGCTCTTCGTCGGATACTTCGTATTCCGGCTCGGCTTTAACTGCTTTCAGGTATTTGCGAATGTCGGGCAAAACGCAAATATAGTAGGGAAGGTTCACCACAAAAATCAGCGCTTTGCAAATAACCGTAATCAGCATGCCGAGGGCAGGTATCCAGCCCAGCAGCAAGTTTACCACGGTCAAAATCATTTCGGCGGCAATTGCAACGCAGTAGAGCGGCAATCCGACCGCAATGCACAAGGTCTTTGCCGACACGTAAAAGAAGTTTTTGCTCGTGTAGTGGAATATCCAATAAAATCTTTGTCTGTAATATACTTTCATAGTACCTCTTTGTCGGCAGGTGCCGCAAATTTATAAGTTATGTTTGAGTGTGTAATAAACGCACCAAGCAATGCCGATGATTTTTCAAACCGGGAGCGTCAAACAGTGGCTCTTGTAACAAACCCGCAATCGGAAAAATTTGCTTTTCGTCATGGTACTACCCTTGCGCATTGTTGTCAACAAATTGCAAAAGTAGAGGCACGTCGGTAGATTAAAACGGTTTGTTGCCGCATATTCGTCGGCAATTTGCGGCAAACCGGCCTAAAACTCGAATTTCAGCAGGTAAGTTACGCTTCCGTCATCGGCGGTGCGTTTTGCATAGGTTGTCTTGCCGAATTTGCTCACGCAAACGTAGCTGTCCGTCCAGTTTAGCGATTTGTCGACGGCAAATTCTATCGTAAAGTATTTGTGGTCGGTGGTTCCGTCGTAGTTTTTGTTGGTGGAACGATACGCATTCACGTAGGCAATCAAGTTGTTAAGTTCGTTTAGACTGTTTATGTGCAAGTCGAAGCCTTTTACTCCTTCAAAGGATATTTTGGAGTATACGTCGTAACTTTCCGTGGGAGTGGCAAACAACGTCGTGTCAAAGGTGCAACCCGTTTCGGTTTTGTAATTATCGGTAAACATAAACTGCGTGTAGGTCAGGTATTCTTCGGCATTGTTTATGCTCAAATTGCCGTGAGTCACGTCCACGCCCCACCAGTTGTCGTCTATGTACACTTTGTTCCAAGCGTGTCCAACGCCGTTGCTGGTTCCGGTTATGCGCACGCAGGCGATGTTCTCCAATCGGCACAGAATCAAAAAGGCTTTGCTGATTCCGTCGCACACCGCGCGGTAGTCGTCAAACACACCTTCTGCTTGCCAAGCTTTGTACTGCATCCAATTGTCTGAGTACGTGGGGGAAAGCGCCGCTTTGTCGTAGCGAACGTTTAGCACCAAGTAGTCGTATATCGCTTTAACTTTTTCAAAGTCGGTCATGTACGTGCCGATTATTTTGTTCAAAATTGCTTTTGCTTTGGTAAGAGCGGTGTCCGCCGCCGAACCGCTTTTTGCAACGGGCAGGTAGCCGTTTTCCATTGCATAAACAAGTTGGTTGGTGGTTTGCACGTTCAACCGTTCGGTAAGGTTGTAAATGGCAAAATCGTCAAACGCATCGTCGCGCGGATTGTCGTTATTCCAAGTGAATGCAAACTCGAATTGCTGGTCTAAAGTGTCGCCTACTACCGAGTTCGGGGTAATTTGGTTGGTGCTTTGCAACGTAAGACTTGTTAAAACGTAGTCGTTTTTGTTGTAGGAGTACACAAGTGCTTGCTTGGCAGGAAACGTGCTTTTGTTGTTGAGGTCGTTAACCAGTTTGTTCAGTTCGGATGCGGAATTGCAATTGACGTTGTATCCGTCGGTGAATTCCAACGAAATTTTGTCCGCCGAAGTGATAGAGTTAAAGTGAACGTAGTCCACCCACAGTTCCAATTCGTTGCGGTTGGAAATTTTAACCGTTCCCGTTTTGACTTGCGCGTCGAATTTGTCAAAGACGTCGCTTTGCGGTGTGTAGGAAACGGCTTTCCATTTGCCGTACAAGGTTATCGGCTCGTTTGCCGTCAGCGGAAAGGCAACGGCAGAGGTACAATCTTCGTCCGAGTACCAACCGTCGGCGGTGTAGCCGCTCATTCCCAGCGCTTTTCCGTCCACGATAGGTCTGTTTACCGTTCCTCCCACGTTGACTTTTTGCGTCAGCGAGTCAATCGCTTTTCCGTTTATGCAAAAGGTTGCGGTAACTTGTTTTGTAAAGTAGGCATACAGATTGTTGTTTGCGGAAATCAATTCCACCGTCAGTTCTTCCACGCGCTGTCCTTTGCCGTCGGCCGCGGTGTACCAGCCGTCAAAA
>ENA-ORMR01001322-ORMR01001322.1-human-gut-metagenome-genome-assembly--contig:-NODE-1322-length-19463-cov-5.055699_pt1 | contig 19463 bp, 10 predicted proteins | sample MGYA00242107_ERZ509003 | MGnify/ENA primary metagenome ERZ509003 (study PRJEB26280, sample SAMEA2338699) | human gut metagenome | biome: human gut; feature: human-associated habitat; material: faeces... | reverse complement strand
GACCTGGTTTCCCTGCAGGAGCCATGGTTATCGGAAAGAGAGGAATCGAGGAGGCATACCGCACAGGACGAGGCAAGATAAAGGTTCGTGCAGTGACCGACATAGAGGCTATGCCTAACGGCAAGAGCCGTATTATCGTGTCTGAGATTCCGTATATGGTCAACAAGGCCAATCTTATCCAGAAGATAGCGGAGCTTGTCAAGGATAAGAAGATAGATGGAATAACAGACTTAAGGGATGAGTCAGACAGACAGGGTATGAGAATATGCATTGAGCTGCGCAAGGATGCCAATGCAAACATAGTTTTAAACCAGCTCTACAAGCATACGCAGATGCAGGATACCTTCGGTGTGATTATGCTTGCGCTTGTGGACCAGCAGCCTAAGGTATTGAACCTCAAGGAGATGCTGGGTTATTACCTTCTCCACCAGAAGGATGTTGTCACAAGAAGAACACGCTATGAGCTTAACAAGGCTGAGGCGCGTGCACACATCTTAGAGGGCTTGATGATAGCTCTTGACAATATCGATGAGGTCATAAGTATAATCAGAAGCTCCGAGAATGTTGCCGCTGCTAAAGCAAGGCTCATTGAACGCTTCGGTCTTTCGGATGCACAGGCACAGGCTATCGTTGATATGCGTCTTAGAGCACTCACAGGCTTAGAGAGAGAGAAGATTGAGCAGGAGTTAGCTGCACTCAGGGCGAGAATAGAGGAGTTGAAGGAGATTTTAGCAGACGAGAAGAAGCTTCTTATGGTCATCCGTAAGGAGATTATTGCAATCTCTGATAAATACGGTGATGACAGAAGAACATCCATCGGCTATGATGAGTCCGAAATCAACATGGAGGACCTGATTCCTGATGAGAGCACAGTTATAGCTATGACTAATCTCGGATATATCAAGAGAATGACACTTGATAACTTCAAGAACCAGAACAGAGGCGGACGCGGAATAAAGGGCATGCAGACGATAGATGAGGACTACATAGAAGACCTGTTTATGACAACAACGCACAAGAATCTTCTGTTCTGTACAAGCCTTGGACGTATCTACCGAATAAAGGCTTATGAGATACCGGAGGCGGGCCGTACCGCAAGAGGAACAGCTATCGTGAATCTCCTACAGCTTATGCCGGGTGAGAAGATAAGTGCAATCATACCTGTGAATGGTATAAAAGATGACACATATCTTTTTATGTGCACCAAGAACGGTATTGTAAAGAGAACTCCGGCAAAGGAGTATGCCAACATTCGTAAGACCGGTATACAGACAATCACACTCAGGGATGATGATGAGCTTATCGAGGTTAAGGAGACAGACGGAAACAAGGATATAATACTTGTGACAAGGCTTGGTATGTGTATACGCTTCAATGAGCAGGATGTAAGACCTACCGGCAGAAGTGCCATGGGTGTAATCGGTATGAACCTTATCGCCGATGATGAGGTTGTCGGAATGCAGCTTGACACTCAGGGTGAGGAGCTTTTAATAGTTTCCGAAAACGGTCTCGGAAAGAGAACAAAGACTGAAGAATTTACCGTACAGCACAGAGGCGGTAAGGGAATCAAGTGCTATAAGATTAACGATAAGTCAGGAAATGTAATAGGTGTAAAGGCCGTTAACCAGGGCAGAGAGATTATGATAATCACAACAGAGGGTGTCATAATACGTATGCAGGTAGCAGGAATATCGGTGCTTGGCAGAAATACATCGGGCGTCAAGCTTATAAATCTTGACGAGGGTGTCAAGGTTGCTAAGGTAGCTAAGGTTCGCGAGGGAGATGAGACGAAGGAAGAGGACGATGATGCTGCACAGGCTGATGGAACAGTTGAAGAATAATAAGAAAAGCGTATTTAACCATGCAGCACAGATTATCATTCTGCTTGTGGTAATAAAGTATTTCTATGACATGATTAACCCGATAATTAAGGTTGCACAATATAGTCATCCTACTATGGATGACTATTGGATGACGACATACGTGCATGAACAATGGCTGGAGAATCATTCGGTCTTAGGCTTTATTGCCGCAGCATTCAGGTATGCGATAGGGATTTACAAGACATGGGATGGCAATTTCTTAAGTATGTTTATCACAAGCATGTCACCTGCGGTATTCGGAGATTATGCGTATTCTTTCACGTTCTATTTTATGTTCGTGACATTCTGTATAGGCTCACTTGCCGCAATGTATGCCATACTTTACAGAAGATTCCGTATGCCTTTAATCAACTGTGTGAGCATGGCACTGCTGTTTATCGCATTTTTTATGAACTTTCTTGTCAATGCGGGCGAAGGTCTGTACTGGTGGCTGGGTGTCGCCAACTATACCTTCTTTTTTGGTATGTTTATGTTCGCACACAGTATGTCTGCACTATATTGGGAGAGCCATAGGAAGGTATTTCTTGTTATTGCAAGCATATTTATGTTTTTGGTAGGACTTGGAAATCCTTTTACGTCACTTGTCAGTGCATGTCTGTGTGCGTATGAGGCTGCATTTACAATCTATGAGAAGAGGACTGCAAAGACGCTCAACTGGATTCCGCTTGCATGTGCAGTTGTGGGACTTATAGTTGTGGTGGCTGCTCCGGGAAACAAGAGCAGAATGCCGATTGGACATCTCAGCGTCTTTGAGACAATCAAGGGATGCTTCGTTGATGGAACTAAATTTATAAATGCGATGAACAAGCCTCCAATGTATTTTTATTATGGGATGACGGCGATTATCTCCTTCTGGAGCTTTTATGGGTGTTCGGATGGAATGGAGAGAAAATTTAAGCTTCCGATTCCGGTAAGTGTTCTGCTTCTTTGTCTCTACTATGCCTCATTTTCTCCTACAAAGTACACCCAGTCCGGCTATTACGGAAGGGTGCTTGACACCAATTTCTTTGTAATGATGACGATGTTCACAATTATTATCATGTATCTGTGTGCGTGGGTGGCGCTGTGGCTGAAGGGAAGGTTTAATAAGGCGGCGGTTAACTATGTGGTTGGATTTATCGCAGTTTGCACAGTTATATTGAGTGTAAAGACCTTGAAAAAGCCGGATTACCTCAATACGTCGGTGGCGTCCATGGCAGCAGGAGCACTGCAGTTCGGAACGGTTCAGGAGTATGACAGGATACTTGATGAGAGATATGAGGAGCTGGTAAACAGCCCTTATTGGGATGTATATATCACAAGAGCACCTTATGTGCCTATGTTTTACCATGATGATGATTCTTCGCGTCAGGCAATAGCAGATTATTACAGAAAGAATGTAATCATAGCTGAATAAAAGTCAGGAGAATAGCGATGAGAAATATTAGTGCTGAAATTATAACAAATAACATCAAAGAAATGTGCATAGAGGCGAACCATTTTCTCTCGCCGGATATGAAGAGGGTATTTGAGAAGGCTGCCGATGAGGAGACTTCCGCACTTGGAAAACAGATTCTGGGTCAGCTTAGGGAGAATCTTGAGATTGCAGGCACAGATATGATTCCGATATGCCAGGATACCGGAATGGCTGTTGTATTTATGAAGGTAGGACAGGATGTGCATATTGAGGGCGGCTCTCTCACTGACGCAATCAATGAGGGCGTAAGACAGGGCTATGTGGAGGGCTATCTGCGCAAATCGGTTGTGAAGGATCCTATTGAGAGGGAGAATACCAGGGACAACACTCCTGCTGTTATCCATTATGATATCGTGCCGGGTGATAAGCTTGACATAACGATTGCACCTAAGGGCTTCGGAAGTGAGAACATGAGCCGCGTGTTCATGTTAAAGCCTGCCGATGGAATAGAGGGCGTTAAGGACGCGGTACTCACAGCGGTCAAGGATGCGGGACCTAACGCATGTCCGCCTATGGTTGTCGGTGTTGGCATAGGGGGTACCTTTGAGAAGTGTGCGCTTCTTGCAAAGAAGGCTCTTACAAGGGATTTGGATGGGGAAAGACCATCGGGCTATGTGCGTGAGCTTGAGGATGAACTGCTTGAGAAAATCAACGCTCTCGGAATCGGTCCTGGTGGTCTTGGAGGCTCTAAGACGGCACTTGCTGTTAATGTTGAGGCATACCCGACACATATTGCCGGGCTTCCGGTGGCGGTCAATATATGTTGTCATGTTAACAGACATATGCATAGGGTGATATAGAAAGAGTTTTATAGAGAGGTTAATATGAAGCTGGGGTTTCAGAACAAAAAACAGAAGGTTATACTATTTGTACTTGGCGTGGAAATGCTGATTCTGCTGGTACTGATTGGAACACTTTTTATACCTGAAAAAAGCTATGTCCTGAGTGACAGGGAAAATAGCATAACACTTCCGTATGGGCATTACTTTTTAAATTGTGAATATAGTATTTCAAGTGACACTGATTATGCTAACTATCTTTATATCTTAAATGATAGTGGAAATTCGGACGGAATTCAGAATACAGTAAATTTTCTGCATCACGAAAAGAATGAGTGGAAAACGGAGTTCTGGATTACCGAACCGCAGTTAAATATCAATTTGGTTGTCATAGAACAATATAAAGATGGACCTTCCAGTTTTTTAAATTATGCATCCTATGAGATAGAGTGTACAAATTATATAACATTTATCAAAATATTGATTATGTTACCAGTAATTGCAGGTACCTTCATAGTTTATCTGATTTTGTCGGGCAGAATTATTATGACATGCCGGAAGGCTGCGTATGCAATGATAATATCGGTGGTATTTCTGATAACATGTGTGCCTTTAGTCGGTGATAATCTCATTAAAGGAGATGATACTGTTATCCATCTGATACGTCTGGAGGGGTTGAAGGCAGGGTACCTTTCGGGTCAGCTGCCGGTAAAGGTAGAGCCGGTTATCAATGGCGGATACGGATATGCTTTTTCAACGTATTATGGAAGCCTGTTTTATAATATTCCTGCAATATTCAGGCTGATGGGCTTTACAATGCAGAATGCATATAAGCTGTTTATTGTTCTTGTAAATCTAGCTACGGTTATTGTGTCATATTATAGCTTCAGGGTTATCTTTAAAAGAGCGGAGCTTGCACTTGTAGCTGCAATAATGTACAGTATGTCTCTTTTAAGATTGGTGGATTTATATCAAAGAGGTGCAGTCGGAGAATTTACTGCATTGATTTTTCTTCCGCTTATCGTAGCCGGGCTTTGGAAAATATACGCAGTTCCGGTAGATGATAAAAACTATAGCAGGCTGTGGATTATGCCTGTTATAGGATATTTCGGTGTAATAGAGTCACATGTTTTAAGTACGGAGATATTTGGATTGTTTACCGTATTGGCATGCCTTATGCTGTTTAAGAAAACATTCAGAAAGCAGACATTTTTTGTCTTATTGAAGGTAGTTTTAATTTCGATTGTGCTCAATATCGGATATCTGCTTCCATTTATTGAGTCATATATGTTAGAAGATACATATATAAGATCAGGACAGTCTAACAGTGCAAGATTAACATTCTGTCTTGCATTTACAGATTTATTTAAATTTTTCACTAAATTTGTTGAATTTGAAGGCTGGAGAAATTACATGGTTCCGGGACTGGGACCGACTGTGATTCCTGCAATTATTTTATTTATATGTACGCTCATAAAAGGAATTAAAAAGCATAAAAAACTTATAATTGTCTCAGCAGTAATAACAGTTATCACTGCAATATTATCGTTGGATATAATACCATATGAAAGGGTGCTCACATATCTTGGAAGTGAACCATCAGGTGTTGCGGTAATTGATTCAATAGCACGAAGTGTCAGCAATATGGTGAAAAACATCCAGTTTGCAATGAGATTCCTCACAGTGGGGACATGTACATATATTGTTTTTGTGACAGCACTCCTTGACCAGTATGATGATGCCGGCAGTGATACAGTGATACTCAGGGTTTCAGAAATAATCATTGTTATGCTCACAGTGCTCCAGTTTATCTGGGCAGCTAAGCTGACAATGAATGAAATGCCGTATATGAACCTGTATACCATGACAGAAAATGATAAAGAGCTGTCCTGTCAGGTAGGTAACTACGAATATCTTCCGAGAAAAGCGGATGGCTATTTTCCTGAGGATTTTCTAAGAGAGGAAGGTCATTATGATGCAGCTGATGCGGTGGTTACCGGTTTCGAAAAGGAATATACCAATATTTCATTTCATGCAGTAACAGGTGATGAAAAGGGCGAAGTTGAACTGCCATTACTGTATTATAGAGGATATAAAGCCAGAAATGCAGATACGGGAGAAAAAATCAGGCTGACCAAGTCAGTGCATGCTCTATTGCTGATTGAATTGGACAGTAATTTTGATGGCAATGTCAGAGTATATTATGCAGGCAAGGTGTACTGGCATATCGCGGAGGTGGTATCCGTGATTTCTTTTATACTGATAGTGGTATATGGTATGAGAAGGAGAGACAACGGAGCGGAAGAATAAAAGCTCCACATAATTATATATTATTTGATTAGGAGACGGAGATGGACAAGCATATTAGTGTACCTTTTGACAGCAGTGTATCGACAACACTTAAGGCAGGGGATTATGTATATCTTACGGGAACTATATACACTGCAAGAGATGCAGCGCATAAAAGAATGTACGAAGCTCTTGAAAGAGGTGAAAAGCTGCCTTTTGATGTGAAAAATAATACAATTTACTATATGGGACCGTCACCTGCGCGGGAGGGAAGACCGATTGGCTCAGCAGGACCTACTACCGCGAGCAGAATGGACAAGTATGCACCGTCACTTCTTGACCTTGGACTTATAGGCATGATTGGAAAGGGAAAAAGAAATCCAGCTGTCCATGAGGCTATAGTAAGGGATAAGGCAGTATATTTTGCAGCAGTAGGAGGTGCAGGGGCACTTCTGTCTAAGTGTATAACTTCATCGGAGGTAATAGCCTATGATGACCTTGGCACTGAGGCTGTAAGGAAGCTTACCGTAAAGGATTTTCCGGTCATCGTTGTTATTGACTCAGATGGCAGGGATTTGTATGAGGAAATATAGTTCAAAATGTGAGCGGGAGATAGAACATGAACTTTAATTCTTTGTCATTTGCAATATTTTGTCCTATTGTATTTGTCCTGTACTGGGCTGTAAAGGACAGATACAAGTGGATAATACTGCTGGCATCAAGCTATTATTTCTATATGTGCTGGAATGTAAAATACATCGTCCTGATATTCGGAACGACATTGATATCCTACATCTGCGCACTTCTTCTTGAAAAAGCGGACAGCAGGAAGCTAAAAAAGCTGATACTTGCGTCGGCTCTTGTGATATGTCTGGGTGTTCTGTTTGTATACAAATATTATAATTTTACAATGGAGACTATAGTCAAGGTTACAGACAGGTTTTCAATACACCTTAACCCGGTGACATCTAAGCTGCTGCTTCCGGTTGGAATATCATTCTATACATTCCAGACACTCAGCTATGTTATCGACGTATACAGAGGGGACTTGAAGGCGGAGCACCATTTTGGAAAGTATGCGGCGTTCATTTCCTTTTTCCCACAGCTTGTTGCGGGACCTATAGAGAGGGCGGATAACCTGCTGCCGCAGATAAAGGAGCCTGAGAAATTCGATTACGATAATGCTGCGTACGGAATGAGACTTGCAATAGTCGGATTTTTTAAGAAGCTGGTTATTGCGGATAACCTTGGAATGTTTGTCGACTACGTGTATCAGGCGGAGTATTTTGCGGGAGTGCATGTCATTCTTGCCATATTTGCTTTCAGTATCCAGATATACTGCGATTTCTCAGGATATTCGGATATTGCGATAGGCACGGCGAAGCTGTTCAACATTAATCTCATAAAGAATTTCGATTCGCCTTATTTTTCGGCATCGGTAAAGGAGTTCTGGAGAAGATGGCACATATCACTGTCTAACTGGTTCAGGGACTATCTGTATATTCCTCTTGGTGGGAACAGAAGGGGCTTTATGGTGAGTAAGCTCAACGTGATTTTCGTGTTTCTGGTAAGCGGCTTGTGGCACGGGGCGGGCTGGAACTATGTTGTGTGGGGCGGCATGCATGGAGTGGCACAGCTATTCAACAACAGGAAGGTCAATAAAAATGTGAAACACAATGCAGTGTGGTGGTTAAAGGTGCTGCTTACATTTCTGTTTGTCACGTTGACATGGATGGTGTTCCGGCTTGGAATCACTGAAACTGTAAATACGCTGTCGGGACTTAGCTGGAGGTGGTGTTCGTTTTCCGAGAGCATGGACAGGATTGTAGATAATACGCTGCTTACACATGCCAAGCTGGCACTTGTGGCAGTATGCGCGGTTCTTTTAATGGTCTATGACTATTTTTCGCTGAAAAGAGATCTGTTGAAGGAGTTTGGCAGGCTAAATGTGGTGGTAAGGTGTGCGGTATACGTATTTATGATTATGTTCATACTGTTTGAAATGCCTCTTGTTGTCACATCACGTTTTATATATTTTCAGTTTTAGGATATTATGGAGTGATTTTTACATGAAGAAATTCATAATAAGAGTAGTGTGCGTTCTGTTGGCATCGGCGGTTCTTTTACAGGGAGTGCAGGTATGGTACAGAAAAAATATTGATGAGATGAAGCGCTTCTCAAATGTGCCGAACAAGATAATGGTTGCGAATATCGGCAGCAGCCACGGCGAATGTGATTTTGTTTACGATGACCTTGAGACGCAGGGTATAACAGGTTTTAATTTCGGTATTCAGGCGCAGACGATAGAGTATGACGAAAAGGTATTTGATAACTTTGTCGGAAAGATGGCGAAAAATTCATATCTGATTATCCCTATATCATATATGACATTTATGCTGTCAGATGACAGCCTTGACGAGGAGACGTTCAAGCTAAAAAATTACAGGTATTACAGCTTTATGAAGTATCGTAACATGATAGGAGTGACCTTCAAGGAGTATTTCAAGGTGAAGTACCTTGCGTTTTCAAGACAGATATGCGCATACAGCTTGCAAATTATTTTGAGGCGTTTTTCATGGGCGAAAAGACTGAGAGTGAGGTGCGGGAAAGCTCAGATATGCTGGGGATGAACCTGAGTGACATCGAACACAATGCCGCGGACGCCTATGAAAGACATGTGCTCAACTATAAGAATGGTGACAGCTATGCCTTCAGAACGGATTTGATTGAGAAGGTATACTCAATAATCGAAAAGTGCCATGAACATGATATAACGCCGGTTATGGTCACAACGCCGTATACCAAGGCATACAATGACTGCGTTGAGCCGGAGTTTTTAGAGCAGTTTAATGCAATTATAGATAAGATAGCCGATGACACAGGCACGGAGTACCATGACTATGCCCGCGATGACAGGTTCTATGATGATTACAGTCTTTTTACCGATACAGACCACTTAAACAGGAAGGGCGCACTCAAATTTACGGACATAGTGTATAGTGAATGTATTCTAAAAAATTCAAATTATTCTAAAAAGTAAAAAAACAGATTGACATTATCTTAATAAAGTGTTAGAATACTAAATGCGTCAGGTGATTAGGCTTTACTATATCACCCCTTGGCAGCCACAATTTAATAATGATTGTGAATTCGGAGAAATACTCAAGAGGCCGAAGAGGCGCCCCTGCTAAGGGTGTAGGTCGGGCAACCGGCGCGAGGGTTCAAATCCCTCTTTCTCCGTTACACGAAAAGAAAAGAGGGAAGTTTTCTCTCTTTTTTTGTTTTATAGGATTCTGATGTCAGAATATTCTGCTTTGGACAATGGCGCCTAACAAATACATGAGGAGAACGCTATGAAAAATTTTGTAAAAAAGTATGCGCTTGCCTTTGCAATCATAGTCACCGCTGTACTGGCTCTTGTACTTCGACTGATAATGATTGGGGATATTCCGCGCGGCTGGAATGTGGATGAGGCGGGAATTGCCTATGATGCGTGGTGTATTGCAAAATATGGTGTGGACAGGTTCAGATATCCTTACCCGGTCATGTTTATGAACTATGGCGGCGGAGGTCAGAGCAGCCTGTACACCTACATGACGGCACTTCTCTTCAAGTTTTTTGATTTTTCACATTTTGTCGTGAGGATACCGGCGGTTATAATGTCAATGATGGTCATGTTTTCGGGAATTTGGTTCTTTAAAACAACCGGGGCGGACAAAAAGAAGATGGTTATATGGGCGCTGTTGTATGCTATCACACCTTATTTTATCATGTCTGCAAGGTTCGGCTTTGACTGTAACCTCATGCTGGGGACAGCCTCCATCTTTATATCGTGTCTTGCATACGCATTGAAGAAGGAAAAGCCTGTATACTTTTTCATAGCAGGTATAGCCTGCGGGTTGGTGCTGTACACCTACACTCTAAGCTATATAGTTATGATATTGTTCCTGATTATGATGTTCATATACCTGTTATACATGAGAAAGCTGTCATTCAAGCAGGCATTGTGTTTCTGTGTTCCGTTGGCACTTATGGCGGCTCCGCTTATTGCAGTGCAGCTCATAAATATACTTGGACTTGAGACAAGAACGATATGGAAGTTTACGTTAGTAAGGCTTGACGGCTACAGAATCAAGGAGATAGGGTTACCGAAGCTAAGAAATATCGTAAATATGCTCAAGGTCATCTTTTTACATGACTATCTTGGATTTAACACCAATGAGCGATACATGACATTGTATGTAATTTCGATACCTTTTTTTGCGGTAGGCTTCATAAAGGGCATTATAGATTTTATAAAAAGTATCAAAAAAAGAAAATTCAGCGCGGAAGCCGGCGTTTTATTGTGGTTCATAGCAGAGTTTATTATGGGAATGATGCTTAATGAGGCGATTACAAGCAGGATGAACGGTATATTCTTTTCGGTGCTGTACTATATAGTTATCGGAATTGCATTCGTCATAGATGTGGTGAAGAAGGTTCAGCTCAGGGCTGTTATATCGACAGTTATAGCCGTGGCATATCTGGTATTTTCGATTTCGTTTATAAGATACTATTTCACAACCGAGAAGTATAACAGGTATGTCGGCATGGAGGACGATTACAAGGAGGCAATTGAGTTTATTGAAAGCCAGGAATATCTTAATGATAAGCCGATATATGTGGCAGAGGCCTATATCATGTACATATTCTATCTGGTGAGCCTTGACACACCGCCGTCACCGTACGATATCGATTTGAGCAGCAACACGGAGACTAAGCAGATTGGAAGATATATATTTGGTCTGCCGGAGGAGGAGAATCTCACCTACCATGCATGTTATATCATTGCGCGTTCGGCAGGCGGAGCTTATCCGCTGTTATATCCTTTTGGACTTAGGATTAAGGAATTCGACAACGAGGTGTGTGTTTTCTATCCGGATAATTAAAATAGCAAAATAGCAAAATAGCAGGGAAATCTCCCTGCTATTTTTCGTTGTCCGCCTCATGTCTTGAGAACACGCAGCCACAGAAATTCTGTCTGTACAGATTGTACTCTCTTGAAAGCTCAATCGAGCGCTTATATCCATTTTTTTTCTTGAAATCGGAATATAGGTAGGCAACACCGTATTCGTCCGAAAGTTTTTTTCCAATCTCGTTGAGCTTTTCGGCATCCTTTAGCGGGCTTATGCTGAGGGTGGTTGTAAAGTAATCAAAGCCCAGCTCCTTTGCCGTGATGGCAGCTTCCCTAAGGCGCAGTTCATAGCAGACAGGACATCTTTTTCCGCCTTCAGGCTCATTTTCAAGCCCTTTTACAGAAGAATAGAATTCCTCAGGAAGGTATCTTCCTTCAATAAGTGATACTTTGTTCTTAGTCGGAAGCTCATCGATAAGCCTTCGTATCTCATCAACCCTTTTAGTGTATTCTGCTTCAGGTGAGATATTAGGATTATAGAAAAGGACAGTTATGGAAAAATACTGTGAAAGGTATTCAAGACAGTAGCTGCTGCACGGTGCACAGCATGCATGCAATAGCAGTGTTGGAACCCTGCCCGGCTCTATATTGGAGATGAGCTGCTCAAGCTCTTTTTGATAATTTCGTTTATTCATTTATAATCCTCGTTTCTGAGCAGCCTGCTGTAAAACTACAATGTAAAATCCATGCAGGCATTTTTCATCTGCAGTTAGTGCTGTGCTCTGGTGATTTTGGTTGACGTACAGCACATTTAGATGCTGACACTATTATATCAGGATTGCGAGAGTGTAAACAAAGAACGAAGCAATCCGATATTTTTGGGAGCAAAATACCTTTTGATTCCTACATCATTATATTCATAGTATGCATTATAAACAATAGAAATGAATATGTATATATTAAAAAGTACCACCACAATTTTATTTTACAGAAGTTGATGGAAGAAAAAGTACTTTGTTACATGAACAGTTACCATGAAATGAGAAATTACCTGATTAACATAAAAATGCACAGCTAATTTATGAAAGATTGTTATAAATTGTGCAATTTAACAACAAAAGCAAGAAATGAGACAAAAATAGCTAAAAATGACAAGATGTAAATAAAAAAATTAGTTAAAATCACAAATGGGTATATATATTTCTTATGGTAAAGGAGAACAATATGCGAAAATTTATGAGCAGGGCGATTGTCACATTGGTGATAGGAGCTATGCTGACGGGAAATGCATCAGCTGTCAGCGCAAAAGAACTGTATGATGCAAGGCATGTCTGTACAGATGTTGAAGCCGGGGGGCTTGATGCTGCTGTGCAGGACGCTGTAAAGCAGAAGGTAATTGAGTATAATGCAAAGGACTTGGAAGTCGTTACACGCTGGGGGGCTGAAGCTGCGACGGACGAGGAAGGAAATTACAAGGTTACTTTTTCAAAGCAGTATTCTCAGATATTTTATTGTATTCCGGCAGAAGTTGATGTCAACAAGCTCGTTTCGGTTGAGGTGGAGACGGATGCGGAATACTTTTCAATGAAGCTGTGTGCAGAGCGTGATAATTTTGCAAGTGCCATAGATGTATATGGTGCAACACAGCTTAACACCAAGGATATAAAAGCCGATGCCAAAGCACAGCTCTCAGAAGTAAGCGTTATTGGTTTTATGAACTTACTTGAGGGTGAGCAGACAAAAACAGTGGAAAAAGTGAAATTTACTGTTGAGGAAGGCGAGATCGGAAGCGGTGATGTCGATGTGTCAGATAAGAATGAGTTTACATACGATGCTTCAAAGCTTGAGATTTTAGCATTATGGGGAGCAGAAAAGACAGTAGCAGAGAATGGAAAGCTTAATGTGACATTTCCTAAACAGTATAATCAGGTGTTCTTTAAGATACCTGATGAAGTCGATATGAGCAGATTCATTTCAGCAACAGTCGACACAGATAGCGGAGAATTATCTGTAAAGCTGTGTGCAGCAGATGCTTCATATACATCAGGTGGAGTTGTATATGGAAATAGTACAATAACAGCGGATAACCTGGACGGAAATGTTGGAAAAGCTGAGCTTAGAGTATTATGTCTTATGAGCCTTAGCCAGACAGAGCTGGTTAAGGAAATTGGCAATATTACATTCAAGCTTGAACCAAAGGCAGAGGATGCTGTAAAGACTGAGTTTAAATACAGCATGACAGAGCTGGAGCAAAAGGCTGCATGGGGAGTTGATGTCGAGGAGGCAGATGGCGGACATAAGCTTACATATAAGAGCCAGTATGCACAGATGTTCTATGTAATTCCTGAAGAAGTGGATATGACAAGAATAGAGTATGTTTCTGTCGATTTGGATTCAACAGACGAGTTTTCGGTAAAATTATGTGCCGCGGATGATGACTTTACTGAGGCTGCGGTTGTCTATGGAAGCAATGTATTAAGAGACAGTAATCTTAACGGAAATGTTCCTAAATCTGAGATTAAGATACTCGACCTTATGAGCCTTACGGCTGATACAATGACTAAGACTGTAAAGAGCGTTACATTTAAGCTCAAAGAACCTAGTCCTGTTGAAGTAAATGATGGTTCATTTAAGCAGTGCTATAAGGATAAGGCTAATAATAATCCAATTGCCACACAGCGTTACAGTGCTGACCCTAGCGTAATGGTGTACAATGGCAGAGTTTATGTATATGCAACAAATGATGTCTATGAGTATAATGCAGACGGTGACGTGAAGGAGAATGCATATGGAAAGGTAAAGACAATCAACTGCTTCTCTACAACAGACTTTGTCAACTGGACAGACCATGGTGCAATACCTGTTGCAGGTAAGAACTTAGAAGAAGGAGCACCGGAGGGAGCTGCTAAGTGGGCTAATAATTCATGGGCACCATGTGCAGCACACAAGACAATTGATGGCAAGGAGAAATTCTTCTTATATTTTGCTGACAACGGAAGCGGTATAGGTGTTCTCACGGCAGATTCACCGGAAGGACCTTGGACAGATCCTCTCGGAAAGCAGCTTGTAAGCCGACAGACACCGACATGTGATACTGTTGAGTGGTTATTTGACCCTGCTGTAATGGTTGATGATGATGGAAGTGCATACCTCTGCTTTGGCGGTGGTGTTCCGTCCGGAAAGGACGAGCATCCTATGACAGCCAGAATCGTTAAGCTGGGAGCTGATATGATAAGTCTTGACGGTGAGCCGGTAACTATTGATGCACCATATTTATTCGAGGATTCAGGCATCAACAAGATTAATGGCAAATATGTATATTCATATTGTACTAACTGGGCAAGCGGCAAGAAGAATGGAGTTGGAACTGCTGTAATCGCTTATATGACAAGTGATTCACCTATGGGACCTTATACATATGTCGGAACAGTATTTCCTAATCCATCCAATTTAGGTGGCGGTGGAAATAATCACCATTCAATATTTGAATTTAATGGGGAGATGTATATTGCATACCATACAAGAAGTGTGGATTCACAGGTATTTGGCAAGAGCCGCAACTACAGAAGCACCCATATTGATAAGCTTACTGTAAATGAAGACGGAATAATAAATAAGGGAACTCCTACAATGACAGGAGTAGCGCAGCTTGGTAATCTTAATCCATATCAGACAGTTCAGGCTGAGAATATTTTCCGTCAGTATGGTATCAATGTATCCGGACTTGGAAACACAGTTGTAAATGCATCGTCAGGAAGCTTTATCGGTGTTAAGGGAGCAGATTTCTCCAAGGGTCTCTCCACTATAACAGTAAGAGCGAAGGCAGAGTCTGATACAAAGATTGATGTAAGGGTAGGAAGCGAAAGAGGAACGGTAATAGGTACAATTGATGTAAAGGCATCTGAAGATTTCCAGGACTTTACAGGTAATTTTGAAGGACTTTCAGGTACAAGAGACCTTTATTTTACATTTAATGGAAATGTAGTACTTGACAGCTGGACAGCAGCAGAAGGTGCAGTTGTTGATGTAGAGGAAGAGGATACCGTTGAAGGTATTCAGTATGACGTTCCTAATCTTAAGGACGTTGTAACGGAGGCTATGGAAGATGAGAATTTCATAGTCGGTACGGCAATATGTCTTAGCGACCTTAAGGATGAGAAGGAAATGGCTCTTGTAAAGAAACATTTCAATGCCATAACCTTCGGTAATGAATTAAAGCCGGATGCTGCATTTGGATATGCAAGCAAGTGTCCGGAAACAGAAAAGGCAACAATAAACGGCATAGAGATAACAGTACCGAAGCTTGATTTTAGCAGAGCTGATGAAATGCTTGAGTATGTATATAAGTACAATCAGAAACATCCGGAAAGTGCTATAAGGATAAGAGGACATGTATTTACATGGCATTCCCAGACACCTGAGTGGTTTTTCCATGTTGATTATGATAAGGACAAGGAACTCTGTTCTAAGGAAGAGATGACTCTTCGTCATGAGTGGTACATAAAGACAATGGCTGAGCATTACATGGGTGAAAACAGCAAATATAAGGATATGTTCTACGGCTGGGATGTAGTGAATGAGGCCATAAGTGACGGCAGAGGAACCTATAGAAATGAAAATGAGAACTCTACATGGTGGAGAGTATATGGAAGCAATGAGTTTATAATCAATGCGTTCAGATTTGCCAACAAGTATGTTCCGGCTGATGTAGAGCTTTATTACAATGATTACGGCGATTGTTCAGCATTAAAGAGTGAAGGTATTGCACAGCTTCTTAAGGATGTAAAGGCAGCAGAGGGAACAAGAATAGATGCAGTCGGAATGCAGGGACATTATCAGACAGCAGGTTCACCATCTGCACAGGAGTTCATCACAGCAGCTAGGAAGTATGCAGCCATTGTAGGAAAGGTTCAGATTACAGAACTCGATTTTGGCGTAAGTGATGCATATGACGGAACAGACAAGACAAAGCAGGAAGAATATACAAGATTAGCATATCGCTATAAGGAAATATATGATGCAGTAAAGCAGTTAAAGTCAGAAGGCATCAATATGTCCGGTATTACCGTATGGGGTGTAGTCGATAAATACTCATGGTTACAGACATCAAGCAGTGTAGGTGGTGGTGCAACTGAGACAAAGAAGCAGGTCCCATTGTTATTTGATGATGATTACCAGGTAAAGAGTGCTTACTGGGCATTTGTGGATCCTACTAAGCTTGCACCTACGATTCAGGAAGTGACATTTACGCAGGAGATTGATGATAAGTTTACAGCAGGTACAGAGCTTACTATAAGCAAGGCGGATACATCAGCGGCAATTGTCCCTGTATGGAATGAGAATTCAATTAAGTTCCTGGCAAATGTAAAAGACAGTACAGTCGATGATACAGATGCGGTTACAGCCTACGTTAAGCTTGGAAATAACGTAAAGAAAGTAACTGTAAACAGAGAAGATGCAACGGCAACCAAAGATGGATATATTGCCACAGTAGAGGTAAATGATATTACACTTAAGGCCTTTGACGCATTGACGTTTGATGTGGTGATAACAGATGGAACAATGAAGGCTGCATTTAATGACTATACATTAAGCCATGATGAGAAGAGCGATTACTTTGCAAAAGCACAGTTAAAGCCATTTGCCCAGATTGATAAGGGAACTATCAGCATAGGAAAAGACAACAGTGCAATATGGGGCAAGGTAGATAGTATACCTCTCACAGTTAGACTTGGTGCAAAGGCTGATGCCACTGCTAAGCTTCTTTGGGATAACGAGAATCTCTATGTACAGGTAACTGTTAAGGATTCTTTACTTGATGCCACTGCCGAAGCAGCTCATGAGAAGGATTCACTTGAAATATTTGTTGATGAGAATAATCAGAAGACAAAATCGTACCAGGAAGATGATAAACAGTATAGAATAAATTATCTAAATGAGCATTCATTTAACGGATCTAATTGTGTAGAGGAAAATATTGTAAGCAAAGTGACCCTTACAGAGGATGGATATGTAGTTGAGGCTGCAATAAAGTGGACTCATGAGCAGGTTAAGTCAGGAACAAAGATTGGTCTTGAGCTTCAGATTAACGATGCAGAGAACGGAAAGAGAACTGGTACATTAAGCTGGGCAGATACCACAGGCATGGGCTGGTCATCACCAGCAGTATTCGGAACAGTAGTATTGTTTGATAAGGATGCAAAGGAAGATAAGCCGGGTGAGTCAGAGACAGAGACACCGACAGAAAAACCGGGTGAGTCAGAGACAGAAGCACCGACAGAAAAGCCGGGTGAGTCAGAGACAGAGGCGCCGACAGAAAAGCCGGGTGAGCCGGAGACAGAGACACCGACAGAGAAGCCGGGTGAGTCAGAGACAGAAGCGCCGACAGAGAAGCCGGGTGAGCCAGAGACAGAGGCACCGACGGAAAAACCGGGAGAGCCGGAGACAGAGGCACCTACACAGGATGATAAGCATGTTGGCAACAGTGTTCTTGACAGAATTAACAATGGAGACAAGATTATTATAGAGAAGGTTGAAGCTGGAAAGGGAAGCTATCTGCCAAATGATTTTGTCACAGCACTGATAGATAAAGGCTCACAGCTTATACTTGAGCTTACAGGGGCGGATGGAAAGACGCTTGTAAAATATACTTTTGACGGTACGCGGTTTAGCAAGGCACCGGACAATGATTTTAAGCTGGATGTAAAATATGATGATAAGAGTGATGTCATAAGTAAGGCTAAGGAGCAATTGAATGTTCCGGAATCATCACTCTATCTATGCAGCTTTGCACATTCAGGAGAACTGAACGGAGAACTGTATGTCACGGTATACACTCAATATGAAGAAGGAACTGAGCTTAGACTATTCTATTATAATGACAATACCGGAAGTTCAGAGGATATGGGACAGACAGTTAAGGTAGCGCAGGACGGCTCTGCCACATTCAGAGTAACACATTTCTCCTCATATATTCTTGTCAAAGCGGCAGATATAAGAAATGACATAACACCGGGAGAAACACAGCCGGCGCAGCCTGAGACTGATAATCCGGAGAATCAGTATGTAGCACCATCAACAGGTGTAAATATATCATCTGCATTATATGCTGCAGCACTTGTATGTGTAATTATTATGATATGTTCGGCAGCAGGTGTATACAATGGAAGAAGAAGGAAAGAATAATTTAGTTTATATGTAATGTATACTGTTATATTACAGACAGTCATAGACCTTGCAGCCGGAATGAATATACCTTTCGGCTGTGAGGTCTATTAAAAAATATAGTATTAAATGGATATGCTTCGGGTGTCAAAACATGCTAATCATAATTTATGAGTGTATAACGTATTATTTTATGCATATCAGCTCCGCTGTCCGAAGCAGGATGTATTAAGAACATCTAAGCTTCTCCCAAAAGTTGTGATATGCATAAATATAATACGTTAAGATATATACAGCATGTTTTGACACCCGAAGCATGGATATAAAATGGAAAATATGCAATACTATAAATGCTTTCCGATAAGTCATAAACTAATATTCTGAAAATTGGCACAATATCAATTAAAAAACTATTTATAATTTAGGTCTTTACAAAACATATATGTTATGTTAGTATAAACAAGCTTTCCAAATGAGCCATAAACAAGCTTTTGAAAAGCTCAAGGTTAATTGTAAACAGTTTTTAGAAAAAAGAAAAAATTCTTAAAAAGTTGTTGACAAAGCCTTGGAAATATGTTAGTATATAACACGTCCTTGCGAGAGGATATGCTGAAAAAGAAAATAAAAACTATAATCCAACAGCTTGAAACCCGGAAGGTTGTGTTCAAGTGCTGGCGAAGAAAATCTTCAAAAAGTTTTTGAAAAAGTTCTTGACACAGCAAAACAAACATGATATACTAATTAAGTAGCTGACACAGCGGCGAACGAGTTCTTTGATAACTGAACAGTAAAACAACCCTGAAAATTCTAACGGGTTTCAAAGTGGTTTCTGCTTTGAAAACCTGAGAATATTCAGAAACGAACAAAACCTTTTTAACAAGGTAAAACGGAGAACGAAACACTTCTTTAATTAAAAGGAAGCCAGAGTAGTTCTGACGGAATTAAACTTTTTATGAGAGTTTGATCCTGGCTCAGGATGAACGCTGGCGGCGTGCTTA
>ENA-ORMR01001319-ORMR01001319.1-human-gut-metagenome-genome-assembly--contig:-NODE-1319-length-19489-cov-9.615416_pt1 | contig 19489 bp, 21 predicted proteins | sample MGYA00242107_ERZ509003 | MGnify/ENA primary metagenome ERZ509003 (study PRJEB26280, sample SAMEA2338699) | human gut metagenome | biome: human gut; feature: human-associated habitat; material: faeces... | reverse complement strand
ATTTTCATTGGTTAATCTTGATAATTTATTATGACATTTTCATTGGTTATTGACAGAAAAAACATCGAGTTAATTCGATGTTCTATTTTAATACCCAAGCATTTGGAATTCTTCTTTCTCCTGTTGCACTATAACCACATGGTTTTGTAATTGTTTCATTTTCAATGGCAATACTACTAGAAGCACCACCATCTAAATTAACTGCGTTATGTGCTTTGTAGCGTTGTAATAGTTTTGTTAGTTCATTCATACTAATTCCTAAACTATATCCAGGTTGTCTACCATCAATTACGACAAATAATACAATACCATCTTTACGTTGCGCTAAAACAGTTCTTGGAGCAACTCCCCAACCACCATTTCCTTTTATCTCTGCTGCTTTTCCATTAACGATTAAGAATGGTCCAAATTCTACAGCATCTTCAACTCCTGCTTTAATTGCTTCTTCTGCTGTACCTTTGGTAAGTACTAATTTATTATCTTTTGTAAAGCCAGCAATTCCACCTGAGTATCCAGTTTTTGTAGCATCCCAAATTACTTTACCATCTTGAATGACAATACCTGTTGGTTCTCCACCATTTCCCATTTCATTTTGATCTACGAAACCACTGGCATTCATTCCTAATATCGCTTGATTATCTACTACTAATTCTCTTAGGAATTGACCAACACGTCCTAATTTATTTGTCATAACGAGTTCTACACGACTAGGATCATATATCGCAACCATATATCCTTGATAGCCATTTCCTTTTAAAGGAATTAATTTATATTCTGGATGAGCAGGATCTCTTGTTAAAATTTGTTCATCATAAATAGAATCATATTCACCACTATCATCAATATCGCCAATTACTATATCATTTGTATTTGTACTTTCTCCCGTCTCTTTTACATAGTTTCCGTCTAATACATCATTAATCATATCTTCTGTATATATCGTACGAGCTAGATATTTATGAGACATGGTTGTCATGGCTGTTGTAATATAAAGTTCTCTTAAGTAAGAGAATGGCCCATATGCGAGGAAGAAGCAGATAATCATACAAACATCTATGATAATTAAAAAGATAGCTGTCTTTTTCTTCTTTTTCATCTACATACCTCCTATCACATATGGATCAGAAAGTACTCCTGAACCAGATATAATTTTTACTTGATTTGTAATATAAATTGCTGGACGAATACCATATTCACTATCTATAACATCTGAGTAGTATTTATTTCCTTCTTGTACCGTATATACCATACCATCTTCTTCATTTAAAGAAGTAAGTAACCATGTATTTGGTAATTCTAATGAATACATTTCTCCAACTGATAATAAACCTACTTTGGCTGTAACAGTATTGGTATAAATATTTTTATAATCAGTAATTCCTTCTACTTGATAATTACCAAGATTCCATACACCATCGACAATGAGACTAGAATCTAAAGTACGATACCAAGTACGATTTAAATAATAAGCTAAAGAACCATATGTTTTTGGATTATATTCACTTGTTCTATTTCCATAGCTTCTCGTATAAACTTGTCCATTTGCATCCGTTAATAAAGTTGTGGTAGCAAGTTTATAAGTACTATCGTTTTTAGAGATTACTTTCCAAGTATAACCACTATAATTTACATAATTTCCTACCTGAATAGTTGGAATTTGTTCTTTTTCTTCGATAATATATGGGTTATTTTCACTACCATCTCCTGATAGATAGTTGATTTTTGATTTTAAAGTAATGGTTGGTCTAACACCATAATTATGTTCACTATAATCATCTGCAAGTGATACTCCACCCTTACTATGTACATAATATATACGATCGTAATTATCTCTTGTTGCTGTATAATAAGATACTCCATTATTTAAATAACCATTCTTTCCGCCAGATAATTCATAATCACTTAAGTTTAGAATACCTACTAAATCTTGACTGATCGTTTTTTTACAAGTAATATCTTCGACGTTAGCAATAACATCTGTACATATTTCTGTCTTTTTTAAATAGCTGTCAGGATGATTCAATACTTGTTCAAATAGACCTGTATATGGCTGATTTTCTATTTTATTTAAATAACTGTGAACCGAAGAAGTTTGATACTGACTATTTGTTCCATAAGTAATAGAAGTAATTGGTTGATTTAATATAAGTACCATACTACTATCTTTATTTATTTTGATAATACGCCATATATTACCAGAATAATAAAGATAATTATTAACGTTTACTCCTTTGAAGTAGAATGTTTTACTAGCTTCATCTAAATAGAGTCCATCTCCTTCATTGACTAATTGATTTCCTGATGTAATTTTTTCTGATAGATATTTTAGTTCTTTTGGAGGTTGATGTTCTAATTTATAGTAATAAACTAATCGATAACCGTAATAAGCGATTAAACTAACAATTAATAAAATATTAAAAATAATGACACTATTATAAAATATTTTTTTCTTGTTTCCCTTTTTATTCTTCATACTTCACATCCTAATACTGTATAATCTTAATCATTATACCATACATTACCCTCATTTTTCGACAAACTTGTGTAAAAATAAAAAATAGAGATTATACAATCCCTATCTTTTTAGATTCTAGTCTTAATTTATCAGCTACTGTGACGATAAATTCACTATTGGTTGGTTTCGCTTTATCAATATCTACACTATTTCCAAATATTTCTTCCATGAGTGACCAGTTAGCACGATTCCAACTGACTTCTATCGCATGGCGAATAGCTCTTTCAACACGTGAAACAGTAGTATCAAATTTACTTGCTAGTTCTGGATATAGTTCTTTTGTAATACCACCGATTACTTCTGGATGTTCATAGATGATTCCAATTGCTTCACGAATATATTGATATCCTTTAATATGAGAAGGTATTCCTAATTCATGTAGTATTTTAGTAATCGATATTTGTAAGTTATTATGATAGAAGTCTATGTTTTTACTTTCTAATGTTTTATCAGTACAGAAGTTCATGATTCTTTTTTCTAAATCTTTTAAGTCAAATGGTTTTAATAGAAAATAATTAACTCCGTATTCTGATACTTGACGAATTGTTTCACTGGCATTATAGCTTGTTTCTACAATGACACTTTTATGAATATCATGCTTTTTCATTTCTTCTAACACATACATACCATCTTTATTTGGCATAATTAAATCAAGTAAGATGACATCATATGCATCCTGATTATTTTTAATCTTATCATATCCTTCTTTTCCATCATAGGCAACATCTACTAAGTGAATAGTTTCGTGTTCTTTAAAATATTCTCGAATCATTTCTACTAAGTTTTTATTGTCATCAATCATTAAAATTTTTATTTCTTTCATTATAATCCCTCTTTCTACTCTTTTCCGTACTGCTTATTTTTCATGATTTTATTATACACCTGACTGCATTTTATATGCTAGAGCGAGAATATTCTAGTTTTGTCGCACTATGTCGAAAAAACAAGAAAAAAGTCGCTAGGATACAACGACTTCATACATCTTTAAAATCTTACTACTATTTTTAGAAGCACCACCGACTAAGAAACCATCAATATTGGAAATTTGATTTAATTCTACAATATTGTTTTCGTTTACACTACCTCCATATAATACTTGTACTGATACGTGAAATGCTTGATTGATGATACTTTTTATATATTGTGTAATACGTTCGATTTCTTCATTGCTAGGAACAAGTCCTGTTCCAATTGCCCATAGTGGTTCATAGGCAATGATGATATGTTCTAGTGCTTCTTGTTTGACGTTTTTTAATACATCAAATATTTGTCTTTTTAAGACTTGATTTGTTTTGTGCATTTCATATTGTTCTTTTGTTTCACCAATACAAAAGATAGGTGTGATTTGATGCTTGTAACAGGCATCTATCTTTTTTTGAAGCATTTCATTGCTTTCTTGAAAGATCATACGACGTTCTGAGTGTCCAATAATCGCATATGATACATGGTATTCTTTGACTTGTAAGGGAGATATTTCTCCTGTATAAGCACCTGTATCTTCATAGAATACGTTTTGTATTCCTAGTTGTAAATGACTCTCTTGAAAGAGTGGCAAATAAATGGCTGTTGGACAAATGATTAGATGTTCCATTGTTTTATTTTGAAATGCTTGTATAAAGGTTTCAATTTCTGTTTTTGTCATATACATTTTTTGATTAGCGAATATTTTTTTATTTCCCATAGAATCCCTTCTTTGCAACATCTTTCATTTTTCCTAAAAAGGTACGATTTTTTGAGATTGGGTTACCTCTGAATGCTGTGCGATATACATCTAATACTTGTTCAGCAAAGTATTTTGAAGAGTGTTGATCAGCGGTGATACGTGCTTGTCTACACATTTGTTCATACGTATCAGGATGATCTAATATATCTCTTACCGCATCTTTATACCCTTTTTTCGTTTGGAATAAATGTCCATTTAAACCATCGATAACGACATCGCGGAATGCTTCATCATCGTATGCGACAACAGGTAAACTAGCTGCCATTGCTTCGATTACAGTTAACCCTTGTGTTTCTGTTTTAGAAGCTGTAGCAAATAAAGTTGCGACTTGATAATACTTAGGAACTTCTTCCCATGGAACACGACCAGCAAAGATAACATCTTTGGTAACACCATATTTACGGGCTAATTCTTTAAAATTATCTAGGTCAGGTCCCGTCCCAACGATTAATAATTTCGTATTGGGATTGGTTCTTGTAATACTAACATGGGCTTCAATTAACGTATTCACGTTCTTTTCTTCACCCAATCTTCCAACGAATAAGATGACATCTTCATTGGAACGAATTCCTAGTTTTTTTCTTAAATCATTAATTTCTTTTTCTTTAAATTGTTCAGAATAAAAACGTTCTACTTCAATTCCTGTTGGAACAATATGTACATTACGATCATACTTATATTTTTGTTTAAATAAATCATAAGTTTTTTTGGTTGGAACAATTAGTTCTGTTGCAGTTTTATCACAATAAAATTTCGTAAGATATTCTACGATTTTTTTACTAGAACGTTGGAAATATCCTTTTGTAATATAGTGAACATAATCTTCATACATCGTATGATAAGTATGAACTAAAGGAATATCTAATTGTTTAGCCATGATTCTAGCAAAAGTACCAATACCAAATTCGGTATGAGAGTGAATAATATCTAGATTCCATTTTTTAATTGTTTCAATGGCTCTTAATGGATATATTCCGGTTAAACGATAATCGTAAATACCAATTGGTACTCCTGGAATACGAATAATTTTATTATCATTATCGAATTGATATTTCATATTTTCAGGATTAACAGTCACGATAAATACTTCATGACCTAGTTTTTCTAGTGCATGTTGTAACATGACAATACTTGTTGATACTCCATTAATATATGGTGGATATGTATCTGTAAAAATTCCGATTCTCATATTACTTCTTCCTTCCTTTTAAGTTTAATGTAATACCGCCAACAATCATACCAAGATAATATGTTAAAAATCTCCATATAATCATACTAGCATTTAAAATACTTCCTTTCATAAAGTTACCATAAAATGCCATATAACTATATTCTAATCCTCCAGTACCACCAGGGATTGGTACAAAGGCTCCAATTAACATAACATATGCACTTGCGACTACTGATTCTACACCAGTAAAGGCATCTGTTACTCCCATTCCATAAGCAATGGTAAGAGGTACTAGATAAAGACAAATAAGTGATAAGAAGTTTAAGAAAATATTATAGATAAAACTCTTTTTATCTTTCATTAACAGTTTCGCACCTTCGTGAAAGTTTTCAATAGAATCACTCATTTTATCCATAACAGTTTCTTTATTTTTAATAATATGTAAACGATATAGTAAAGATACAGTTTTACGAATAATAAAACGATTAAACTTCTTGGCAAAAGCAATGACAAATAATCCAACTGTTACTAAAGTATTAATAATAAATCCAATTGTTGTTAAATCACGTAGAATTCCTGATTCCTTGAATATATGAAAGAAAAAATTATAACTGATGGCAAGAACACCTAACAATACTAAAGCGATTTGATAAACGATAAAGTTCTGCATAATAATATTTGTCCCATCGCCAAGACGTATTCCATCTTTTTTTAGGATGTAAACCTGGAATGGTTGACCACCAGTTGCGAATGGTGTCACTCCATTTAAAAACTGTGTTGTAAGTGTCAATTTAAAGGCTTTTTTAAAGCTATATTTATTCGAAAATTTACGTATTAAAATATGAAGTGAAACACTTCTTAAATAATAACAAGCAAGGACTAATAAAGCTCCTATTAATAACCACCAAACATTCATTGTAAAAATTTCATGTAAAATCATTTGATAGTTATCTTTTAGTGAGAAATATAATACAAGTCCTGTCACAGCAACTAACAAAATAATGTTAAGTACACTGCTGATTTTTTTCTTTTCCGTCTTCAAGTTCTGTGACACCTACTTTCTATTTATCTGAAACACATGCGATACCTGGTAATGTTTTACCTTCTAATAGTTCTAGAGAAGCTCCTCCTCCAGTTGAAATATGAGTAAATACTTCTCCATAACCTAGTTTTTTAACTGCACTTGCAGTATCTCCACCACCGACAATTGTTTTTCCAGATACTTCTTTCATTGCTTCACAAAGTGCGACTGTTCCTTTTTGGAAAGAAGGATTTTCAAATAAACCAACTGGTCCATTCCAAATAACAGTATGACTTTGTTTTAAGATATCTGTAAAACGAGCTATGGTTTGATCTCCGATATCTAATCCCATATCATTGCTATTGGTTTCTTCGATTGTTTTTAATTCTCCTGTACCCTCTGTTGATTCAGATACGTAGTGATCGCATGGTAATACAATTTTATCTGGATACTGAGATAACATGGATTGACAAAAGGCAATGGATTCATCATCTAACAATGATTTTCCAATTTCAAATCCTTGAGCTTTTAAAAAAGTATAAGCCATTCCTCCACCAATTAAAATATGATCGGCTTTGGTTACTAAGTTTTCAATTACTTTGATTTTATCACTTACTTTGGCTCCTCCTAATATCACAGTAAATGGTCTTTCTGGATTAGCAACAACTTGTTCGATATTTTCTATTTCTTTTTCTACTAAGAAGCCAATACCACTTGGTAAATGGGTTGCAATACCAACATTAGAAGCATGTTCACGATGACAAGTACCAAAGGCATCGTTAATATAAAGATCTCCTAAAGAAGCCCAATAACGTCCTAATTCAGGATCATTCTTACTTTCTTTTTTTCCATCTAAATCTTCATATCTTGTATTTTGAATTAAAATGACATCTCCTGGATTCATTTCCATAACAGCTTGTTCTAACTGTTGTCCTCTTGTTTCAGGAATAAAGGTAACTGCTTTTCCTAACAATTCACTAAGACGAATTGCAACTGGTTTTAAGTCATTCTTTGCTTTATCACTTTCTTCTTTGATTCTACCCAAATGTGAAAGTAATATCACTTTTGCTTGATGATCTAAGGCATATTGAATTGTTTTTAAACTCGATTGAATACGATAGTCATCAGTAATAACACCATCTTTCATTGGTACATTAAAATCACAACGAATTAATACTTTCTTTTCACATAAATCATAATCTCTAATTGTTTTTTTCATTTTTTCACGCTCCATTCAGTTCAAAATTCATTGTATAATCTGCATTTACACTTACTTTGACATAATCATTCTTAGAAAATGGTTTTCCTGAGACAGGATGAATGACATCCGAATCGAGATATCCTTCTTGCTGTAATACATGAATTGAAATAAATGCTTCTTGTCCAGCATAGTAATTAGATTGACGTGGTAAGATATATTGTTCTGTTGCTTGATAAATTTGTTGTAATGTCTCTTTTTTATTTTCTTGTTTGATTACTGTAGTAACAAAATAAGTTAACAAAAGAACAAATACTACAATCATCAACATAACTATAATCAGTATACGATTTCTTTTCATCTCGACTACCCTCACATATCCATATTCATACATTACTATTTTACCATGTTTCTATCTTTTTACAAAGAAAATCGATCCAGATGACAAAATTGTAAGAAAAAAAGGAAAGAAAACTTTCCTTAGTTTGAAGATTCTGTTTCATATAACTTTTGATATACATCACTTGTTTTCAAAAGTTCTTCATGAGTGCCACAGGCAACATCATTTCCTTGTTGAATAACATGAATTTCGTCAGCATCTACAATGGTAGATAGACGATGTGCAACAATAATAACAGTATGATCTTTTACTAGATGATCCATTGTTTGTTTGATATATTCTTGTGATTCATTATCCAATGCACTCGTTGCTTCATCAAACAATATGATTTTAGTATTTAAAAGTAGTGTTCTAGCAATCGCAATACGTTGTTTTTGACCTCCACTTAAATTGACACCACCTTCTCCAATAATAGTATCATACTGGTTTGGTAAGCTCATAATATAATCATCAATATATGCTTCTTTACAAGCTTTTCTTACTTCGTCCAAAGTAGTATCTGGTTTTACCAGTTTAAAATTATCTATAAAACTCATATTAAATAAATATGGACTTTGACGAATAATAGAAATAGTTTCACGTAATGATTTTTCTGTTAAGTTTTCAATTGGAGTTCCATCTATTTTAATCTCACCTGATGTCGCGTCAAAATAACGGAGTAACAGATTAAAGATAGTACTTTTTCCATTTCCACTTCGTCCTACAATTGCGATTTTACGATGTGGTAATAAAGTCATATTGATTCCATTTAATACAAATTTTTCTTCATCTTGATATCGGAATTTTACATTATTAAATTCAATTTTACCTTCCCCATTTTGTAATTCTACTTTACCAAATTTCTCATCTGGATATAGTCTATTTTCTAATATATCATTTATCCTACTTAATGAGACTACCACTTTATTATAATTAATTCCAAACTCACTTAAGCTTTCTACTAAAGAATCAATTCTCCACAACAGAGTTTCAAACATAATAAAGGTAGAATAAGCAATTTTTCCTTGTACTACAAAATAACCACATGTTGCGAAAATAACACCTTGTAATATAAAATAAATCGCATTATTCCAACTGTGAAAATTTACTTCATAATTGGAACTTTCTTTTCTTTTTTTATAGGTATCGTCTAAGAAGCGAAATAATTTTTTTTCAGTGTTTTCTTTCATACCAAGTGCTTTTACTTCACGAATTCCACTGATATTTTCTGTTGCATATTTCACAGTTTGATCGCTTTGTTGTTTAATTTCTTTTTGCACTTTTTTAATTTTAGGGAATACTCGATATGACATAATTCCCATAATCACTGCGAAAACAATTACTTCGAGTCCTAATATAATAGATATATAAAAAGCAAGTAATACAATTACAATAGAAACAATTCCTTGTACAACTAAATAAATTAATCGATCGAGTAGACTTAAAATTTGTTCTGGTTCTTGTGTAATTCTATTAATGAACTCTCCAACCCCAATATTTTCAAAAGCAATTGCAGGTAATTGGTCTACTTTACGATATAGATCTTTAGAAAGACGGGAACTAAATTCTAATTCTAATGTTTTATAAAGTTTAGCTCTGATATTATAACTTAATCCAGAAAATATAACTTGTAATGATTCATAAGCTATTACAATATATACAAACTTTTGAAATTGATTGTTTAGTAATGTTTCTAGGGCTAAACCCCAAATAAAAGCTGTAAATAAATATGGAATAAAATTCAATAGTACAAGAAAAATATACATAATAAGTTGTAATTTTTTATGTTTTAAATAGTGGAAAAGTAAACGAAATTCTTTGATGGTTGCATCTTTTTTTTCTTTCATATCGTTACCTCCTCTTTTTTATATTGATAATTATAGATAATAAAAATGCCATTACTTGTGATAATGGCATTTCTTAAAAAATAGATTACGAAAAATAGCGAGAACATAATGTCCCACTTCCATTATCACTGAATTGTTGCACATATAATCTTTGAATCATGTTCTCACTCCTTTCTCTTCAAACTGCATCTAATATAACACCCAATGAAGAATTTGTCAAATAAAAACAATGCTTATAGCATTGTTCCTAATAATTTAGCTGTTCTAACCATTTGTGTTGAGTAACTCATTTCGTTGTCATACCAAGCAACTACTTTTACCATTTGTTTTCCATCTACTTCAATTAATGTAGTACAAAGTCCATCTACTAAACTTCCGTAGTGAGAACCGATAATATCACTTGATACAATTGGATCCATGGTGAATCCTAATGTTTCATTGCTAGCATTCTTTAATGCATTATTCACTTCTTCTACAGTTACATTTCTTTTTAATTCTACTGTAAGATCGACAACAGATCCATCTGTTACTGGTACACGGAATGCCATTCCATCTAATTTACCAAGTAAGTTTGGAAGTACTTTTCCAACAGCTACTGCTGCTCCTGTACTAGCAGGAATAATATTAGCAGCTCCTGCTCTACCACGACGTGCTTTGATTCCTTTTTTATGAGCAACATCTAAGATAGTTTGATCATTGGTATAAGCATGAACTGTTGTCATGAATCCTTTTTCAATACCAAATACTTCATCTAATACTTTGGCAACAGGTGCTAAACAGTTTGTTGTACAACTTGCAGCACTGATGATTTCTTCACTACCATCTAATGTATCACTATTGACATTGTATACAATTGTTTTCATATCTCCTTTACCTGGAGCAGAGATAATTACTTTTTTAGCTCCTGCTTCGATATGTTTGTGAGCATCTTCATATTTTACAAATTTACCAGTACATTCAAATACTTCATCTATTTCTAATTCTTTCCATGGTAAATTTACAGGATCTAATTCTTTACAGATTTTAATTTTATGATCCCCTACTTGAATATAATCTTCTCCATATGTAATTTCATCAACACGATAATTCTTATGAGAAGTATCGTATTTTAATAAATATGCAAGTTGTTCTGGTTCTGTAATATCATTGATTGCGACTACTTCAAAATTTGCATCGTCTTCCATTAAACGAAATACTAATCTTCCTATTCTTCCAAATCCATTAATTGCTACTTTAATCATTTTGATCTTCCTTTCTTTCTATAACACTTTACTTTTTTGTTTGGTTCTACCATTACAACATGTCTACTTCCTGCTTTGATATGTTTCTTGATATTTTCTTTCTGATTGGTTGTATCTGCGACACAGTCTATTTCTAATGCATCCCAAGGTAAATTGGAAATATCTGACTCATAGAATACATAAATATCAGGATAGTGTAATGCACAAAAACGATAGAAGTTTTCTTTATCACCTATGAAATTAATGGCTATTACTTGATATCCCTCGGCACCTTGTAATTGTTCGAAGATATCATTTCCTACTTCACCAAATCCATTGATTGCTACTTTAATCATGATAAAAGATTATTTCCCCCAAAACAACTATTTCCAATAAATTCACGAAGTACACTATCTTTTGGTACTTCTTCTGATGGAATTGGTAAAAAGTTTCTTAAGAAGTTAATTAAACGTAATGCTTCTGGATATACTGGGTCATTTTCTTTGACACTAAACAATAGTGGTTCTGCATATGCTTTTAAGACACCTAATTCGTAAAGAAGTGCAGAATTGATAATTTTATCGACATCTTCTTGATATGGGAAGATATTTTTTTCTTCTCCAGCACGAATTTTAGGCCACATAGAAAGCGTGTCGGAAGCAGAATAACCACGATATTTATTATCACGGATAATTCTTCTTAATTTTCTTGTATCACTCGTATGAATGCGATTGTGATTATCAATATTTAATTGTGTCAATGGACTCATATAAATACGATATTTACGCTTTCTTTCGATGCTCATTGTAAGTTCATCATTTAATGCATGTAATCCTTCTATAACAATCATATCATCTTCTCCCAGTTGTAACCATTTCTTTTTAAATTCTCTTTTTCCTGTGACAAAGTTAAATTCTGGTAGTAATACTTTATCACCATCCAATAATTTCATAAGATGTTTGTTAAATAATTCTAAATCGATGGCACGGATGCTTTCAAAGTCAGGATTACCATCTTTATCAAGTGGTGTTTTACTACGATCTAGATAATAATCATCGATAGATATTTGATGGGTTTTAATTCCTTTACTTTGTAAATAGATTTGTAATTTTTTACTCGTTGTTGTTTTTCCGCTAGAAGAAGGACCTGCTAATAAGATTAAACGAATATTGTTTTTCTTGTTTAAAATTTCTTCGGCAATATTCGATAATTGACCATCATAATATGCTTCTGCAACACGAATTAGGTCCCCATAACGCCCAGTAGATACTTGCTCATTTAAATCCGCTGCATTATTAATACCAAGTGTTCTACCCCAATTCGTATAATCTAGGAAAGCATCAAATAATTTTGGATGGTGTTTATAATCTAATGTACATTCTGGATTATAAATATCCGGATAGCTTAATACAAATCCATTTCCTTTAATATACGTTAATTTAAAATCATCTAACACCTTTGTACTGTAAACTAGATCACCATAGAAATAATCATATAGATCATCTAATCGATACAAATTAATATAAGTATTACTAATATATTTTAAAACATGAACTTTATCCATTTTCTTCTTTGCTTTAAAATATTTAATAGCATCGATACGAGAAACACTGACTTTTGTAAAAATCAAATTCTCTTCGACAATCTTCTGCATTTCAGACGCAAGTTTTTTGACAACTGGTTTATCTAATGATGCTCCATGTAATTCACAATATACACCCTTATCGATGGAATGTTCTACTACAATGTCTGCATCACGTCCAAATAATCTTTTAACGGCTAAAATCAGTACAAATTGTAAACTACGTCCATATATTTCATTTCCAACATCACTCGAACGATCATAAAAGTCGATATCACATTTTTTGGTTACTTTTTCTGAAAGTGGTGTAATATCATTGTCTACTTTGGCAACTAAAATCGGATAATTATAGTACTTCTTAAAACTATCACTAATTTCTAAAAGCGATGAATCTTCTAAAAATTCTTTGGTTTCAATATTTCTATAATTCACTTTTATCATTCTCATAATCTTTCCCTCTTATTCTCTATACATTATCATTTTATCAAAAAACATTCATTTTGTCACACTCTTCTGTGTATAAGTTCATTTATTTTGAACTATATATAAATGAGAGGGTGATATTTTGTTAATACCAACAGTGATTGAAAAAAGTAGTAATGGTGAACGAGCATATGATATATATTCTAGATTATTGAAAGATCGTATTATTATTTTAAGTGGAGAAATCACTGATGCCAGTGCGAATATTGTAGTGGGAGAACTACTCTATTTAGATAGTTTAAATCACGATGATATTAGTTTATATATTAATTCTCCAGGGGGAAGTATTACTTCTGGGATGGCCATTTATGATACGATGAATTTTATTAAGAGTGACGTTTCGACTATTTGTGTAGGAATGGCTGCAAGTATGGGAGCGTTTTTACTTTCAAGTGGTAGCAAAGGAAAAAGGTGTTGTCTACCAAATAGTGAAGTGATGATTCATCAACCATTAGGAGGAGCTGAAGGACAAGCGACAGAGATTAAAATTGTAGCTGAAAGAATACTAAAATTAAAAGATAAATTAAATACTATTCTATCTAAAAATACAGGTCAAAAGTTAGAAAAAGTTGAAAAAGATACAGAAAGAGATCATTTCTTAAATGCGAAAGAAGCGCTCGATTATGGGATTGTCGATAAAATTTTGTAATTTTTCATTTCTATGATATATTAATAATATAGGAGTGATCATATATGATGCCAAGAAAAGTATCTTCTAAAGTACCAATTGTATTTGTAACAATTATCGTTATTATATTTGTTTATGCAATCTGGTTTCCAGGTGGTGCGGTTAGAAGAGAAATATTGTTTTCTCATCCAAAAGAAGCATTGTTTTCTAAAGTAAAAGACTTAGGAGGCGGAAGATATAAATTAGAACCTGCTCCTGATTGTCCAGATAATACTTGTACTTATTATCTATGTACGAAAGAACAATATTTTAAGTTTGTAAAATGTAGTGCTGATCCAAATCCAAGTGATTTAACAGAATAAAGAAGAGACTAGCTCTTCTTTTTTTGTTCTATTTGTTCCTCTACTTTTTTAAAATATGGAACTCCCATGTGATATTCTCTTTCTATTTTCTCTTTCATCTTTCTCACCTCTTAAAAAAACGCACCTATGGTGCGCTTTTAAAAACTATTTTCCTTGGTAAGTAGATGTACTTCCTAGGTGTTGTTCACCCATTTGTACTAATCTCTTAGTGATTTCTCCACCAACTGAACCATTAGCACGTGAAGTAGCATCTGGACCTAAATTAACACCTAATTCGTTAGCAATTTCGTATTTCATTTGTTCAATTGCTTGTTTAGCTCCAGGAACAACTAATTTACTTGTTGTACTGTTTTTCATATCAGTTTCACCTCCTGTACACTAATAGAATGTGTACATTTTGAGGTTTCATACAAAAAATGTTATGGTAATTTTTGGGTTATAATAAATCACTAGATTCTTCTTCAAAGTTAGAAATTGTAACAACATTTTTTAAACATTCTTGAATCAATGATTCATAATCAAACGTAGTTTCCATTTCTCTTGCTTTTTTTAGATCTGGATGAATAACTGGATGTTTTGGTACAAAGATGGTACAACAATCCTCAAATGGTAAAATACTTGTTTCATAAGTACCAATCTTTTCACTCATACGAATGATTTCTAATTTATCCATACATGCAACAGGACGAATAACAGGCATGTTTGTTACTTCGTTAATAACATTCATACTCGTTAATGTTTGACTTGCTACTTGGCCAATACTTTCACCATTGACGATAATTTTACAATTTCTTTTTTTAGCAAGTCTTTCTGTAATACGATACATCATACGACGCATAATGGTTATCATATAAGTAGGATCACAATTTTTAAAGATGGCTTCCTGTAATTTTGTAAAAGGAATGACATGTACTTTGATATGACCTGAGTATTCATTTAGAATAGAAGCTAATGTTAGAACTTTATTTTTTGCCTCTATACTTGTATGAGGTGGTGAATCAAAATAAATACATTCGATTTGAACACCACGCTTTAAAGAAAGATATCCAGCTACTGGACTATCGATTCCTCCACTTAACATCAGCATTCCTTTTCCTTGAATACCAACTGGATAACCTCCAATGCCTTCTACTTCTTTCGTATAGAAATACGTACCATCTGTTCTAATTTCAATATGTAGCGTAAGTTGTGGATGATGGATATCTACTTTTTTATTCTTTAAATACTTTAATAAATAACCACCAATTTGACGACTTACTTCCATACTCTTAATTGGATAAGTTTTATCAGCACGATCTGTTACTACTTTAAATGTATCAAATGTTTCTTGTTCTAACATTTTAAAAGCAATCTTTTTTAATTCTTCTATATCTTTAGTATTTACTTTTTCACAAATGACTATACTATGTAGTCCAAATACTTTCTGTAACTGATTTACAACTTCATCAAATTTATGATCATTTACTTCAATAAACATACGTACTCTATTTTTTATAATATTGACATCGTAATTTTGTAACATTTCTTCTATATTTTTCGTCAAAATCTTAATAAACAAATTTCGATTTCCTTTTTTGGTTGTTAGTTCTCCATATTTAATTAATATTAATTTCTCCATAGTTCTTCCTCCGACGTATATTATAGCAAACAAAAAGACAAGCTTTCAACCTTGTCTTTCAATTATGCTTGATTTTTTAATTGTTTCATTGCAAATGTTCCTGCAGCTGCAGAAATAATTAATCCAGCAACAATTAATAATACAGAATCAGAAGTTTCTGGGTTTGTTACTTCTTCAGTTGTATCACCTGTTGATGGTGTTTCTTCTGGAGTTGTAGGTGTAGTTGGTTCTGATGGTTCAACATATTCATCACCATCTACAGTAATGTCAGCAGCTTCATTACTTTCGTATTTTACTTCTCCAGCATTATCTGTTACAACAAGTTTGCTATCATTTACAAATACTTTATCTGTAGTAGTTGCAGCATTTTCAATAACAACTTCTGTTGTAGCATCATTTTCATCTTCTGCGAAACGAATTACATTTTCAGTTTCTGTAGAAGTTAAAGTCCCATTCATTACTACTGTTGGTTGATTTGGTGAACTTACAATATTTTGTGATTATCTTGGAACCAATTCCACAAAAAAAAGATAGAAAAAGAAAACACGAGAACAGAAACCCAAAAACTAGCAATTAATATATATCTTTTTCTTCTAAGCTTTTTGCGACGAGCAACACGAGATAATGGTTTCTTTGTACGCATTTGATATCACCTACTTAATAGTATAACGAATTTTATTCATTATGAGAAGTATACTATCTTTCTTTCTTTATATTCTCATTGGAATAATCATCACATTTATTTTGAAAGTTATCATAGTCTGTTTCTTCCATAAAACGTTCTAAATAATCTTTTTCTTCTAATTGTTCTAGTGTTTCTGACAATAATTTGTTTTCTGGTGTTTCAATATCGTTTAAAACATCACGTTCTTCTGCCTCATCGACAATTTTATCATATGTTTGATTCACAAGATCCCCTCATTTCTTTTAAAAAAAGTAGCGATGACACTACTTCTCATTTCCATATAATTTTAATAATTTATCATAAATACCTGGTTCAATACGATTTAAACAATTAATAGTAAGCTCTAATGATTTATGATACTCACCTTTATAAAATAACACTTCTGAATAAGTTAATTTCTTATCTAAACCTTCTACTGAACTACGATAACGATTCCCATAGACAATTGCCATTTCGGCAAACATCGCTGTTTTTAACAATTCTTTCGTTGTCATATATAATTTTAAAACTAAGTCACGAGCTGTATCTACTCTCGTATTTAAAGTTGTAATTGTAATTGGTTTTTTATCCAATTCTTTCACAATCTCTTTAATAGCAGCTCCTGCCTCTTTTAATTCTACAAAATATGTATTTGGAATCACTGGTAAATTATAATCGCGAATTTTTAATTTAGATTCTTTTAAAATACTTCTTACTTCATCTAATTGTTCACGTGCTCTTACCTCATCTGCTTTCATACCACCAATGACTTCTAGTGTTTCATCTAAACGTTCTTGTAAAGCCACTAAACGATTGGTTAATAATTCTACTTCATGTGTTAATTTAGAATAAGCAAATGTATGATTGCCTGTATGTTCTTGAAATACTTCAAAATCATGATTTAAAACGCCTAATTTTTCTCTTACTTCATTTAATACAGTCACATCATCATTAGATAAATGATATGTACTTTTAATATTATCAAACTTAGCAAAGATATCTTCTACTAAACGATTCATACGACTGAGTTTATTTTTAAATGTATTACTTGCATTTTCAAAAATACTACGCTCTTGTTTTTCTTTTTCAAAGTCTTGATATAATTGTTCAAAATATTCTAATAGTATTTTTAATTCAAATAAACTATCTTCTAAATTTAAACTCTGTACACGTTTTCTAATATCAGTAATTTTTTTATTGGCTTCTTCAATATTATATTCGACATTTAAATAATCAAGGGGATATCCCATAGCGACCATACTTTTATATATTTCCATGGATTCAGCCATTTTCTTAGGTAAAATACTCGTTGCTAAAAGTTCAATACTTGGTACTTCTTCAACAACAATTTCCATATGTTTTAAAGAATTATCGATTACTTTCATAACTTGTGTTACTTCCGTATATTGATTCTTATCCATTACAAGTTCAAACTTTTCAAACATTTTAGCAATCGTTGCGAATTGATTTTGAACTGCATTTTCAGCTTCTCCAAACTCTGTACGAGTTGCGACAAACTTCTCATATAACTCACGGTATTTAGTCTTTAATTTTGTAATAATACCACGGTTCTTTTCTTCACTCGTCGTAATAGAACGGATTTCTCCCAATAGAAATTCTGAATTAGCTTTTACTTTATATAATTCCATCTCTAATTTTGCAATCTTATAAAGAGTACTTTTATAATCCATTTTAGAAAGAGAATAATCAGCTTCTAATAACATGTCTGTAATTTTAGGAATTTGATGATTTTTAATATCATCTAAACGATTTTTCCACTTCTCATACATTGCTTCTACACTCTCATTTTTTAAAAAAGTTTCTACTTTCGATAGTTCTGGAGCAATCGGTGCAGAATCAATTTCATTTTTTTCTATTTCTAACTCTTCTAAGTGATGTTTTAACTTTTTGTTTTTCTTATTTTGAATCAAATTCAGTACGAAAACAACAAGTATAATAGTTATTACATATATTGTCAAAATCATTAAAGTAAGACTATTCACTTGTATCACCTCGTTAGTATAACTATATCACACTCGTGTCTTTTTTTGCAATATTTTGTCTAATTTTTGTGAAATATGTAAAGTATCGATAATTTTCTGTTGACTTTCAAGGCCTTTTATCATATAATTATGTATGCGTATGAACGAAAAGAGCAGCTTGATAACAAGCAGGTTAATGTGTTTATTACCGAGTGGGTTGTAGTAACTTTGCTGCCAAGCGAAACGATTTAAATAAACACCCTAATCTTGAATGTTATCTCCTCTTTGAAACTACGTAAGAAGGAGGAAAAGTATGGCAAGATACACAGGATCTGAGTACAGAAGAGCACGTCGTGTTGGTTTCTCTACTACTGAAACAGGAAAAGAATTAGCTAAGAAACCTTACGGACCTGGAGCTCATGGACAAGATCGTAAGAAAAAATTATCTAACTATGGAGAACAACTTCAAGAAAAACAAAAAGTTAGATATATGTATGGGTTAACAGAAAAACAATTCAGAAAAACATTTGAAATGGCTGGAAAATTAAAAGGAGTTCACGGTGAAGACTTACTAAAACTTTTAGAAAGTCGTTTAGATAACTTAGTTTATCGTATTGGATTCGCTACAACAAGAAGAGGTGCTAGACAATTAGTAAACCATGGTCATATTACAGTAAATGGTAGAAAAGTAGATATTCCATCTTACCAAGTAAAACCTGGTGATGTAATTGCTGTAAAAGAAAACTCAAAAGAACATCCAGCAATTAAAGCTAGCTTAGAAGCTGTTAATAAACGTGTTGAATTCATTACTTATGATGAAAAGAACATGAGTGCAACTTATGTAAGATATCCAGAAAGAAGCGAATTAAACCCAGAAATCAAAGAAGCATTAATTGTTGAATTCTATAACCGTTAAAAAAGAGGAAGCATTTGCTTCCTTTATTTGGTTCTATAATAAATAGTGTTGGTGAATAATTACTGACACTATTTTTTGATATAAAAATGAGTCATATCAGAATCCTATGATACAATGTAATTGGTAAAACAAACATTGAAAGGATCTGATTAAATGACTCATACTGATTATACTAAAAAA
>ENA-ORMR01001315-ORMR01001315.1-human-gut-metagenome-genome-assembly--contig:-NODE-1315-length-19505-cov-42.310848_pt1 | contig 19505 bp, 13 predicted proteins | sample MGYA00242107_ERZ509003 | MGnify/ENA primary metagenome ERZ509003 (study PRJEB26280, sample SAMEA2338699) | human gut metagenome | biome: human gut; feature: human-associated habitat; material: faeces... | reverse complement strand
TCCATCTCTGACTTTTTGGCCTGTGAATTCACATATGTTATTAAACAACCTCTTACTTTATTTCAATACCGAATGCAGCCAATCGGCCACAAAGCGCCCTGTCTCGGGAGCTGTTATTGAAAATCCGTGATCATCACCGGGTATTATCTTCAGCGTGCTTTTCGATAATTTGTCGTGGTAGCGTTCGGCATAGGTGTAAGGCACTATCCGGTCGTAGGTTCCGTGTACTATCAGTGCCGGTCCCCGGTAGTTTGATGCTGTTTCATATATAGGCAGGGTTACTGCGGTTTTTATATATTCCCGTCCGAGTCGTAGATGTCCGAAAGGCAGTTCGATGTAATCGCCTGTGAAATTCCACGGATCATATATCGCGCCCATAGTATTGCCGCGCAGAGCATCGTCGCGGAGTACGGCGGCGGGTGCCATAAGCACTTCCGATTTTATTGTCTTCTCGCCAAGTTCGCCCGAAACCATGCTCACGACCACACCGCCCTGCGAGTGGCCCACGAGGCTTACCGACTTGACCCATGGCTGTTTCTGTGCCCAGTATATTACTTTTTTAAGATCTTCGATTTCGTTGGGCACGGTCATGTCCTGGAAAAGACCTTCGCTCTTACCGTGGCCGTTGAAGTCGAAGCGTAAGACTGCCATGCCTTCCGACACCACGTCGGAAGCAATTCCGGTAATGAGCGGGGTTTCGCAGTTGCTGCTGAATCCATGGCACACTATAACCAAAGGATATTTTTTACTTACCGATGGTTTTTCCGGAGCCTGAAGAATCGCAAAGAGATTTCCCTGTGCGCCCTGTAGTGAAAGGGTATCGGAATATTGCGCCATAGTCGTAAGTACGGCGAGGAATGAAGCAATGATGGAAAATATGATTCTCATATTAAACAACCTCTAAATGATAAGAAAACCATGAAGCCGCGTCGTAATTTAAGGAAATTCAGACACGGCCTCATGGCCTATGAGTGTGTTGTGGATTGTGATCAGATGCCGAGTTCTTTCTTTATGCGGGCAATCTTGGCGGCAGCGTCGGCATTGCAGCGTGCGTAGTCGGCGGCGTCGGCCATCTTGTCGTGCACTTCGATATAGAACTTGATTTTAGGCTCTGTACCCGACGGACGGATCGATACCTTGGTGCCGTCTTCGGTAAAGTACTGGAGCACATTGGATGTGGTGGGGAATTTCAGCTCCGATATGTCGCCGGTCGTGGGGTCGGTAGCGGTGAGTGTGAGGTAGTCCTTGATGCAGGAGAGTTTCGAGCCGTCGATAGTCTTGGGAGGATTGGCGCGGAAGTTCACCATCATCTGCTGGATTTCGTCGGCGCCGGTCTTGCCCGGACGTACTACCGATACGCCTTCTTCATGGCTGTAGCCGTTCTTCAGATATATTTCCTGAAGCATCTGGTTGAAGTCCATGCCGCGGTCCTTGGCCCATGCACAGATTTCGGCCATAAGCGATATTGCCGATACGGAGTCTTTGTCGCGGCAGAAATCTTCGGCCAGGAAGCCGTACGATTCTTCGCCGCCGCCGAGATAGCGGTCCTTGGTCTCGAGCTCGCGGATTACGGCAGCGATCCACTTGAAGCCGGTGTAGCAGTCGTACATCTTGATGCCGTTGTTGTCGGCGATGGCTTTGATGGTCTCGGTGGTAACGATGGTCTTCACTACATATTCGTTGCCCTGCAGGCGGCCGAGTTCGCGGTTGCGGAGCATTATGTAGTTCATAAGGATCATTACTATCTGGTTGCCGTTGATGAGCTGGTACTCACCGTCGTTGTCGCGGATTACGCAGCCGATGCGGTCGGCGTCGGGGTCAGAAGCCACTACGAGGTCGGCGCCCACTTCTTTTGCTTTGGCAATTGCCATGGCCATGGCCGGCGGATTTTCGGGGTTGGGAGACTCTACGGTGGGGAAGTCGCCCGACGGGATGTCCTGCTCCGGTACGTGGATAATGTTGGTGAAGCCCCATTTCATGAGCGATTCGGGGATGAGCTTCACGCCGGTTCCGTGGATAGGAGTGTAGACAATCTTGAGGTCGGACTGGCGTTTGATCACTTCGGGATCGAGGCTGAGAGTATGTACGGCATCGAGATACTGGTTGTCGATTTCTTCGCCGATAATGGTGATTTTCGACTTGTCCCCCTGGAATTTGATGTCGCGTACGTCCTTGATACGGTTCACATGGTTGATGATGTTGACGTCGTGGGGAGCGATGATCTGGGCGCCGTCGTTCCAGTATGCTTTGTAGCCGTTGTATTCCTTGGGGTTGTGCGAGGCGGTGATGTTCACGCCGCTCTGACAGCCGAGTTTGCGGATTGCGTAGGAGAGCTCGGGGGTCGGACGGAAACTGTCGAAGAGATATACCTTGATGCCGTTGGCCGAGAATATGTCGGCGACGATTTCGGCGAACTTGCGCGAGTTGTTGCGCACGTCGTGGCCTACGGCGACGCTGATTTCAGGCAGATCGGCGAAAGCTTCCTTAAGATAGTTGGCAAGACCCTGGGTGGCAGCGCCTACGGTATATATGTTCATGCGGTTGCTGCCGGCGCCCATAATGCCGCGGAGGCCGCCGGTACCGAATTCGAGATCTTTGTAGAACGATTCGATGAGCTCGGTCTTGTCGTCGGCATCGAGCATGCGGCGTACTTCTGCCTGTGTTTCGGCGTCGTAGCCGTCGGTGAGCCATGTCTGGGCTTTGGCAGTCACCTCTTTGATAAGTTCGTTATTTTCCATTTCTGGTTAGTTATGTAGGTGTATATGATATTCTGTTGTTGCAAAGATATGTTTTTGGTATCAGTTATACAAAAAAATCGCTGCCAATGTTCACCATATATGTTTTAAAACAACCTCTTAAAAGTAAACATACTCTTAATTAAGTTGCATGGCTATGCGGGGTGTGCCGTCCTGACAGTATATGACACCGCAGCGCACATAGCCGAGCCGGCGCGCGGCCGTGAGCATGGCGCTGTTGTCGGCGTGGGTATCGAGCCGTATGGTGTCGGCCAGTTTCAGGGCGAAGGACGTGCATGCCGCCAGTACGCCGCGGTGCCGTCCGGTCGAGGCGAGGCGGTGTATGGTGGCGTAGGGGCCGTTGTGGGGCCACGCGCCGTCTTCTATGATGTTGTAAGTGGGGTCGGGGCCTAATATCAGTGCGAATACCATCGCAGGCATGCCCTTGCTGTCGATGCCGATATAGTGGTTGCCGGCGGCGATGTCGGCAAGGATGGCGCCACGCGATGGATAGCCATTGGTCCACTGAGTCATATTGCCTTTCGAGCGCATGAACTGTCGGGCCGAGTCGTATACCGGCATTATTATGTCGATATCCTTGGGGCGGCTTTTCCGTATGGCTATTTCATCCGTTTTTTCCGTCATGGTCTTCGGTAATGATAAGCAGATTGTCGCCTGCCTGAAGGCGGCGTTTGCCGTTAGGCACTATATAACGGTTGTCGCGGCGTATCATCATCACCAGACCGCCGTCGGGCAGAGCTATGTCGCGCAGGGTGTTGCCCTTTTCGAGGTCTTTGTCGGTGAGGATGAGTGTATGGAGCGAGGTCGGATGCTCGTCGTCGAGTTCGACGCCGAAATCGGTGTCGACACTGGCGGTGGTGTCGACGAGCCCGAGCTTGCGTGCCGCCGATATCACGGTCGTGCCCTGGATGATCAGCGACAGGAGCGTGACGAAGAAGACGATGTTGAATATCTGCGATGCTCCCGGCACATCGGCCACCACGGGGTATGTGGCGAAGATTATGGGTACGGCGCCGCGCAGGCCCACCCACGATATATATGTCTTGGTGCGCAGATTGATTTTACGGAAGGGCAGCAGGCTCAGAAACACGCTCAGCGGGCGCCCGGCCAGAATCATGAATATGCCTATAAGGAAGGATACCGCGGCCACCGACAGCATCTCGTGCGGATTGACGAGCAGACCGAGCATCAGGAACACCACGATCTGGGCCAGCCACGTAAGGCCGTCCATAAATTTAGTTATACTCTTCTTATGGGGCAGGGCGGAGTTGCCCAGGACTATGCCGGTAATATAGACAGCGAGGTATCCGTTGCCTCCGAGGGCCGTGGTGGCCGTGTAGGTGAAGAATACCGAGCCTATGATGAGTATCGATATCATGGCGGTGGCCTGTCCGCGGTCCTCGCGGTCGGAGCCGCCTCCCAGTTTGCGGTAAAAGCCGATTATCCATTTTGTGAGATAGCCCATGGCCACACCGAGTGCGCTGCCGATGCCGAACTGCAGCACGAGCTGCATCAGAAGAGTGCCTCCCGAGAGACTGCCGCCGAGGGTTATGGCCTCGATGAGGATTATGGTGAGCATATAGGCCATAGGGTCGTTCGAGCCGCTTTCCAGCTCAAGCAGGGGCCGCAGATTGTGTCGGAGGCCCACTTTCTGCGATCCGAGGATGCCGAAGACCGAGGCCGAATCGGTCGATGACATTGTCGACGCCAGCAGCAGCGACGGTATGAGCGCGAAGTGTATATTGGTCCACGGCATTCCCGAAAGCCAGAATATGAAAAGACCTGTGATAATGGCCGTGAGAAGCACTCCGACAGTCGACAGCACCAGACCGGGCGCTATAACGGGCCGGATGGATGACAGACTCGTGGACATGCCGCCGGAAAAAAGAATGACGCACAGGGCTATCATGCCTATGAACTGGGCATCGTGCATGTTGCTGAACTGTATGCCCAGGCCGTCGGTGCCGAAGCCCATGCCTACGAGCAGGAATACCAGAAGAAGCGGTAATCCGGTGCGATAACTTGTCTTGCCTATGAGAACGCCTGCAATGAGGAGGATAGAGCCTAATAGCAATATGTTTTCACCTGTTAATATCTCCATAGTCTTTCATCGTGGGTTTAGAACACAAAGTTAATAAACAAGAGTCAATAATTAAAACGTGGATGTTTGTTATAAAAAAAGCCCACAGTCATAAAGGCCGGGGCTGAGAAGGCTATTCCATTGGATGGGTGGCTTTTTATTGACGCCAGAAAAATGCCTTCTCTTATCCACTATAACACAGAAACAGTCGTTTGGTTCACATCTGTCGCTCTGAATATCGATTATTAGTGCTATCTTTGCTGTGCTACAGATAATTTACGCATGGAAAACCGACAGGCTAAGATAATCGGCATTTCGCGCCATCGCCTTTCGACGGACGGCGACGGTGTCACTACGCTTGTGGCCTTCCACGGCTGTCCGCTTGGTTGCATATATTGTCTTAATCCTCAGTCACTGGGGTGTGCAGCCCGTTTCAGAGAGTATTCACCCGAGGAACTGTATGCCGAGACCCGCGTCGACGAGCTTTACTTCATAGCTACAAATGGCGGTGTCACATTCGGCGGAGGCGAGCCGTGCATGCGACCGGAGTTTATCCGTGAGTTCCGCCGCTTGTGCGGGCCGTCGTGGCGGCTCAACCTCGAGACATCGCTCAATGTTCCGACGGCCAATATCGCAGCATTGCTCCCGGTTGTCGACACTCTGATCATCGACATAAAAGATATGAATGCCGATATCTACAGCAGCTATACCGGCAAGACCAACGCTCCTGTCCTTGACAATCTCAGGCTTATAGCTGAAGCCGGACGGCAGAACGACTGTCTCATCCGCATCCCCCTGATACCGAACTATAATACCGATGCCGACCGGGAGGCAAGCCGTAAGATCCTCGCAGCTCTCGGCTTCTCCCGCTTCGATTTATTCACCTACCAAATCCGCACACACTGACTATGGCACGAGCGCTTGGCTGAAATGTTAAGAAGGGTTAAAGCGTCGGGGCGGCGCTTGCCGGTATAAAAAAAGGTAGTACTTTTGTGCCCGGGTAAGTCCTACACGGCCAGCTCCCCGAGAATCCCCCAGGTCTTGACCGAAGCAAGGGTATCGGGTCGTAGCGGCGCGATGTAGTAAGCTTACCCTTTTTTTGTATACATACCTGAATGGAAACAGCGATAAAGCAACTTCTCGACGGTGGCGCCGACGTGGCGGTGGAAATAGCTGCGTCGAGCGTGGCGACAGCGGCATGGACTGTAATGAAGTGCCGCTACGGGTGTCCGCAGTACGGACGCAATCTGTGCTGTCCGCCTTTTGCGCCGTCGTGGCGCGAGATGGCCGATATTCTTGCATGCTACCGCCGTGCCATTCTCTTCAGGATGCACGATATGTCGGCCGGAACTCCTCTGGCAATAGAAGTGACTGCCGGCCTTTTCAGGCGCGGCTACTACAAGGCGCTTGCTTTCGGCACAGGGCCGTGCCGCCGGTGCAAGGTGTGCAAGGGCAAGCCGGGCGAGTGCCCCGAACCCTACGCCACTGCGCCATCCATGGAGGCGTGCGGTGTCGATGTCTTCGCCACCGTACGCGCGAACGGCATCGAGGTATCGACCTATGCCCCCCCCGGTGCCGTTGCCGACTGTTTCGGTCTTATTCTTGTGGACTGACCATGGCGAGGAATTCGTCCTCCGACACTATGGGCACCCCGAGTTTCTGAGCTTTTTCGAGTTTTGCCGGTCCCATGTTCTCGCCGGCGAGGATAAAGTCGGTCTTTTTGGATATCGACCCGACGTTTTTGCCTCCGTGCGCCTCGATCATGGCCTTGTACTGGTCGCGGCTGTGGTGGGCGAATACACCGCTTATAACTATGCTTTTACCGGCGAGAGTATCGGACAGCGGTTCGGCCGCCGTCTCCTCGGGCATTTCCATCTGCACACCGGCTTCGCGCAGGCGGCGCACCGTCTCGAGATTGGCCGGGTCGGCGAAGAATTCGGCTATAGTCTGTGCTATGCGCGGTCCGACGTCTTCGATGGCCTCGAGTTCGGGTTGCGACATGCTCATCAGGCGGTCCATCGATCCGGCGGCGCGGGCCACCTTTTTGGCGGTGGTTTCGCCGACATAGGGTATCGACAGCGCATATACAACCCTGTCGAACGGCACCTGACGGCTGGCAGCTATGCCGTCGATAACGCGCTCGGCGCTTTTCTTGCCGAAACCTTCGAGGCCTTCGAGCTGTGCGGCCTGAAGGTCGTAGAGATCGGCGATATTGCCCACGAGTCCTTTTTCGAACAGCAGGGCCGCCGTTTCCTCGCCGATGCCGTCGATATTCATCATGCGCCGGCCCACAAAGTGCTCTATGCGGCCCACAATCTGCGGCAGGCATCCGCTTTTGTTGGGGCATACCCATGCGGCCTCGCCTTCGACACGCACAAGGGGAGTGCCGCAGGCGGGGCAGTGGCTCACGAACTCAACGGCAGGGCTGCCGGCCTCGCGGGCAGCGGTATCGACACCGGTGATTTTGGGTATTATCTCGCCGCCTTTTTCCACATAGAGCATGTCGTGCTCGTGGATGTCGAGTGTGCGCATAATGTCTTCGTTGTGCAGCGAAGCGCGCTTAACAACCGTACCCGACAGAAGCACCGGCTCGAGGTTGGCCACGGGAGTGATGATGCCCATGCGGCCGACGTCGAACGACACGAAGCGCAGGCGTGTGAGCGCACGCTCGGCGGCGAATTTATATGCCACAGCCCAGCGGGGCGACTTGGCAGTGAAGCCGAGATTGAGTTGCTGCCGCAGTGAGTTGACCTTGAAGACAAGGCCGTCGGTGGCCACGGGCAGCTCGCGGCGCGCGGTGTCCCAGTAGTTTATATATCGGTCGACATCTTCGAGCGAGTGGAGCAGAGTCATGGCATCCGACACCTTGAAGCCCCAGCTGCGGGCGGCCATCATATTGTCGTAGTGGTTGTCGAAGGGCAGATTGTCGCCGAGGAGATAGTAGAGATATGCGTCGAGTCCGCGGCGCGACACCTCGGCCGGATTGAGAAGCTTGAGGGTACCGGCGGCGGCGTTGCGCGGATTGGCGAAAAGCGGTTCCCCGGCAGCCTCGCGCTCGGCATTGAGGCGGTCGAAGGCTTTCCATGGCAGCACTATCTCGCCGCGGATCTCGAAGAAGTCGGGGTAGCCCTCGCCTTGGAGTTTCAGTGGAATAGAGCGGATGGTGCGAACGTTGTCGGTCACGTCGTCGCCTTTCTCGCCGTCGCCGCGGGTCACGGCGCGCACCAGTTCGCCATGCTCGTAGATGAGCGATATGCCGGTACCGTCGAATTTCATTTCGCCTACGATTTCGGTCTTCTGGCCGAAAAGAGCTTCGTCGACGCGGCGCACCCATGCGTCGACATCGTCCATGCTGTAGGTGTTGGCAAGCGATAGCATGGGATAGATGTGGGGCACTTGCGTGAAGCCCTTGCTGATGTCGGAGCCAACGCGCTGTGTAGGCGAGTTCGGGTCGGCTGCTTCGGGATGGGCGGCTTCCAGGGCTTCGAGCTCGTGCATGAGCATGTCGAACTCGCGGTCGGAAATCTCGGGCGAGTTAAGAATATAGTAATTGTGATTGTGGCGGTGCAGCTCGTCGCGCAGCCATTTTATCCGTTCTAAATCTTTATCCATAGTATTGGTGCGGCCGTCTGAGAGCCGCTCGTGCAAATTTAGCTGAAAATGGCGAATTATCGGTTGCCGCCGCACTTTTTTCCACAAAAAACCGCGTCCCGGTGGATGGGGCGCGGTTCGTATGGCACGACAGGATGTATTTACTCTTTGTTTTTCTGAAGTCTGTTCTGAAGCATGCGCATGAAGTGGCCGGCGACTACCGATCGTGCCTGGAAGCCCTGCTGGGTGCCGTCGGTGGTGATATACCAGTCGGAGAACGGAACACGCGAGCTCGTCTCGTTCACATAATTCCACACAGGATTCATCAGGGCCTCGAAATCGTCGGGATTTTCGGTGAGGCAGGCCGTCCACAGTATCCAGTCGGATTTTGTATAGTCCTTGCGGATGTCAAGAGGCAGACCATACTTGTTCTGATGTGTCTTGTAATATGCCATTTCGGTTTGTGCGATTTCTTCGGGGAATATCTCAAAACCTAACATTTTGTCCCATATTAGGTTGTATTTCTGGCTCCATGACCCCGGACGGTCGAATGTCAGGCGGTAGTGGTCGCCGTCGGCGGCCATTTTCTGCCATTTTTCAGCCATTTCGCCGGCTTTGGTTATGTATTCGGTCATGATGTCATCCTTGCCGAGCAGACCGGCTAAACGGGCATAGGATGCCACACCCATTATAGCCTTGATCGAAAGATTGGCGTTGTGGGCGAAGTGGCCGGCGAAGTCGTCGGTGCAGAGCTGGTTGGCCGGGTCGAGACCCTCGGCGGCAAGGTATTCGGCCCATTGCGAGAGGGTGTCCCAGTGTTTGGCGGCATAGTCGGCATTCCCCTCGACTTCGGCGAGCGCGGCGGTGAGAATGAGCATGTTGCCCGATTCTTCCACAGGCATGTCGCCGCTGTAGGTCTGTCCGTTGGCTATGGGATATGTGCCTACGTCGTGAGCAGGGAAGGGTTTGTTCCACTGCCCGCTTTCCGAGTAGTGGAATATGGGGTTCATCATGCCTTTGAGCAGTTCGGGGTTATAGATGAGATACATCGGGGCCGAGGGATAGGTGATGTCCACGGTGCCGATGGAGCCGTTGCTGAAATTCTCCTTGGAGAAATAGAGCAGTTCGCCGTTCTTGTCGTAAACGGGTTTGTGGGCCGCCATGGCCTGACGGTAGGACAGAGCGCAGAGCTCGGCATATTTCTCGCCGCCTGCCTTTGTGGCTTCCTCCATGAGAGCGGCGTCGAATTCGGCACACCGCCGCATGGTCTCATTGTAGGCTTTGTCTCCCGCTTCCATGGCGTCGAAAATTGTGCGGCCGCAGTCTTTCCAGATGGGCTGCAGATGGTCGCCGAAGTATTCTATCGACTCGATATCGTCGTAGCCCACAAGGAGATGGCCGGCCTTGACATCTTTGCCCACCTTGCCGAGGTTGTCGGAGTATGCAAGAACAGTCATCTGTTTCTCCATGTCGGGGCAGGTAGCGCCCACCTTGCCGGCAAGCGAACCATCGGCCATGAAATCCATCTTGGCGGCCGTAAATTCATCGATGGCATAGCTGGTGTAGGGTGCCTTGACGCCGGAGAGATAGAAATAGCCCCAGTCGATGCGGACGTCGTCGCCCTTGCGGCCGAGGACCTCCTGGCTTTCGGTGCCGGTGCTCAGATACATATATCTGTTCTTTTCCTCCATGTTGAATGTCACGTCCTGATCGGGGAAGTTGACCGCCCAGTGGGGAGTGGCCTCGAGGTAGAACTGTACGTCGTGCTTGTCGCCGTCGAGCGAGCGCACCTGATATGTTATGTAGTTGTAAGGCGATGTCAGCGCCTGCATATCGTCGGGAATGAAGGGGGCCGTGAAAATCAGATCGAGACCGACGGGACCGCATTCGAAGGTGTAGTATGTCTGTGTCGGCATGACAGTGCACGACTTCTGCACAGCTTCGCGGGCAAACGAGTTCTCGATGTTCACACGCTGCATTATGCCCATATCCACATAGGCGCCTCCGCCGTTGTTGCGGCAGTGTGCGGCCAGGACGTTGCCTTCGGGCTTGAGCGAGGCTATGACTTCTTCGGGCAGCTCCTTCATCAGATCGTAGGCGAGGCCGTTGCCGGTAGTGGCTGTCTCTATGCCGTTGATGTACACTTCGATATTATCGTCGTGCGAGAACTGCAGATACAGATTCTCTTTCGATAGGCTGTCGGGCCAGTCGAATGTGCGGCGCACCCATATTTCGCCGTCTACCCATGTGGTAGCCAGATGAGGATTGCCCTCGGTGCCGAAAGCCGCTTTGCCTTTTTTCCATGCCGAGGCGTCGTAGCCGGGCGACTGCCATTCACCGGCTGGCTCGGTAAATACATAGTCGGCGTCCCACGCTCCGGTGGCTGCCATGCCGATGATAGGTTTGAGCTCTACTTTCTCGCCCATCACACGGTAGGCCTCGCCGTCGACGCGAAGAGCGCCTATCATGGGAAAGTCGCGGCCCGACCAGTGCCGGATGCCTTCGTCGTAGAGATTGTCGGCAAACGACCAGGCGCTGGTGTAGGGGTCGATTGTCACCAGCGGAGTGGCGGGTGCACGCAGAGAGTTTGTCGCCGCAGGCGCATACACTTCTGCCGGAGTGTGCGGGTCGGGGGAGCAGGCACTCAGGGCTGCGCCGATGCCAAGCGGCAATAATAGGTAAAGTTTCATGATAGAATGATTGGAAAAATGTTTCGTGTCAGAATCTCCACAAAATTAGCGAAATATTGTCGAACGGCCAAAAAAGACAGCCGCACGGCATTTTTTAGTGTGTCGTGCGGTTGTTTGGCTGTCAGAAAGTTATGTTATCGCACAGCGATAACTTCGATTTCTACCAGTACGCCCTTGGGGAGTTCGCGTACGGCCACGGCCGAGCGGGCCGGGTAGGGCTCGGTAAATACGGTGCCGTATACTTCGTTCATGGGGCCGAAGTTGGCCATGTCGGAGAGGAATACGGTGGTTTTGACAACGTTGTCCACGCTCAGGCCGGCGGCGTCGAGGATGGCGCATACGTTGGCCAGCGACTGGCGGGTCTGCGCGGTGATCCCTTCGGGAATTTCGCCGGTAGCGGGGTTAATGGGTATCTGGCCCGATGCATATACAAACGAACCGGTGTCGATGGCCTGACTGTAGGGGCCGATAGCGCCGGGAGCGGCGGTGGTGGCAATTACTTTTTTCATTAGTACGGGTTTAAAGAATGTTGTATGGTTTTATCGACAATCTGTATGTCGCGCACCAGTATGGTGTCGGCTTTGTCGAGAAATGCTTTAACGATGGTGTCGGCCGCCGTGTCCACGCCCGGGAAGTTAGCTCCGAAGCCGGGCACGAAGCCCGATGTGCCGGTGGCGTCGATGCGCCGCGCCAAGGCTCCGACAGTGAGTGTCGACGGGTCGAGCGACAGCTGATAGCCGTATACGTCCTTGCTGCCCGGCAGCAGCACGCACGAGAAAACACCGGCGCGGCATAGAAGATCGGTTACATTGGTAACCATGCGCGCCGGCAGTTCGTAGGCGTCCATGAGGTCGCGTGCCGTGGCCGGGCCCTGTTCCCTGATGAAGCGTTGTGTCGCTATGGCGCATACGGCCAGAATGCAGCGCGAACGGTAGCCTATGGAAATGGAGGCGACTTCGCGGTCGAGGTTGAATGCAAATACGTTCTGCGACGAATAGCATATCACGGCGCCGGCAAGGCATATCATCCATGCCAGCTGTATCCACAGCAGCAGCAATGGCACGAAAGCCACCGAGCCGTATATGGCGTTGTAGCGCGCCACATAGAGAGTACCCGACACGAAGAGCCATTGTAGCACCATGAATGCCGTGCCGGCCAGCACGCCCGATATCATGGCGTTCTTTATTTTTACCTTCGTATTCGGCAGCAACAGATATATGGCGGCGAAAAAGAGCCATGTCATGACCCACGACGCCACTTCGAGCAGGGCCGAAATCACAGGCGTCATGAAGCTGAAGTGGAACACCGCGTTGAGCGTCGAGCTGAGCAGCAGCGAGATACCGCTGGCGCATATCATGAGCACCGGCAGTATGAGCAGCATCGCCGTATAGTCGGTGATTTTGCGCCATATGCTGCGACCCTGCTTCTGACCCCATATAAGGTTGAAGGTGTCTTCCATGTTGCCGATAAGCGATATCAGTGTCCATAGCAGGAATGCTATGCCTATGCCTACGAACAGCCCTTCCGAACTTTGTTTGAGGTAAGTGTCGACGAATCGTATGCCGTAGTTTATGGCGTAGTGCTGTGCCGGAAAGAGGCGGTAGAGTTCTTCTTCGAGCACGTTCTGTATGCCGAAGCCGCGCCCGATGGCTATGAGCATGGCCAGTGCGGGCACTACGGCGAGCATGGTGCGGTAGGTCATGGCGCAGGCCTGAGACTGGATGTCGCGGTTGAGGAACGACTGTATCGACAGGTTGAGCGTGCGCAGTGTGTTCATCCACCAGTTACGGCGCGTATCGCTCCATATGCCGGTGTTGAAAAAGGTCCACATGGCCATAATGCGCTGGCTCAGCGGTACTTTTGCTTTCTTGTCGGTGTCTGTTTCCTGTTCCATAGCAGTTGAACGTTCAAAATTACAACATTTCCGCCTTACTTTGCGTTCAGCCGCCCCGAAAATTTACACCTCGCGTTCCCTTCCCCCCGCCGCTAATTCCCTTTTACTTTCTTCGTGCTTTTGGGGTAGGCGCGTTTGTTGCCGCTTTTCTGTCGGATGATATCGAGTTCTTCCATGGTGTCAAACTTTGAGACTTCGAAAATATTTTTAATCTCCGGGGTATATCCCAGGGCGACAGCCAGTTTGACAAGCGATTCGAAAGCGATAAGGCCTTTTTGCTCGAATCGTGCCACTGTGGACAGGGGAACCCCCGACAGCTCCGAAATGTGTTGTCGGGTAATATTTTTCTCTACCCGGCGTTTTCTGAAGCTCTCTGCCACATGAAGCGCTATATCTGCCGGATTATCCAGTGTAAATCCATCTAATATAGCTAATATATTATTAGTATTTGCGTCAATCTCCATAATACAATCAATATCTTAGCACAAAGATAATGATTTTCCAACACAAAAACAAGGTTAGGAGGATAGGAGATTAGGAAGTTAGGAGATTAGGAAGTTAGGAGGAAAGGAGGTTAGGATGTTAGGAGGGTGGGAGGAAAGGCGGTTAGGAAGTTAGGAGGATAGGAGGGTGGGAGGAGTAAAGAATGATAAGAGAGTGGGAGATTAGGAGGAAAGGAGGGGAGGATGGAGAAAGGAGGGAAGGAATGTAGGATGTGAGGAAAATATGTGAAAAGCACCAAATCTTTTTTTCTCCACCCTCCTATCTCCCTAAATTCTTAACCTCTTATCTGCCTTTCCTCCTAACCTCTTAATCTCTTAACCACCTAACTTCCTATCCTCTTAACCTCCTATTCTCCTATCTTCCTAACCTCCTAACTTCCTATCTTCCTAATCTCCTATCTTCCTGGTCTCGGCGAGGTTGGCGGCGAGATCTTCTTCGGAGAGGGAGTAGTTCTGGAGGTCTCCGGCGAGGTATTTGTCGTAAGAGGCCATATCGACCAGGCCGTGGCCCGACAGATTGAAGAGTATTACCTTCTCTTCGCCCGTCGCCTTGCATGTGAGGGCCTCGCGTATGGTTGCAGCTATGGCGTGGCACGATTCGGGGGCCGGAATTATGCCCTCGCTTTTGGCAAAGAGTACACCGGCATCGAAGCTTTCGAGCTGTTCGATGTCCACGGCCTCCATCATTTTGTCTTTAAGCAGCTGCGACACTATCACGCCGGCTCCATGGTAGCGCAGACCACCGGCGTGGATATTGGCCGGAGTGAAATTGTGCCCCAGAGTGTACATGGGGAGCAGGGGAGTGTACCCTGCCTCGTCGCCGAAGTCGTAGCGGAACTCGCCGCGTGTGAGCTTTGGGCAGCTCGCAGGCTCTGCCGCTATGAAGCGTGTGTGGTTTTTGCCTTCTTCGCCGGCGATTACATGGCGCATGAACGGAAATGCAATACCGCCGAAATTGCTGCCGCCCCCGAAGCAGGCTATGACTATATCGGGGTATTCGCCGGCCATTTCCATCTGCTTCTCGGCCTCGAGGCCTATCACTGTCTGGTGGAGGGCCACATGGTTGAGTACCGAGCCGAGGCAGTACTTGCAGTTCGGTGTGGTGCGGGCGAGTTCCACGGCTTCCGATATGGCGGTGCCGAGCGACCCCTGGTGGTTGGGGTGGGCGGTGAGTATGTCCTTGCCTGCGCGCGTCGACATCGAGGGCGACGGCGTGACCTGTGCGCCGAATGTCTGCATTATACTGCGGCGGTAGGGCTTCTGCTCGTACGATATCTTCACCTGGTACACGGCCGAGTCGATGCCGAACATACTTGCGGCGTAGGCCAGCGAGGCGCCCCACTGGCCGGCACCTGTCTCGGTGGTTATGTTGGTCACGCCTTCCTGCCTGCAGTAGTAGGCCTGCGGTATGGCCGAGTTGAGTTTGTGCGACCCCATGGGCGACACACTTTCGTTCTTGAAGTAGATATGAGCCGGTGTGCCGAGGGCTTTTTCGAGACCATAGGCGCGTACAAGAGGCGTCGAGCGGTAGTACTTGTACATTTCCCTCACTTCTTCCGGTATCTCTATCCACGGGTCGGTCTGATTGAGTTCCTGGTCGCAACATTCTTTAGCGAAAATCGGGTAAAGGTCTTCGGCTTTTAAAGGCTGTTTTGTGGCGGGATGCAGTGGCGGCAGCGGTTTGTTTTTCATTTCTGCCTGTATGTTGTACCAGTAGCGGGGTATTTCATCCTCAGAAAGAAAATAGCGTTTCTGTTTCATAATTCAGCAGTTAAAAAAATTAGTAATCCGGATATAGATGTTGAAATAGCAAAATTACTAATTTTTTATTTCTCGCCAAATATAATTAGAAATTTGTAAACTGTGTAAACCGGTTGCCGCAAGCATAAAAAATCGGCTGCGACACCTCGTGGGGTCGCAGCCGATCTTAGCGGGAGTAGGGTCTGTGCCGATTATTTCACGGCTATTTTTTTGACAATGTTGCCCTGGCGGATAATGTAGATGCCGGCCGGGAGATTGTCGGTTGTCGTGGCAACTTTCATGCCCTGGAAATTGTACACTTCCACAGGAGCGGTGTAGTCGATTTCATCGGGAGTGTTGGTGTCGATGATGTTGTCGATGCCGCTCGAGATGCTGTTTACGGTAATTTCCGCAACAGGACCGTTGGCATAGAGCGTTTCGGCGATGATCTTGCACGAGTTTTCCGACGAATCGTCATCAGCGGCCATGGCCATGATGTCGCTCATGTCGGCATGGAGGGTCACAAGACCGTCGGGAGTCACGGTGGCGATGTCGGGGTTGGTGGAGCGCCAGAAAATCTGGGGCAGAGTCACTTTTTCGGGGTAAAGGGTGGCGGTGAGCTGGAATGTGTCGCCGGCTTTGCCGGTGAGTGTCTTGTCACCGTCGACCTTGAGTTCGGTAGGCTCTATCATCACATGACCCTCGAACTGGAACCAGCAGTAGTCGGCATTGTAGTATGCCTCGGCTGCTTCCTCGCCCTGCACATACAGGTTGCCTGTATAGTTGCTGAAAGTATTGTCGGGAGCCTCGGGAGGTGTCTGGGCCGTGATGCTCACGGTCTGGGCCGGGCAGAGGTCGTAGGCCTTCTCGCCGATGGTCTTCACTTTATGACCCATGATTATGGATGTCAGCTTGGTGTTGCCGGCGAAAGCCGATGCGCCGATGGTTTCTGTCGACGGCGGCAGGATTACTTCGGTAAGGCCGGTGCAGCCGCTGAAAGCCTCGTCGCCTATGGTGGTCAGGCCGTTTCCGAGTGTGACAGTGCTCAACTTGGTAAAATCCTTGAACCTTGCTGCCGGGATTTCTGTCACTGAGTTGCCTAAGGTAAGGTCCTCTACTTTGGAGAGATCGAAATTCATAGATTCAATCGGGCGATCCCACGAGAGCTTGGTGGGAGTGGGGAGGTTGGATCCATATATAGGTTCAGCTCCATATGCGAAAGTAAAATCTTGGATAGGATTCCAATTAAAAGCAAAGCTATCAATAGTGCGTACATTTCCCGAGATAAGGACTTTAGTGAGGCCGCAATCAAAGAATGCGTTCATATTAATGCTTTGCAGTGCGTCGTTGCATGTGAGAGTTTCTAACGGCACCTTATAGAATGCATACTTCTTGACCTCGGTTACAGATTCGGGAATAACCAGATTCTTGATTTGTTCACCATTGAGATACAGGCTATTTTCAGTAGCAGGATTAGCAAGGCCGTTTTCAAAATCGATATTAAACCACGCCGCCAGGTCGGAAATATCTATATGTGTACAATTGAACTCTTTGAAGGCGTCGTTTCCTATAGACCTAACTGTAGATGGGATATAAAGTGTCTGACGATGACCACTACCACCAGGTATAGAGAAAGCATTACTTCCAATTGATTCAAGACCTTCATTGAGAGTCAAAATAAGTGACACATTTCGTATGCCGCTATTAATATTGTGGAAAGCCCAGTCGCCGATAGTCTTGACGCTTCCCGCAATTGTGACTTTATCAGCTTCCCTACATTGGTAGAAGGCATTGTCGCCGATGATTTTGACGCCTGGTTCAACTACGATAGTACATAATGATTGACAATCGCTAAAAGCATAGTTGCTGATGGTATCGATACTTCCGGGTACGGTGATATTCCCCAACCTTTCACAAGAATCAAAGGCATGCTCTCCTATGGCTTTGATGCCGGGCTCAAGTGTGGCAGAGGTCAAGTGGGAGCATTTGTAAAATGCGAAAGAGCCGATACTATCGACACTTGCCGGGATTGTGATGTTTTTCAGGTCTCTACATTCGCTAAAAGCAAAGTTGCCGATGTTTTTGATGCCGGACTCAAGAATGAGAGAACTCATACTGTAACATTTGCTAAATGCATTGTCACTGATAGTCCCGACACTTGCTGGTATTGTGATATTCTGTAGAGACTGACAATTGCTGAATGCATACTCTGGGATGGTTTGGAGACCGGGTTCAAATGTGGCAGAGGTCAATGAGGAACAATCGCTAAAGGCATTTTTACCGAAAGACGTGACACTTGCGGGAATTGTGATATTCTGTAGAGACTCACATTTGTTAAAGGCATAGTTTCCGATGGTTTTAAGAGTTCCGGGGAGGGCAATTTGTGATATTTTAGTACCGGCAAACGCATACTCTCCTATCACCCTTGCAGCATTACGGCTATTGAATGTAATGGTTGTGATATTACCACATCCGTTGAACGCATTGTAACCTACGGCATCGACGTAATAGCGTAAGTTTTTACCATTCTCTGTGACAGTGAATCGTTCGGGAATCGTTACTTCGGTCAGCGATGAGTAATCGCCGGGGATCACTACGGCCAGATTATTTTCTCCATCTGCCTTTGCCGGGATGAGCCGGTATTTCAGGTTGCCGGTTTCAAAAGTTTTTAAAATTTTTTCAGAATCTACTATCCGAATATTATCAAAGAGCGACCAGAGTGTGAGAATATATTCCATTGCCACATCCTCAGGCACTGACAGTTCTGTGCTGGCATAGTGCTCCCGGAATGTTTCTTTTGTTATGGTAGCTGGAATCATATTCGTGACTATGAGCGATTTCAGGCTGGAACAGCTTTTGAAGATATTCATGCCGAATTCAGTGACTGAGTTGCCAAGTGTAACCGATGTCAGACCGGTACAGTTTTCGAAGGCATTGTCATCGATTGACTTTACAGAATTGGGTATTATCACCGATGTCAGATTGCTGCATTCGTAGAAAGCTGATTTTCCTATTTTATTTACAGAGTTGCCGATTGTTACCGAGTTAAGGCCGGTACAGTTTTCGAAGGCATTATCGCCGATTGACTTTACTGAATCGGGTATTTTCACCGATGTCAGACTTTCGCATATAGTGAAAGCTCTTTGTCCGATTTCAGTGACTGTTGAGGGAATGGTATATTCCCCCTCAAGATAATACGGTGCAAAGTATAAGGTTTTTTTATCCGGACCGTAAACAAAGCCGTCTTCAGTTATGACGTCTTCTGCCGGATATGCAACAGCCACACTATAGGTGTTTTCGGGACACCCAATAGTACTTGGATAGGCTATTTTGATCAGGCTATTGCAGAATCTGAAGGTATCGTAGCCCATTTGGGTTACAGACTTGCCGATTATCGCCCAAGTCATATTGTCACAGTGATAGAAAGCTTTGTCGCCGATTGTAGTTACTGAATTGGGAATTGTTATCGAGGTCAGACTTCTGCATTCCGAGAAAGCTTCCTTACCGATTTCCTGGACCGTATTGCCGAATGTCACCGATGCCAGACTCCTGCAATAGCTAAACGCACCGGCTTCGATTTTTTTGACTGAATCGGGAATTATCACCGAGGTCAGACCGGTACTGCTGAAGGCACTTTTGCCGATTGAAGTGAGAGACTCAGAGAGTGTCACCGAGGTCAGGCCGGTACAACCGCTGAAGGCCCTTTCGCCGATTGAAGTGAGAGATTCAGAGAGCGTCACCGAGGTCAGGCCGGTACAACCGGAGAAGGCCCCATTGTTCATTGATGTTACTGAATGGGGGATTGTCACCGAAGTCAGTCCTGTACAGTCTATGAAAGCTCTATACTCGATTGTCTCCACTGTATTTGGTATGCTCACCGATGTCAGGCCGGAGCATTCGGCGAAGGCGTAGAAGCCGATTGAAGTGACAGTATACTCTGTATCGTTATCTTTAACGACAGCGGGAATAATTAATTCTCCTGAAACTTTATTACCGGGCACAGTTTTTCCGGAGCCATAATAATAATCTCCATCTTTGGTTTTGCAGGTTTTGGCTTTTTCGTCGAGTACGGTGTAGGTCAGAGTCTGTCCTTCGTACTCGTAGGTGAAGTCGCGGGCTATGCCCGGAAGTGCCAAAAGCACTCCGAGCATGAAAAGTAAAATTTTTTTCATTGCTGTTTGGATTGGTTGTGGATATCACTACTGTCCACTAAAAATGGACGTGGTTAAAAATTAAATAAATTCGGTTCAC